>OLGE01000084.1_pt1 | contig 100304 bp, 94 predicted proteins | sample 1605151 | NCBI WGS metagenome assembly OLGE01 (sample SAMEA3888912, study PRJEB22519) | human gut metagenome | biome: human gut; feature: human-associated habitat; material: faeces | place: Denmark | collected 2010
ATACTGCCTCTAGGGGTGGGAAAGTAGGCAGCCGCCGGGCTTTTTTTTTATCTTTAATGTTTTATGAAAAAAGATATTTTTTTTAAGGGTTTTAGGGATGGAATCCCGATCGGCCTTGGTTATTTCGCGGTAGCTTTTTCTTTGGGAATTGTTGCTAAGAATGCCGGATTAAATTTTATCGAAGGTTTTTTTGCCAGTCTTTTGAATGTTGCAAGTGCTGGAGAGTATGCCCTTTTTTCTGCAATTCGCGCAAAGGCAACTTATATTGAGGTTGCAATTGCTACTTTAGTTATAAATGCTCGTTATTTTCTGATGAGTTGTTCATTAAGTCAAAAAATTAATCCTGAAACACCATTTTTTCATCGTTTTTTTATTGGTTATGGAATTACGGATGAAATTTTCGGAATTTCCATTGCCAGGGAAGGCTTTGTAGAACCTTCATACAATTATGGCGCTATTGCCTTTGCAGTGCCTATGTGGTGTATTGCAACATCTTTGGGCGTTGTTGCCGGAACTTATCTTCCTGTTAGAGTTGTAAGCGCTTTGAGCGTTGCTTTATATGGAATGTTCATAGCGATTATAATTCCGCCATGCAAGAAGGATGTTGTGATTGCTGTCGCTGTTTCCTGTGCTTTCTGCTTTAGCTACTTATGTTCGATTTTACCGGGAGTTAAAGAAATTTCCGCCGGAACACGAACGATTATTCTTACGGTTTTAATTTCTGCGGTCTGCGCCATTGTTAAGCCTGTTGCGTTGGATGATGAAAAATGACACGAAACATTTGGATTTATATTTTGATTTCTTTTGCTGTTTCTTATCTGATTCGGGTGCTTCCGTTGACTTTGATAAGGAAGCCTTTTAAAAATAGATTTTTAAAGTCCTTTTTATTTTATGTTCCTTATATTACTTTGGCTGTTATGACTTTTCCGGCGATAGTTCTTTCAACGCAAACGCCTGTTGCCGGGATTGCTGCTCTTGTTGTTGGCATTGTTGTCGCTTTTTTGGGTGGCGGTCTTTTTTCAGTTGCTTCTGTCTGCTGCGCTGTGGTTTTTATTTTGGAATGGTTTTTGATATGATTTATTATTTGAAAAAATATTTTATTATTTTGAAATATGTTCCTTTTAGGGTAAAATAAGGTCATGGCTATTTTTAATGCGATTTTACTATTAATAGGAAGCCTTGGTTTTTTGCTGTATGGAATGCGCCTGATGAGTTCGGGCGTACAGAAAAGCGCAGGTGAAAAACTTCAGAGAGCTTTGAGTATGATGACTGGCAACAAGTTTGTCGGGCTTCTGACCGGACTTGGGATAACGATGATTATTCAATCTTCTGGCGCGACTACGGTTATGGTAATTTCGTTTATAAATGCCGGGCTTTTGACATTGACCCAGTCTGTGGGTGTTATTTATGGCGCGAATATTGGAACTACTATAACCGCCTGGATTGTTTCCCTCTTTGGTTTTAATTTTAAGATTTCGGCGTTTGCGATTCCTATTTTTGGATTTGGTTTCTTTTTGACTTTGTTAAAGGATTTGCGTTGTAAAAACATCGGCGAAGCTGTTATGGGTTTTGGACTTTTGTTCATGGGACTTAGCGGCCTTTCCGATGTTTTTAATTTTGATGCATCTAAACTTTCGTTTATTGGAACAATGCAGAGCTGGGGCGCATTTTCTATTCTTCTGAGCGTTGTAATCGGTGTTATAATTACGGCTCTTATGCATTCTTCCAGCGCCTTTAGCGCGATTGTTATTACCATGGCGTTTAATAAGATTATAACGCTTGATGTTGCATGCGCTATGACCCTTGGCTCGAATATAGGCTCGACGATTGATGCGGTCATGGCGAGTTTTGGCAGTTGCGCGGAAGCGAAGCGTTCTGCGGTGATTCATGTTCTTTTTAATTTGATTGGAACTGGAATTGCGCTGATTTTCTTTAATCCTTTTGTTGATTTTGTAGTTTGGCTTACGCCGGTTGATAATATTGCAATTCAGATTTCAATGCTTCATACGGTTTTTAAAACGTTTAACACTGCGATTTTAATGCCGTTTAGCAATCAGCTGGTTGCTCTTTCCAGAAAAATAATAAAAGACGATGGAAGAATTGAAAAATCTTCATATCATCTGGAATTTGCGGAAAGTTCGTTTACAAAAGAAAATCCTGCGATGCACATTATCAGAATGGAAAAAGAAATTGCTGATATGACGGATGTTGCCCGAGAAATGTTTGACCACCTTCAGATTGGAATAAAGGCCAGAAACAGCGATTTTGTTGACGAGCACATTGACGGAATGGTTTATGAGGAAAATTATTGCGACCAGATGCACGAGCAGCTTGTGCGGTACGCGATTAATTGCCAGCAGCTGGCGTTGACTGAGCCTCAGAGAACCAATGTTTCAATTATGATAAGCGTGATTGACGAGATTGAGTCGATGACAGATCAGGTGCTGGCGGCCGGACTTTTGCTTAAGAAGAGCATTGAAAAAAAGATGAAATTTGAGCAGGATGATATGGAACGCCTTATTCCGTATGTTGAGCTTGCCAGACAGTTTTTGCAGTTTATTCACATAAATATAAATAAGCATCTGGATGAAGATAAGATTGCGATGGCAACGGAACTTGAAGACTCGATTGATTTATATAGAAAGAATTTGAAAAAACTGGCCCGAAAACGCCTTGAAAGCGGCGCAGACGTAAAATCCGAACTTTTGTATCTTGACATCGTAAGACAAATCGAAAAAATCGGCGACCATGCATTCACAATTTCTAGCCTACTAGCGCAAACAATATAATCCTTGGAAGCAACTGCATTTTACTCAATTATTCATGGTCGTGAAAACGAAGTTTGACGCGACCACGCTTTCACGATATCTGGATTGTTGGCGCAAGCGATTTAAATTTTTAAGAAGAACTTGTTATGCGATATTTATCGTGGTCGTAAAAACGAAGTTTGACGCGACCATGCTTTCACAATTTCTAGTCTTTTAGCGCAAGCGATATAGTATTTTGAACCAACTGCATTTTACACAATTATTCATGGTCGTAAGAATCGAAGATTCGACGCGACCACGCTTTCACAATATCCGGATTGTTAGCACAAGCGATATAGTATTTTGAATCAACTGCATTTTACGCAATTATTCATGGTCGTGAAAAACGAAGTTTTATGCGACCATGCTTTCACAATTTCTAGTCTTTTGGCGAATGGTGGGGATGTGGCAAGGATTGGAGGGGCGGTCCGTTCCGGAGCGTAGCGTAGGAATGAGGCGGAGCCGGAACCCCGGAAAGCCTGTTTTTTGGGAGTTTGCGGCCAGCAAACGGACAAAAAGCCACCCAAATAAATATTATTCTAAAATCAGGTCAACGACTGTTGCGTCGCAGGCTTTTACAAGGTCGGCCGGGGAAAGGGAAAGCTGCATTCCGCGTATTCCTGCGCTGATGTGGATTTTTTCAAGGCTCATTGCGGAAGAGTCTATGAAAGTGCGGAGTTTTTTCTTCATTCCGAGAGGTGAGCATCCGCCGCGGACATAGCCTGTTGCGGAAAGAAGTTCTTCTGGTTTTATAGGGGCGATTTCCTTGCAGCCGGCGGCGTTTCTGGCTTTTTTTAGGTTTATTTCGTGGAGCGATGACTGAAGAAACACGCAGAGTTCTTTTGTGTCTGTCCGCATTACGATTGTTTTATAAACTGTTGCCGGCGCGATTCCAAGTTTTTCTGCGGTGCGGTTTGCGGCGCCCTTTGCAAGCGGATGTTCTCCGTCATCGTCGTAGGCTTTTGCTTCATAAGGAATTTTTAATGTTTCAAGAATACGGATTGCATTTGTTTTTTTTACAGTAGCCATATTCTTATCTTAACAGAAAATTATTTGTTGGGATAGTTTTTCTTGAGTTTTTTTTAACGCTGGTTTTATAAAAAACGTTCTGGTTTTGCTGTGCAGTTTGCATGTCATTTGTTAAAAAAAATTGCAAAGAATTGCATTGGCTTGACAAAATTATGGGGGGGGTAGACTAAAACAATTTTTCAAAAGGAGTTTTTTTATGAAAAAGTTGTTTGGTTTGTTGGCTGTCGCAGGTTTTGCGGTGACTTCGGCATTTGCAAATGTAGAGATGGATTTGAACATGTATGGAACGCCGTTTTCTGAATATGAAATTGAAAACGATGCGAAGCTGCGCCAGGGAAATCCTGCAGGCTTTGAAAGCCAGTTTGGTTTTTATTTTGGTTCGCCTGTAAAATGGCTTGATATTGGAATGAGCCTTTCTGATGGAATTGATATTGGTGCTTCCGGCGTGGAAATAGGAATTAATGATAATTTTTCTAAGCCTGATGATTCTATTGTTTTTGATTTTTTCTTTACATTAGGACCGGCTGTTCGTTTTAATCTTGGAAAAATGCATTCGCTTTATTTTTCTCCGGGATTTGGATATAACATTTCTGTTTTGGGATATAATATTAAGTATATAGATGATGGTGATACTTATAAGAAAAGTTTTTCCGGCGGTTTTTCTTCATTTGATTTTAACCTTGATTTGGGCTACAGGGTTTGGATTGTGAACAAGACTGGATTCCATTTTGGTTTTGATGTTGGATATGATTTGAGCGTACCTCTTAAAACAAGCTCATTTGGTGATTTTGATAAAATCGATGTTCTTGGCGGTCAGCGGCACAAGATTTATTTTGGTGTCGCGTTTAATTTTGGCGACAAAAGCCCGGATAAATTTGCTGAGCAATCTGAATAGTGAGTTTTTTGAATCCATAAATTAATGAGTTGAAAAAAAATAGAAAATAGCAGCTGAAAATTCGGCTGCTATTTTTTTTTCTCCAAAGGAATTTTCGCCGGCCTGCAAGCGCGAAGGATTCGGGGATGGCGCGAACTGGCTGACTGCGTTTTTTGTAACGCTGGTTTTATAAAAACGTTCTGGTTTTGCTGTGCAAAGAGCGGGGACAAAAAATAACAAAAAGGACTTGACAAATTTCGGGGGGGGTACAATGAGAGGTAAAATGGGCTAAAACAAGGCCTTTGCTATCACTGCGAAAATTTTGTTGTTCCAAAATCTAAGAATGAAACAGAAATGTTCGTTCTTTAAAAAACAAATTGAAAGGCCGGACGAAAGTCATGACTTTTCGTTGGCTTTTTATGGGAGATTTTTATGAAACTTTCAAAAAAAATTGCAATCCTGGCAACCGCTCTTATTTCTTTTGCATTTATTTCCTGCGACACAGACACGGATGATTCAAAACCTCCTGCTGAATCAAGCGGTTCAACTGAGGCTGGTGGTTCAACCGGCACAGGTGGCTCAACAGAAGCCGGTGGCAGCACCGGAACTGGCGGCACGACTGGCTCGGGTGGTTCTGGTGAAACAGGTGGTTCTACCGGACCTGGTGGGGCAGGTGAAACCGGAGGTTCAACAGAGCCTGGCGGTTCTACTGGTTCAGGCGGAGAGTCTGAGGGAAATCCTGTTTTGCCTGGAATAAAAGGTGGCACAGGCAACGAAAAGGATACTTTTGCAGGAAAAACCTTTTATGATTCAGTTGAAAAAGACACTGCGGAATATTACACAAAATACGTGTTCTCAACAGATGGAACTGTGGAAATCTATAATAAAAATGATGAGTCAGACGGAACATCTGCCGATGCTGTTATAAACTATTCTTTTAGCGAAGATGGAAATATTGTATACATGACTTACAATAAGATTAAAAATCCATCTAGATTTAATAACTCATTATATACTTATTCAGAGTTTGTTCAGTATATAAATACTGAGTTTGTGGAAATTTACTTAGAAAGTCTTAATAATCCAGAATTTGGAGTGGATAAAGATGAAGTCGCTAAAGAGTTGGGGTTGGAGTCATATACCACAGATGATGCGCTGATCGTTGCTATAAAAGAAAAAATATTAGCCTTATCCAGAGGTATATTTGGTTATGTATACCAGTACGACCTTTCTAACGATGCGGCCGGACCTGCTGTTCTTACAGAAAGAAATACATGGGGAAAGGATCTTTCAAAATTTATTTCTTTAAATGGCAATACCTATTATCAAAAAAATACTGATGATTTTATTTTTAGATTTTCACATATTATGGGGGAGCGTTATTGTTCATATACGGATTCTTCAAAAAAACCATGGCATTATCGTAATGTAGACAGTGCAAAAATCTACTTTGAATTTAAAGGTGAAATCATAGAAGCACCTTACACTATTTCTAAAGATGGTAAAACTTTAACTACAATCATTGATGGAGAAGTTCAAAATACTATTTATGCTGATTTGGTTTTGGGAGAATTAAAGCTTTTTAAAGAATAAAAAACACTCTCTGGCATTTTGATATGCTTTATGTCCGCCGCGGAAGCAATTGTGCTTTTGCGGCGGATTTTTTTTCGCCAAAGGAATTTTCGCCGGCCTGCAAGTGTGAAGGATTAGGGGAATGAAGCAAAAGCGGCTTTTTGCGCTTTACTTGGGGCGTGCGTATGCACAGAATGGTCTTACGCCGGCGTGGAAGAGTGCCGAAGGCAGGCGAGCGCAGCGAGACCTAGCGTCAGCGGGCTCTGGAAGGCCGGTTTTCTGGAGGAATGAAGCAGGCGAGAGGGATTTGCCGCGGGGCGGAATCTTAGCGTACGGAATTTTTTAAAAGTTGTTATTATTCCTGCAATTCTTTATAATGTTTTTATGGAAACACGTAATATTTTTGAAAATCTTTCTTGTATCGATCATCGATATTCTTTGTCGGAAGCTGAGGTGTTTGCCGGGCTTTCTAAGTATATTTCTGAAGAGGCCAGCATCCGTTCGTGCGCAAAATGCGAGGCGGCTCTGGTAAAGGCTCATTTGAAGATTCGCGGCGAGCTTGATGAACAGGCTGCGAAAAAACTTGATGACGTTGCGGCGGCGATTGACCCGCAGGAAGTTTACGCTGAAGAGGAAAAAACCAAGCACAATATCCGCGCGCTTGTGAACGTGATGAAAACAAAGGTTGATTCAAAAATCGGGCCGCTGATTCATCTGGGCGCGACTTCTGTTGATATTTTGGACACTGCGCTTTCTTGCCGTATGCGTGATGTTACTCAGAATGTTGTTCTTCCGGAGCTTAAGAAACTTGAAAACTATCTTTGCGATATTGCTGAGCGCGAATGCGCGACTCCACAGGTTGGCCGAACGCATGGACAGCACGCTGTTCCGATTACTTTTGGCTGGTCGATTGCGGAATTTGTAAGCCGTTTGGGAAAATCTATTCTGCGCATCGAGGAGCTTTCTAATCAGCTGGTTGGAAAACTTGCCGGTCCGGTCGGCTCTTACAACGGACCTTCAATGATTGTAAAAGACCCGGAAGAGCTTGAAAAAACTTATGTTGAATTTTTGGGGCTGAATCCTTCTGAGTATTCGAACCAGCTTGTTGAGCCGGAATATGTTCTTCGCCTTTTGCTGGAGATGAACGTGGCGTTCGGGATTATTGCGAACCTGGCTGATGACTTACGAAACTTGCAGCGTTCTGAAATCGGCGAGGTTTTTGAATATTTTGCGTCAACGCAGGTTGGCTCTTCGACTATGCCGCAGAAACGAAATCCTTGGAACAGCGAGCACGTGAAGTCTTTGTGGAAGGCGATGTGTCCGCGCGTGATTACGTTCTATATGGATCAGATTTCTGAGCATCAGCGTGATTTGACTAATTCTGCAAGCCAGCGTTTTATTGCCGACTACGTAAGCGGATTTACAATGGCTGTTGCAAGGATGAATTCTGTTGTAAAGGGTCTGCAGGCTGACCGCGAAAATATGGCTAAAAATCTTGAAAATGCCGGCGGAAAGGTAAAGGGCGGCGTTTTGGCTGAACCGGCGTATATTCTTTTGGGCGAAGCCGGCGTGAACGACGGCCACGAGGTTATCCGCAAGATTACGCTTGAGGCTGAGCAGACTGGAAAGACGTTCTTTGAGGTTCTTAAGACCCACAAGGATGCGTATGAAAAGATTACTGCGCAGCTTGAAAAACTTGGCGTTGCCGACCCGGCGAATTTCTTTGAGCATCCTTCTAATTATTGCGGACTTGCGGCTGTTAAGTCAAAGCGGCTTGCGCTTAAGTACCGCGAGCTGATGAAATAAGTTTTTTGCGGTGGAGCAGTGTTTGCGTGGGAAGGAAAATCTTCCTGCGCTGAAAATTTTTATAAAGGGGATTTTCTGATGAAGAATCCCCTTTTTTATTGAAAGAATTTGAAACCTTTGTGATTTATGTTTATTTTTTAAATATATGAAAAAAATTATGAAAGAGATTGATGCTGCCGTGGGTACTGATGAAATCTCTGAGGCGATGGAAAAGGAGGCGGATTTGCCTTCTGTTGTAAGCAAGGGGCTTCAGAGCAACGAAGATTTTTATAAGATGGCGTTCCAGTTTCAGGAAATTATGATGATTTACGAGAGCGCCATAAAGCAGCTTGAGACAAAACTGGAGATTTTAAATAAGGAATACAAGGTTACCGGGCGAAGGAATCCGATAGAAACCATTAAGTCCAGGATAAAGTCGCCTGACAGCATTGCTAAAAAACTTGAAAAGAAGGGGCTTTCTGTAAATTTTAAGACGATGACTGAAAATTTGCAGGATATTGCCGGTGTCCGCGTTATTTGTCCGTATATTTCGGATATTTACAATGTAAAGGATATTTTGCTTAAGCAGCCGGACATAAAGCTTATTGAGCAGAAAGATTATATTGAAAATCCTAAGCCGAGCGGCTACAGAAGCCTGCATATTGTTGTGGAAGTTCCGGTTTATCTTAGCCAGACAAAGCACAATGTAAGGGTTGAAATACAGCTGCGCACTATTGCTATGGATTTTTGGGCGAGCCTTGAGCATGAGCTTAAGTACAAGAACGAGCAGAAAATTCCTGATTCTGTCCGGCGTGAGCTTTTCAGGGTTGCGGAAACGATTGCCATGACCGACCGCGAGATGGAAGAGATTGCGATTGAGCTGCAGGCGATGGATTAGCGTGATTGGATGCGGTTTGTTCAGTCTGTTAATGTCTGATTGGTTCAATCGGTTGATTCTATCCGATTGATGTCTGATTAATTTCAACTTTTTTGAAAATCCGGTATACTGAAAATATGATAAAATTGGTTGCATTTCTTGGAAATTATGGCAAGGAATATGAAAAAACAAGGCACAATGTGGCGTGGCAGTTTGAAGATTCCCTGCCGTTTGCTGAAAAATTGAGCTGGCAGAAGAAATTTAAGGGCAATTTTGCGGTGGTTGAGCCGGAATTGCTTGCCGGATGGTGCGCGGAATCTGGAATTCTTTCTAAAAAGGACGGTTCTGCGGTGATTGTTCCGCCCGAAATGGAAAAAATTTATTTTTTAAAGCCTGAGACTTATATGAATCTTTCCGGCGAGAGCATAATTGAAATATGCGGTTTTTATAAAATAAAGCCGGAGGAAACGCTTGTTGTTCACGATGAGCTGGAGCTGCCGCTTGGAACTGTAAGCCTAAAATGGAGCGGCGGGCTTGGCGGTCATAACGGATTGCGCTCAACCAGGCAGGTGTTTGGAACTGCGGATTTCTGGCGGCTGCGTTTTGGGCTTACGAAGCCGGTAGGCCGGGATATTGCCGATTATGTCCTGGGAAAATTTACCGGGGATGAGCAGATTGTGCTGAGCCAGGTTTTTCCGCAGGCTGCTGTGCTGCTTGCAAAAGTTCTGTTTTCTAAAGATCCTGCGAAATTTATTCAGGAATGGGGAAAGAAAAAACTGGTTTGATTCTGGAAGAGTAGACGTGGATGTAAATAAATGTGAATATAAATTGAAAACGCTTTGTTTTTTTGTTATATTAATATAAATCATTATATTTTTGGGATGTTAAATGAAAGAAATTCGTTTTGACGAAGAAGAGGATGCAAAAAAGAAAGCTCCTGAAATGCCAGATCCTCTTGCAGAAAAATTTATTAAGACGCGCCAGATTATTCTTTCTGGTGAAATTAACAAGGATTTAGCTGAGAAAATTGTGCGTCAGCTATTGGTTCTTGAAGCGGATGATGCGGAAAAGCCTGTTTATATTTATATTGATTCGCCTGGTGGTGATGTTGATGCTGGCTTTGCTATTTTTGACATGATTCGTTTTGTAAGTTGTCCTGTTTTCCTTATTGGAATGGGGCTTATTGCAAGCGCCGCTGCGTTGATTCTTCTTGCGGTTGACAAGGAGCATCGCCTTGCGTTGCCGCACAGCCGTTATCTTATTCATCAGCCTTCTTCTGGAATGCGCGGTGTTGCGACCGACATTGAGATTCATGCGAAGGAAATGGAGCGCACAAAGGCGGTTCTTAATAAAATTATTTCTGAGCAGACCGGAAAATCTTTTGAACAGGTTGCTGCTGACACAAACCGCGATTATTGGTTGAATTCCGAAGAGTCTGTTGAATATGGTCTTGTTTCAAGGATTATAAATTCAAGAAAAGATTTGGTAAAATAGTTTATGGTGTTCGCGCTGACCGAAAAGCTTGAATCAGAAATTCTTCAGGCTTTGGAAAACCAGGAACAGAAATTTTTAGTTGACGCTCAAAATTCGGTTTTGGTTTCTTCGGAAAAAATCAGCGCCGATGAATACAGTTTTTTTGCTTTGCCCGAATGGAATTCTTCCGATGGATTTAATCTTATGGAAGACTTTGTAAGCGCTTTGCATTCCCCGATTGCAAAAGATGAACTGCAGCGGATTCTCCATTCTGGAAGGGGGGTATTCAGAAATTTTAAGGATACGTTAAAAAAATATCCGGAAGTTGAAAAGCTTTGGCATGGGTTTAAGAATAGAAAAATGCGGCTTTACATCAACGGATGGTATAATCAGCTGCGCGAAATATGGGGCTTGGAAAAGTTAGACCATGAACCTGAAGAAACTGGAGATTTGATTCAGGATGACTTTAATTTTGAAAGTTATTCATCATCAAATCAGGAAGAGGTTCTTTTAAATTTAAAATACGCAGCGTCAGGCGAGATTGAAAATTCGGCAACACCGGAATTAGATGAAGCATTGTTTGACTTATGGATACAGCAGTTTGAAAGCGGCGGTCCGCAAAATCAGACTGGAATTGTATGCCATTCAAATTCTGATGAGTTTGCCGGATGTATTACAGCTAAGCCTGCGGCAGGGAATAAAAATTCCCGCGGAACAGATAAAATTGTAATTTTAACAAGTTTTTATGTTCTTGAAAAATTCAGAGGTCTTGGCATTGGAAGTGAACTTATGGAACTGTTCATGAATGCTTTGAGAGACCGGAAAAAAAAATGGGTTTTGCTGACCAACACGATTGTCCCGGATTCTTTAATGCCTTTGTTAACTAGAAATGGTTTTAAAAGAATTGGATCTGGTTTTGTAGCAGAACTTTAAACTTTTTTGCTTAGGAGCAATTTATTATGTATAACAGACGTGAATCAGAAATTGATATGAATTCAGTGGCTGCTTTCCTTCAGGATTCAGTAGAAAAGGTTAAGACACAGGAAAATCTTGATCTTCTTACGGAACTTAAAAAAGTTTTTAAGAAAAATGTTCCTCTTACTCTTAGAAATTATGTTGCAGCGTATCTTGTAAAAGAAACAGTAAAGCATTTTCATGGCGCTTACCGTTCGCGCAAGAACGACTACCGCGATAATAAAAAGACATTCCGGGACAGAAATGTTCGCGAACAGAAGATTTCTGAAAATCCGGCGGAAGAAAGACAGCCGCGTCCGCGCGTTCAGATTGATCCTGAGCTGGCGGCGACTATTTTTATCAGTATTGGACGAAACCGCCGTGTTTTCCCGCGCGATTTAGTTGGTCTTCTTGTTGGCGGCGCTGGTCTTGACCGCGATAGAATAGGCGATATCCGTGTTCTGGCAAATTATTCTTTTGTCCAGCTTTTTAAGGAAGACGCAGAAAAGGCTATTTCTGTTTTGAACGGATATGATTACCGCGGCCGAAAGCTTGCCGTAAGCTACAGCCGCACAAAGGATGACGAGATGCTGGATGACGAGACAGTTTCTATGTCCGATGGTTTTGATGAAAGGTCTGCTGCTGAGGATGCTGCGGCATACGCTGCCGCAACAAAGGCTTCTGGCAACGAAGCGTTTGGCGCGCCTCATGTAGAGCCTTCTGACGATTCTGAAATGTAATTGTATTACGGGGCTGTCCAGAATGTGAATTTTGCTTTCTGGCGGCCCGTTTTTTTTGTCTATGAATATTTCGGTTTTAAATACAGGTCCTTTCCGCATAAACACTTGGATTGTGGAGCTTTGCAAGAATAAAGTTCTTGTTTTTGATCCTGCGGCCTGTTCTGTTACAAACGATTCTCTTGAGATTGTAAATTTTCTAAAAGCGAATAACCTTGAGCCGGCTGCGTTTTTGCTGACCCATGGGCATTTTGACCATATTACGGGAACTGGAATCTGTAAGTCGTTTTTCCCGGATGCGCCGCTTGCGCTTCATAAAGAAGATTTGCCGATGGTGGGGGCTTCCGTGGCGGACGCCCAGAAAAATCAGCTGGAAGCGATGGGGCTTGGAATGATTGTTCCGGCTCTGAATGGGCTTCCGGAGCCTGATGCCGCTTTTTCCGGCGAGCCGTTGCTTTCTTCTGTTATAGAGGCAAAAGACCCGGATGTGGCGGACGCGCTTTCTGCATGGAAAGTTCTGCATACGCCGGGCCATACTGAAGGTTCTGTATGTTATTACAATGAAAAAGAGAAAATATTGATTACCGGCGATACAATTTTTTACCACAGCTGGGGTCGCACGGATTTTCCGGGCGGAAGCGAGCGTAAAATGGTAAAATCGCTGGAAAGAATCTATTCTTCTTTGCCTGATGATGTTCTGGTTTATCCCGGGCATGATTATGCGGGTTTTGCCCTTGCTGAAAATAAGCAGGACAGTTTTTAATCTGTTTTTTATTCCGCTGAAACTTTATCCGTAGAACTGTTCGGGATGATATGGAATGAATTCCGGTTTTTGGCCATTTTCAATCCTATAAAAAATTGAGCTGATGTTTTTTCCTGTGATTTCAAGCATTGCGAATCCTGCGGAACTTCTGTGTCTTGGAAGGGAAATGCTTCCGGGGTTCATTATGTATGTTGTTCCCATAAGTTCCGCCGGAACGTGCGTGTGCCCGAAAATTGCTGTGTCCGCTCCAAAGACTTGCGCTGTTGCCTGTACTGCGGAATAATCGTAGTAAACGCCTTCTGAATGTCCGTGGCTTACAAGAATTGTCCGTTTTCCGGCCTGCATCGTGATTTTTGGCGGAACGATTATGTCTTTTGAAAAATCTGCTGAGCAAAATGAAGGGTCGTTGTTTCCTTTTACAAAAGCGATTACCGGCGGAAGCCAGCTTGCCGTGGAAAAATGATTTTTTGCTTTTTCAATTACAAAAAGAAGGTCGAAAATTCCGTCGCCTGCGAATATCAGCGCGTCAGCTTTTGCGCCGAATGTCTGTACAATCGATAAAAAAGTTTCTTTTGCGCCGTGGCTGTCTGAAATTACAAGTATTTTCGCGTTTTCGTTTTTTGAAAACTTCTCCAGGTCTTTTTTTGATGCAAAAATTCCATTTTCAAGCTGAGAAAGAAAGTTCATCGCCTAGTCCAGCACAAAATGGTTGATTGGAATGAGTCCGGTTTCAGAATCCACATATCTTGAAATTTTTGAGTTTCCGGCAAGCATTTTTGCGATATTAAAGAGGTTTGCGTCTTTTTCAAACGGCGCTTCCGCAATATCCGCGAAAAGAACGGCTTTTTCAATTATGGAAACGGCTTCTCCGGCGAATTCCTGTTCCGATTCTGTTTCTAAAATTCCGTTCATCTTCGCCTTCTGCTTTTTGTCGATTACAATGTCCGAAGTGTATTCAGTTCCAAGCACATCATCCTGGCTGAAAAGTGAAATTACCGGGAACGGCAGCTTTCCGTTGTATTCGTCCTGGATTCTGGTTATTGCTTTGTAGGTTCCTTCCGGCGCGCCAAGAATAACAATTCCGGAAACTTCTTTGTCGTCCAGGATATTAGCAAGGTTTGTTGTGTAGGTTCTTGCGCCGTGCTTAAAATCGTCTGGAAATACAAGCGCAAGCAGTTTTCCGCCCTCGCTTGAATTTCCGTATTTTTGAAAAAGCGAGTCTTTCATTTTTTTTACAAACGTTTCGTCATTGTATCCGTAGCCGAAAAATACAACGATATTTTTATTCGATTTGTGCCATAGCTGGCTTGGAAGTGCAAGCGCTGTTGAATCTTCCGCCGCTTCGCATAAAGTTATAAGCCTTGAGTCTGAAAATCTTTTTTCAGTTTTTTTTCCGCATGATGAAATAAAAAAAGCCGCGGCAAAAATAAGAATGAACGCTGTTGTTTTTTTCATAATTCCCACTTGGAAAAGTCTAGCAGTTCTTAAAAAAAAAATATAGTTGTTTGCAAAAAATTGGTTTCATATTTTATAGATTTTTTTTATCTGCTTGCGTATAATTTGCGTATGTATTTACTGGTTATTAAGCAACTTTTTATTATGTTTTTGATTGTTGCATGCGGATTCTTTGTTTCCCGGCAGTTTAAGTTTGGCGCGCTGGAGCAGCAGTTTGTTTCAAAGGTTCTTATCTATTTTGTAAACCCCAGCCTGGTCTTTTTTAAATTCGACATGGATTTTGATGCGGAAAGCCTTAGGAATTTCGGTATTGTGTTTCTTTTGTCTGTCATAATCCATTTTGTGATGGTCGCCCTGGCGCTTGTCTTTTGCCGCTCAAGGCGTGCGCAGGAAAAAGAGCTTGATCAGATTGACCGGCTAAGCGTTGTTTTTACGAACTGTAGTTTTATAGGAATTCCTCTGATTGATGGAATTTTTCCGGGAACGAATGCGATTTTCTATCTGCTTCCATTTATTGTGACGTTCAATATTTTTCTGTGGACTTTTGGTTACAGAACTTTTTGCGGTCGCGTGAATTTTAAAAAACTTCTCTTGAATCCGAATATAATTGCGGTTGTCGCCGGATTTATTCTTTTTTGCAGTCCGTTCAGGCTGCCTGAAGTTATTTCAGAGCCGTTCCGCCACATTTCCGGAATGAATACGGCGATGGCGATGTTCCTTTTGGGTATGCTCTTTGCGGATTTCCACGGATTTAAGAAGACTTATACAATGCATCTTGTAAAACTCTGCGCGCTTCGTTTTGCGGTGGTTCTGATTTTTGTATTTTTGATTATTCTGGCGGCGTCAAGGTTTTTTGCAGGCGTTCCGGACATCCGTCTGATTTGTTACGTAACGTATATCGCGGCGCTTTGCCCGGTCGCAATGAGCGTTTCCAGTTTCGCGGTTCTTTTTGACAAGGATGAATCCTATTCGGGGCTTGGCGTTCTTGCGACTTCATTGCTTTGCGTGGTTACGCTGCCCCTTAGCGTTGCGCTTGCGGAATTTTTCTTCTGAGCTGAATTGTTGCGATGAATAAAAAATGTTTTTTTGGGATAGCCGCATTGTTTTTTTTCTCTGCCGCATTTGCAAAAAAAAGCGACGTGCAGCTTTTCTCAGGACTTTTTTTTACGGATTTTGAATATTCTGTCTCGGATAACAGATTTTTTGCCTCTGGTTTCCGAGGCGGAGAATTCTCTGTTTCAAATTTTAATTTTTTTGGTGAAGAAAACCATTTTGGATTTTTTGAAAGGCTTTCGTTTCAAGCCGGAGATTTTTTTGGAGCGGAATTTGCCGCGGGGCCTGCGTTTTGTGCCGCGCCCAATGATTTTTTGCGGATTCAGGCTTCACCGTTTTTTAGGCTAGGCTTTGAATTTGAAAAAAATCAGAATATCGAAAAATATGGAAAAATATCTTTTGGAACAGGCTCTGCGGATGAATACAGAATTCTGCTTGGCGCAGGCACAACCGTATTCTTTTTTCTTATGCAGAGCCGGAGGGTTTCTCCGCTTCTGGGCATTGATTTTTCCGTGAGTTTTTTTTGCCGCGATTTTGTTGATATTGATGGCGCTTTTTATTACCTTGATTACGAAAATTTTTTGCTTTTGAAGTTTTCGCCGTTTATAGGCGTTTCTTTCAATTTATAAAAATATAGAAATGCGAATTTTTCCCTGATTTATCTGCCCATTTGTTCAATACAGTTGTTCAAGAAGTGCAAAATTTTTTGAAAATGCGGTATACTTTCTGTATGAGTAATAAAATTCCACTACGTTCAGAAGTTCCGGAAACAGATAAATGGGACTTGTCTTCAATTTATAAATCAAATTTGGAATGGGAAAACGCCCTGTCGGAGATTCCTGTTCTTACTGAAAAAGTTGTTCAATTTAAAGGAAAGCTTGGTTCCTGTCCGGAGACTTTTCTTTCCGCGTTAAAGGCCTTTGAGCAGGCTGAGTTGAAAATGGAAACAGTCTATCACTATGCAAGTCTTCAGCATGAAGCGGACGAGGATGATTCTGAAGCGACAGACCGGGAAGGCCGGGCGATGATGGCTTACACAAAAATGCAGTCTGAGATAAGTTTTATGAATCCTGAAATTCTTGCGATTCCTGAAAAATCCTTGAAAGAGTGGATTTCTGCGCCGGAATTCAAGGATTACAAGATTTATGTTGAAAAGCTCATGCATTTTAACAGTTATACTTTGAGCGAAAAAGAGGAAAGAATCCTTTCCCTTCAGGCGCAGCCTGCGGAAACTGCCTACAATGCGTTCAGCGTGCTTGAAAATGTCGACTTGAACAGGCAGTTTGGAAGCGTGAACGTTAACGGTGAAGAAAAGCCGTTGACACAGACAACGTTTACAACTCTTCTTAAAAACCAGGACAGAAAAGTCCGGGAAACAACATACAGGCAGTTCTATAAAAAGTTCGAGGATTTTCAGAATGTGATTTCCGCGCTTTATGCAGGCAACGTTAATCAGGATGTTTTTAGGGTGCGTGCCCGCGGATATGACTCTTGCCTTCAGGCCGCTCTTTATGGAAATAAAGTTCCGCTTTCGGTTTACCACAATCTTATAGATTGCGTTCACAAGAATATTAAGACTTTGCACGAATATTATTCATTGCGGAAAAAAATCATGGGATTGCAGGAGCTAAGGCATTATGATGTTTATGTTCCTCTTGTAAAGTCCGTAAAAATGCGGCACAGCTACGATGAGTCTGTTGAGATTATAAGAAATGCGCTTGCTCCGTTGGGAACAGAATATACGGAACGCCTTTGCTCTGGTCTTAAGAATGGCTGGGTAGACCGTTACGAGAACGCGGGCAAGCGGAGCGGAGCGTTTTCAAGCGGTTCGTATATCGGCGATCCTTATATTCTTTTGAATTACGATGAAAATGATATTCGCGATGTGTTTACAATGGCTCATGAAGGCGGTCATTCTATGCACAGCTGGTATTCAGTTCACAACAATCCGTTCCTTTCTTATGATTATACGATTTTCGAGGCGGAAGTTGCCTCTACTTTCAACGAGGAGCTGGTGTTCGAGTATCTTTTGAAAAATGCAAAAACAGAAGATGAAAAAAAATATCTTCTGGCGATGCGCGCGGATGATATTCTGGCGACTTTGCACCGTCAGACAATGTTTGCGGAATTTGAGCTTAAGACGCACGAGCTTGTGGAAAACGGAACTCCGCTGACGGCAACGCTCTTGCGTAAAACTTACAGGGAGCTTCTTGAATTCTATTTTGGACCGGAAATGCATTTTGAGGAAAACAGCGATATGGAAGGATTAAGGATTCCTCATTTTTACAATGCGTTCTATGTGTACAAATATGCTACAGGAATTTCGGCTGCACTGGCTTTGGCAAGGCGCGTTACTTCAGGCGGTAAAAAAGAACGCGATGATTATTTTGAATTCTTAAAGTCCGGGGGAAGCCGCTATCCTATTGAAAGCCTGCGGATTGCCGGTGTTGATATGGAAAGCACAGAGCCGGTTCAGGCCGCATGCGATACATTTAAGGATATTGTTGAAGAATTGAAAAAATTGTTCTAAAAAAAACGGGCTGTTCCGATTTGCTTATTTCCGGACAGCCCGATTTTTTTATTTACTTCCGTATGCCTCGTATTTTTTAGAAGGCGAGTAGGTTCCTTCTCTGTATTCACCAGTAAGGCTAGGAATCTTCATTTTCATTCCAGGCATTATCAGGTTTGGATTGTTAGGCTGCGGAATATTGTTCTTGTTTTCCTGGTAAAGGTTTTCCCAGAGAAGCGGGTTGTTGTAAACGTAAGGACGGCCTGCGATATTCCAGAAGCAGTCCTTTGTTTCTGCCCAAGGGCGAACAATATAATATTCAGGAAGTGGAGTTACAGCGTAAACACCGTCCAGCGCTGCGATTGCCTGCTTTGCGTAATCCTGCGATGCGGCGAAATCTTCTTTTCCGAACGCGGATTCAGCATTTCCATACGCTTCTTTTGCCGCGGTGTATGCCATCGGGAATGTTTTTTCGCATCCGATTCCTTCGGCCCACTTGATTTTGTTTGCGGCAAGCTTAAGCTGCTGTTCTGCGTTGTAGCGCGCCATCATGGAATCAATATAAGCCTGGGAAAGAGAGGCGTTCTCGGCGGCTTTTTTTGAATACTCAACGGCATCGTCATATTCGCCTGCGTCAAATGCAATGCGCGCTTTCTGGTTATATTCGTCAGCAAGTTTCTGGTAAGTGTTGTTTTTGTAACTAACAGCAAAAATTGAAGCGGCTGCAATCAAGACTGCTGTGGCTGCAATAAGTTTTTTCATTATTTTGCCTCCGATGTTGATGTTACTGCATCGTTGAGAGAATCAACCGCATCATTTACAAGACCTTCAAGAGAAGAGTCGTTTCCTTTGAAGTCTTCAACTTCAAAATCTTCAATCGTTTCTGGAATTTCCGCTTCATGCGTTTCTGGCGCTTCATAAGAATCTGCTTCAAGCAGAACCGCATCTTCTGCTTCAATTCCTTCTATGTTATCGCCCTCAAGAGGTTTTTCCATGTCGGCTTTTGCCGCGTAATTTGCGGCTGCTTCAACTTTAGCCCTTGCTTCGTCAATTGCTTTTTGGGCTGCCGCGCGTTTTTCTGCGACGGTTGCTGCCAGGGATGCGAATTGCTCTTCAGATTTCAGGTAATGGTTGTACGCCGATTCCGCGTTTTGCATTGCATAATTCTGGTCGCCGGATTTGAATTCTTCCACAGCCTTTTTGTAGTCTGCTTTTGCCGCGACGCCTGCTTTTACTGCATCAGCATCCTTTTTTGCTTTGAATGCGTTTACGCGCGCTTCTTTTGCAAGCTGCTTGTAGGCTTTGTTCAGGACGTTGATGAATTTTCCGTTTGCCATATTCGCCTTGTCCAGCATCAGCGTTCCGAGCAGATTTGTTGAGCTGTTTAAATTTTCAAAGTCCGAAAGGGCGGTGCAGCCTTCGTTGTAAGAATTTTCATCGTAGGAAATCAGGTTGTTGTCTTCGATTTTTTTCTTGTTTTCCAGGGCTTTTGCGTATGCGGTCAGCGCCATGTAGCGTTTTTCAACATCGCCAAGAGGAATTGAAATATCGAGTCCTGATTCAGACTGGGCTTTCAAGGTGTCGTAGATTGAATCCGCGGCAGAGAAACGGTTTTCCGCAATTTTATCTGCGCCGGCTTCTATGGCGGCGTTTCGGGCTGCTTCTGTTCTTTCAAGCGCCGATGAGTTGTCTACGGCTTCTTCGATTTTGTTTTCAACTTCATTTACCTTGTCTTTTATGGCAGATTCAGTTGTATCTTCTGTTTTTGGAGTTGAGCCGCAGGATGTAAATGTGAAGGCGAAAACTGCTGCGAGCAAAACTGGAACAATGATTTTTTTCAAAGTGAATAAACCTCCATTTTTTTAATCACTATATTTTACAATAAGTTTGTTTACTTCGCAATTTATAACCAAAAAAAATGCAAAAAAAATCAGATAAAAATCCGAAAAAATCGTTTTGTATGCTAAAATATCTGTTGTGGTTTGCGCGGAAAACGCCGGGATGGCGCGCGATATATGCGAATCAGGAGGCATGATTTTTATGGCAGATGATTTTTCTTTTGAGATTACTGAAAAACTGGGAGTTCTTTCGACTGCCAAAAGCGGCTGGACTCTTGAGCTGAATAAAGTAAGCTGGGGCGGCCGTCCGGCAAAATACGACATTAGAAGCTGGGCTCCTGAGCATGAAAAGATGGGAAAGGGCGTTACTCTGAACGACGAGGAATTTCAAGCCCTGAAAAAGCTGGTTTCAGGCATCTGAGATTGCCTGTGCTATTGAACGGAAAAGTCGCAGGTTGCGCAGGTCGCTCCTTTTTTTACGATGATTTCGTAAATAAGTTTCTGAAGTATTATGTCTTCAAGCAGAGTTCCTGTTGAGCGGATTTCCATGTCGGAATTCGCAAGGTCGGCAAGTATCGCGGTTGTCTGCCCGGATGTCCAGTGCCTTGCGGCCTTTGAATATTGAGTTTTAAGTTTTTTGCTGGCGAATCCGTTTATTTTAAGGTTGAAGTCATCGTTCTGTCCTTGTACGCGGAGCTTGTGCCATAGAAGAAGTTTTCTAAAGCAGGATGTAAGTCCTGCGATAATCATAACGGAGGCATTTTCTTTTGAAAGCCGGATTTTCTGTAGAATTTCCATGGCTTTTTCCAGGCGTTTTTCCGGTTGGGGGATTTCGTCCGCCATCGCCTCGAAAAGCGTAAATGCGTTCTCTTCCCTGGAATGCGACAGGACTGAATCTACATCGTCCGCGGTAATCTGATGTCCTTTTGGGAAAAGAATAAAAAAGCGTGAGCACTCGTTTTTCAGGGCTTCCGTGTTGTTTTCAATCATTTCAAGAATGTCTTCCGCGGCTTCTTCCTGGACAGAATATCCATTTTTTCTGAAGAAATTCTGAATCCACGGAACTTTCTGGTTTTCGAACATTTCCCAGAAAATCTTTTTATTTGCGGCGGGAACGGCTTTTTCAATCTTTGTGTCTATTGAAATTTCGTCGCTTGTAAGAATCAGCACATTTGTTTCTGAGCTTGAGCTGAAAATCCATTTTGTTATGGTTTCAATGTCTTCCTTTTTTTTAATGACTTCCGCATTTTTTACGGTCACACAGACTGCATCTGCAAAAAGAGATTCGTTTTCAAGGATTCCCATAAAATCTTTTACAGGAGTTTCAGAGGCATAGTAATTATATTCTTCAATTTCGCCGAATTTCTTTTTTAACGAAGAGCGCACATTCTGGATGGTTTCATTTTTTTCTCCGTTTTCCGGACCTGTGTAAAGGTAAACTGCTGCCATTTTAGTAAGTTCTTACGATGTTTGAAAGGATTCCGACTACCCGTACGTCTGTGCAGTAAATCGGCTGCATCGCAGGATTTTCCGGCTGAAGGCGTATTCTTGATGATTCTTTATAATATCTTTTCAATGTGATTGCGTCATCTAAGACCGCGACTACTATCTGTCCGTCTGTTGCTGTGTCGGCCTGTTCTATAACGGCAAGGTCGCCTTCAAGAATTCCGGCGTTAATCATGCTTGTTCCGCGGACCCTGAGCGCAAAGTAGCTTTTTCCCGGACGGATAAACGGTTCTGTAAGGTTTACGTATCCATCAAGATTTTCCTCGCTCAGCAGAGGGCGGCCGGCTGCGACAGTTCCAAGGAGCGGCACTTTGCTCACAAAAGGTTTGCTTTCCTTTTGTCTTTCGTCAACAAGAATCCTGATTGAGCGCGAGCGTTTCTGTTCGGTTGTAAGATAGCCTTTTTTCTGAAGGGCGGCGATGTGGTCCTGAACGGCGCGGAGTGAAATTCCAAAGTGCTCGCTGATTTCCCTTACGGTAGGAGGATAGACGTTCGTTTCTGTGAAATCTGCAATAAATTCTAAAACTTCCTTCTGTCGGTCTGTTATTTGTTTCATATTGAATCCTCGTTTTTTTTATTCTTCTTCAAATCTTGAGTCAAAAAGCGCAGAAATTTCGTTGGCACATTCAACTTCATCCGGTCCGTCTGTGCGGAGTGTCAAGACCGTGTTGTAGCCGGCTGCCATTGTTATTACGCCCATAATTGATTTTGCATTTACGGTCGTGTCGTCCCGGGAAAGTGAAACTTCGCACTGGTACTTGTTTGCGGTCTGGGCGATGATTGCCGCCGGTCTTGCGTGAATTCCTGCTCGGTTTTTTACAGTAAGCATTTTTTCTGTCATAGTTTTTTCCTTTTATGTTTTGATTTTATCAATATGAATCGTCTGAATCTGTAAGCGCGTTTTTTACGACACCGTTTTCAATCCATTTAAGTACATTCTGATTGAAGTCCCGTGCGGAGTTGTAGCCCATGTTCTTAAGACGTTCGTTCATGGCGGCGGCTTCGATTATAATAGGCATATTTCTTCCGGGGCGGACTGGAATGTCAATTGCCGGAACTTTTACGCCAAGAATATCCATGTATTTTTCGTCCACGCCAAGCCGGTCGTAGATTTTGTTCTGGTCCCATTCTTCAAGGCGGACTACAAGCTGGATTTCTTTCTGGTCGCGGATTGCCCCGACTCCGTAAAGTTTTGAGATGTTGATTATTCCAAGCCCGCGGATTTCCATGTGGTGGCTGATTAAAGTATTTGCGCCGCGTCCAAGGACGGTGTTTCCATTCACACAGCGGACTTCAACAATGTCATCGGCGACAAGCCGGTGTCCGCGTTCAACAAGCTCAAGGGCTGTCTCGCTTTTTCCTACTCCAGAATGGCCGGTAAGAAGAATTCCTACGCCGTAAACTTCAACAAGGACGCCATGAAGCGTTTTTGTAGGCGCGAAAGTATTTGTAAAAACCCGGATAAGTCGCTTTGAAAAATCAGTTGTGTCCAGCGGTGTTGAAAGAATCGGGCAGCAGGCTTCTTCCGCGATGCGCGAAAAATCTTCAGTAGGCTCGCGGCTGCTTGAAAAGATGCAGCAGGGAATCTTGTAGTTAAAAAGCTGCTGCAGGGTGTCTGTTTTGTTTTCGTCGTGAAGTTTTTTTAAATAGGCGGTTTCGCCGCGTCCGAAAAGCTGGACACGCTGGAAGGCGAAGGCATCGAAAAATCCTGAGATTGCAAGTCCGGGGCGGTTGATGTCTGGAACTGTAATCGTTCTTGGCAAGCCTTTCCGCCCGGCAATACATTTTAATTCAAGGGCATCGTGACCCGGCAAATCAAGGTCGAGCAAATCTAAAACTGTGAATTTTTTTTCCGCCATATAAATTATACTATACTAATTGTATGTCTTTTTTGCAATTAAAATATACGCTGCAATCATTGCAATTCCTGTCATAATCCAGCTTAAAGGATAAACGGCCAGAAGGCTTGTCCATTTGCTGAAAGCTTTCAGGACCGGAATGAATTCTGAGTATGGGAAAATACGCTTTACCCAGAAGACGCGGAACACGCAGATGAACAGAATGCTCAGCGCGGCTGGAATCATCGGATGGCCTGCGGCGCGTATTGTTGCGCCTGAAATTTCGTAAGTTGCCACAAGCCACTGGAAGGAAACTACAACCAGCATTCTTAGAACTCCGAATTTTATGGCTTCGGGATCGGTGGTGTAGATTTGTATGAAAAATTCCCGGAAGAAAACAAAGATAAAGTCCATTATTCCAGTAAAAATTATTCCGAAAAAAATGCACAGGGAATTCACCTTGCGGCAGCGTTCAAATTTTTGCGCGCCAAGATTTTGGCTTGTAAAGGAAGTCGTCGCCATGTTAAAGGCCAGTACAACATAATAGCTGAAAAGCTCGTAGTTCAGTTCGCTCGCAGAGCCTGCCATTGCCTTTGAGCCGAAAGAATTTATGGAGCTCTGGACAATCAGGTTGGACAGAGCGAAAAGAATTGACTGAAGCCCGGATGGAATGCCTGTTTTTAGCATTTTTGAAAGAAGCTGTGTGTTAAGCCCCAGTTTTTTTATGTCAAGGTGAAGCTCATCCGTTTCTTTTATAAGGAATGAAATTACCAGAAAAGAGCTTGCCCCTGTGGCAATAACCGTTGAGATTGCGACTCCGGCAACTCCAAGCTTAAAGACAATTACAAGAAGAAGATTTAAGAGAACATTGATAATTCCTGAAATTATAAGCGCAAAGAGAGGCCGTTTTGTGTCTCCCTTGCTTCTTAAGATTGAAGAGCCGAAATTGTAGAGCATAAAAAACGGCATTCCCATAAAATAAATCCGAAGGTAAAGAGCCGCAAGGTTTATGACATCTTCCGGAGTTTCTATAAATTCAAGAAAGGGTTTTGCTATGAACCAGCCGATAAAAATCAGCGCGAATCCGGCGATAAGCGCAAAAGTTATCGTTGTATGCACCGCATTCTGTATTTGCTGTTTTTTTCCTGCGCCGATTAAATTTGCTATTACAACATTTGCTCCGAGCGAAATTCCTACAAAAAGGCTTATTATTATGTTGATTATCGGACCGTTGCTGCCGACTGCGGCAAGCGCCTGGCTTCCTGAAAAACGGCCGACCACGGCGGCGTCCGCGGAGTTAAAAAGCTGCTGAAGAATGTTGCTTGCGGCGATTGGAATTGCAAACAGAAGAATCTTGTTCCAAAGTGAACCGTTCAGCATATCAATTTTGTTTTTTGCCTTTTCCATTAGAGTTCTTTTAAAGCCTCCTGGATGTCGTTCAGGGAAATCTCGCTCCGGTTCTGCTGGCTTGCAACAAGCGCCGCCCGGTTGATTACGGATTCAATCTGGGCGCAGCTGAAACCGTTGAAATTTTTTGCAAGGATTTTCGGGTCAAAAGAATAGTTTTTTCCTGCCGAATATTTTTCAATCAGTTTTTCGCGGGATTCAAAATCCGGGTAAGGAACTGTGTATTTTGCGTCAAATCTTCCGGGGCGGATAAGCGCCTCGTCCAAAGCGTCGCGGCTGTTAGTCGCTGCAAGCACAAGAATTCCATCGTGCGGAGTAAACCCGTCCAGCTCGTTTAAAAGCGCCGTTACAATTCTTGTGTTTTCTGTTTCAATGGCGGAGCCTGAATAATTTCTTTTTGTTCCGATGCCATCAAATTCATCTATAAAAACAATGCAAGGGGTCCGCTTTCTGGCTTTTGCAAAAAGCAGCTTTACTTTTGCCGGACCTATCGCCATGAACATGCTTTCAAAGTCGGTCGCCTTTGCCGGAATGAAATTTACTTTTGCCTCGCCGGCAAGCGCGCGCGCAAAAAGCGTTTTTCCGTTTCCAGGCGCGCCTTCTAAAAGAATTCCTTTAGGCATTCTTATTCCTTTTGCCCTGTATGCGGCCGGATTTTTCATGATGGCGGCAATCTGCATCATGTCTTTTTTTAAATTTTCCATTCCTACAATGTCGCTGAATTTTACGCCGGTCCTGTGCACGGTCTTAAAAGTGTTCGGCGAAATAAATTTTCTGAACGCAAAGATAATGACTGCAAAAAAAATCACATAAAAAAGAACATCCAGAACGGTTGAAATTATTTCTGAAAAATCCTGCTCTTCCGTGATTTTTACGCTATTTAATAGAAGATATTGTTTCAGGAGCGGGGAATCCGGGTTTTCTGTGGAAAAAACGGTCTCGCCGCCGTTGTATTTAAAATTGATTTTATCTGAGTAAATTGTCGCTTCGGAAATTTTTTCGTCCGAAACCTCGCTGTAAAAAGTCCTGTACGGAACAAAAGCCGGTTTTTTCTGGAAAAACAAAAAGTAAGAGCCGGCGCATATAAGCGCTGCAAGAATAATTGCGGAAAAGAGTTTATTTTTCATTCTTTAATATTAATGAATTGTGTTGATATGGGCAAAAGAAAACTTCACTTTTTTATAAGTCGCCGGAAATTGTTTTCTGCGGATTTCTGGTATAGTAAAAGACCGAGAAAGATTCGTGAGCCTCGGTTTTTTCGCATTTCCAGATATTTTTGTTTAATTCGGGAAAAAATGCGTCGGCTTCCGCGTTTTTTTGCATAAGATTTTCGTTTATTTTAGAAAGTATTATTTTACCGCACAGATTTTTTTTCAGCGCTGTCCGGTAAATCTGCTCCCCTCCGCAGATAAATATTTTTTCGTAACCTGCGCCCTTGCACAGCGCGATGGCTTTTTCAAGCGAGTCCGCGGTTTTTATTTCTGCCGCGCTGTTTTCTGATTCTGCGTTCAGGTAGTCAAAATTTTTTGTTGTGGAAACAACTACATTGAGCCTTCCCGGAAGCGGCTTTCCGATTCCTTCAAAGGTCTTTCTTCCAAAAATAACCGCGCCGCCCATTGTTGTGCTCTTGAAATGCGCGGTTTCTTCTGGAATTTTCCATGGAATTTTTCCGTTTGCGCCTATAGCCCGGTTTTTTGAGCAGGCTGCGATAACTGCGATTTCTTCCATGCCGTTCTTTTACACTTCTACAGCAATCAGCGAGCCGTGCGCGTTTTGAGCCGCCGCATATATGCTTCTGTTCTTTCTGTACGGATTTTTAAAGTTGTCCAGCTGCGTTCGAATCTGGACAAGATGTTTTTTCAGGAGCTCGCGGTTTTTCTGGTTTTGCGCAAGGACTTTTTCCTGAAGTTTTTCAAGCTCATTTTGGATTGATTCAACAGACTTGTCGTTTTCGGGAGCCGCGGTTTTTTCGGAAGCCCTGTACATTTCTGAGACAGGAACAATAACCTTCTGAAGGTTTTTGATTCCTGCGACAACCTGCTGCTCAAGTTCCGCGTGTCCTATGATTGCGGTTGTGTCTTCGTCTGAAATTGATTTTTCCTGCTTTTCAAGAACTTCAAGGTATTCCTGGAATTTTGCCCGCTGCTGTTCAAGCAGGGTTCTGAATCTTCTTAGAATCGCAACTCTTTCATTCAATTCTTCGTCGGTAAGTTCTGTCATAATTTCCTCCCGCGTTTTGTCCGGAATTTTTAACCGGTAATGTCCAGCGTTGATTCCCGCAAGGAAGTGTTTGCAGGCGCGTTCGCAACGCTGTTTGATGCTGTCCGCCATGCTCCAAGAAGTTCATTCATCATGTTTGCTACAAATTCAATTTTTTCTTTTTTGTGGTTGAAAATTGAATCAGTAAGCTCATTGTTAAAATATATATAAAGCGACATGAGATTTTTTGAAATCTCTCCGCCTTTTTCCATGTCGAGCGAAACCTGAAGTTCTGTGATTATCGCCTGGGCTTTTTGAACAAGTTTTGTGAAATTTTCAATATCGCCCGGTTTTATGCTGCCTTCCGAATCCATAAGCGCGAGCGCGGAATTTAATTTTTTTACAGCTGCTTCGTACAGAAGTACAACGAGCTTTCCCTGGCTGGCAGTTGTAACATTTGTTTTCTGATAGGCTGAATAAGCCTGATTAAATGCCATAAATTTTACCTCCATGGAAAAATCCGGTTAATCTCTTTCATTTTCGGAAACGTAAAAAAAAACTTTATTAAAAAATCAATAAAAAATTAAAAATTGTCGACAATTTACAGAATACTTCGTATATTAAAGGAAGAATATTTTGATAGGGATTTTTGATGAGCAAAAAAAATAATTCAGAAAAAGACGATATGAATGATTTTGATCCGTATAATTTCTTTAAATTGTCCGGACCGGATGATAATAAGAATAATAAAAATAAAAACAAGAAGCCAAGGCGGAATTTTTCTTTTTTAGGATTCCTGCTTTTGCTTCTGATTGTGCTTACTGTTGTTCAGTTGAATTTTCCGGGAAAACTTTCTGTTTCTGAAGTTGAATTTTCCAGATTCAGGGAAATGGTTATAGACGGACAGATTGTCGAGGTTGAAATCGGCGAAAACTATTACATAGGCTATGGTCCAAAGGTTGTTCTTCCTGTTGAAGACGCTGACAAGGAAGAGAAAGGTTTCCGCGTTTTTGCAAAAGAAGTTGCCTCCCGCGAGACCCGTCCTGTCTACAAGGCGAGCGGTTATCCGCTTTCCCAGTTCATTGAGCTTCTTGACGAAAAGAAAGTTACGTACAAGTTCATTACAAAGCAGAACAACGCGTTTATTTCTATGCTGATTTCTCTTGCAGGACCGATTATTTTCTTTGTCATAATCTGGTTTATTCTGTTTAGAAAAATGGGCGGAAGTTCTGGCGGCATGGGAAGTATTTTCGGCGCAGGCGGTTCAAGGGCGAAGGCTGTGGAGGAAGGCAAGGTAAAAACCCGCTTTGCTGATGTTGCCGGCGTTGATGAGGCAAAGGAAGAGCTTGTCGAGGTTGTTGACTTTTTGAAGTCTCCTAAGAAATATACGGATATAGGCGGAAAAATCCCTAAGGGTGTTCTGCTTGTAGGACCGCCGGGAACTGGAAAAACCATGCTTGCCCGTGCAGTCGCAGGAGAAGCCGGAGTTCCGTTCTTTAGCATTTCCGGTTCTGATTTTGTTGAAATGTTTGTAGGCGTGGGCGCGAGCCGTGTGCGCGACCTTTTTAAGCAGGCCAGGGAAAAAGCGCCTTGCATTATTTTTATTGATGAGATAGATGCTCTTGGAAAAAGCCGTGTGAATGGTTTTGGCGGCGGAAATGATGAGCGCGAGCAGACGCTGAACCAGCTCCTTGTTGAAATGGATGGCTTTGAGAACGAAAAGGGGCTTATTGTTCTTGCCGCGACTAACCGCGCGGACATCCTTGATCCGGCTCTGCTGCGTCCGGGGCGTTTTGACCGTCAGGTTCCTGTTGAACGCCCTGATGTGGAAGGAAGGGAAGCAATCCTCAGGATTCACGCTAAAAATGTAAAAATTGCGGACGATGTTGATTTTGTCTCTATTGCGCACGGAACAAGCGGCTTTGCCGGCGCTGACCTTGCGAATGTTGTGAATGAGGCGGCTCTGCTTGCCGTAAGAAATGGCCATAAGCTTGTAACGATGGACGATTTTAATGATGCGATTGACAAGGTAAGCATTGGTCTTAAAAAGAAAACCAAGAAGGATAAGGAAAAGCAGCTGCAGCTGACTTCTGTTCATGAGACCGGACATGCGCTTGTAGGCGCGTTTACGCCGGATTATCCGCCGGTCAACAAGATTACTGTTGTGCCGCGTTCAAACGGCGTTGGCGGTTTTACTCAGTATCGCGACAAGGAAGAAAAATTTGCGCTTACCCGAAAAGATATGATAAATGAGGTCGACACCCTTTTGGGTGGCCGCGCCGCTGAACAGATTGTGCTTGGCGATATTTCTACAGGGGCGTCAAATGACATTGCGCGCGCTACGGATATTATCAAGCAGATGATTGTTGATTACGGAATGAGCGACAAGTTTAAGAATATGACGCTTGGAAAAGGTGTTCTTGGAAACCGCGGCGGCGACCCTAACCTTGTGCGCGAATTCAGCGAGGAAACTCAGAATTATATTGATAACGAAATTGCCAAGCTTATGGAAGAACGCTATGAGTATGTTTTAAAGCTGCTTGAGGACCATAAGGATTTGCTTGTGTTTATTTCTGAGCGGCTTAAAGAAAAAGAAACAATGGATGGAAAGGAATTCTACGATATAGTGAACGGCGCAAAACATTGTGAAGAACTTGCCGCTCCGCTTACTTGACCGCGTTATTCAGTTATAATAGAATAAAGTTTATGAAAAAGCACGCAAAAATCCTAGCTGCCGCCCTTGTTTCTTTTATCTCGGCGGCGGCAATTTCGGCGCAGGCGATTACAACAGCAAGCGCATATTTTAAAACTGTTTCTGAATATTACGCAACCCTGAGGGATTACGAGGCTGATTTTGATATTCGCGCGGATAAGCGCGATATGTCTGGAAAAGTTTCCTATAAAAAACCGGATCTTCTAAGGATGGATTTTACCTCTCCGGCGGATCAGGTTATTGTTTTTAACGGCGACCTGCTTACTGTTTATCTTCCGGAAGAGGCTGCTGTCCTTCAGCAGTCCGTAAAGACTGAAGGTTCCGGCAACGCGGCGAATTTGAATACGGCGCAGGGGCTTTCTCTTTTGCGCCGTTATTACGTTGTTGCCTATGAAGTAGGGCAGGAGCCGCTCCCGCTTGAGGAAGGTTCTTCTGAAAAGGTTGTAAAGCTGATTCTTTCAAGAAGGAATTCTTCCGAGGCGTTCCGTTACATTAAGCTTGCGATAAATGCGGATACAAAGCTTATCCGCCGCGTGGAGGCAGCGACTTCCCACGGTGAGACTTTTGTTTTTAATTTTACAGGATATAAAGTAAATTCTGACATTTCTGATCAGCGTTTTATTTATGATCCGCCTTCTTCTGCGAACAATTACAACAACTTTTTGTTTTCGGAGTAAAATTTAATGGATAGTTATGGTGAAATTTTAAGGAACGTCCGAGAGTCAAAGAATATTGACAGGGAAACGGCCGCCCTGGAAACATCAGTTAAGTTTTCTTATATAGTCGCTCTGGAAGAAGAGGATGACGGCGTATTTCCCGGCGAAGCGTATATGCTCGGGTTTATGCGTATTTATGCTGAGTATCTTGGCGTAAATCCTGACACTGTAACTACTTTGTATAAAAATAAAAAACTTCAGGAATCCCCTGTTCCTGAAAATCTTTATATTCCCGAAAAGCCTGCTTATTTCTGGCCGTTGGTTTTATGCGGGATAGGGCTTTTTGTAATTGCGATTTTTGCCGTTCTTTTTGTCTGCATAATGAAGAAAAAAAACGCAGTTACTGAAAATGTTGTTGTTGACAAGGAAAATACTTTAAAAAAATACGAACTTACAGACAAGGCTCTTACAAAGAGGCTTTATAAAGGCGACCAGATAATTTTTGACGGCGCGGATGGCCAGATTGTGCTTACGGTAAGCAATACGCTTTCTCAGTTCGGGCTGCAGTGTCCAGTTGGAACTTTGTACACGGATCTGGCGGAAGAGTCTGAGCTTGATATTGACGGCGATTCCAACTCGGATCTGATTGTCTACGTTTCTGATATTTCTTCAACAAACGAAGCGTTCGGCGCGGAGGTAAGGGTTCTTAAGTGCAGCGAGGGCGCTTACATTTCTGCTGTCAGTCAGGCGGAGATACCGCTTGCTACGGAACTTGATGCCAACCACAAGAAGGTTGTTATCCTTGAAGACAATCGTGCGTATCCGTTTACAATCAACGCAAGTTTCCGCGGCGCGTGCGAATTCCGTTACAAGATTGACCGCCGCGATGCCGTTGAGGCATATTTCACAAGCGGCGAGATTGCGACTATTACTGCAAACAATGGTGTTCGCCTTTGGATGTCAAACTGCAATACTGTTAAATTCTCTGTTGTTGCCGATGCAAGGACTTACGATTTGGAAATCGGCAAGGCGGGACAGGTTCTGGCGGAAGACATAAAGTGGATAAAAGATACTGACGGAAAATATAAACTGGTGGTAATTGAACTTGACTAAATTTTTTATAGATCAGCACGGATGTGCAAAAAACCAGGTTGATGGCGAGCTTATTGTAACCAGGCTTCTGAATCTTGGAATGTCGCAGACTTTTGATGCGGCGGACGCTGATTTTATAATTGTTAATTCATGCGGATTTATTGAGTCTGCAAAAAAAGAATCTCTGGATGCTGTTTATTATGCAAAAAATCAGTATCCGAAGGCGAAAATTCTGCTTACAGGATGTCTTGCCGAGCGTTATTCGGATGATTTAAGGGAACAGCTTCCTGAGGCCGATGCGATTTTTGGAAACGGAAACCTTGATAAGATAGATGAAACTGTAAAGGCTATGCTGAAAGGTGAGCGCTGCGTTAAGACATACAGTCAGGAAGGCGTATGTGTTGGCGAGCGCCAAGTCCTGCTTTCCTACCGCGGAAGCGCATTTGTAAAAATCACGGAAGGATGTTCAAACCACTGTTCGTTTTGCGCTATTCCAGTTATCCGTGGAGAGCTCAGGAGCCGCCCTGCGTTGAGCATAATTAATGAGATTAAGGAATTGTATTCAAAGGGCGTTGTTGAGTTTAATCTTATAGGCCAGGATCTGGCGGCTTACGGAACTGGCGAAAATGACGATGTTTTTGGCACAGGACGGCTTCCGCTACCTAGGTGGGAAAACGGTAAAAATTGCGGAACGGAGGAAAAGTCCGGGCTTGCAAGGCTTCTTGAGATGATTTCTGCGCTGCCTGGAAATTTTGCGGTGCGCCCGCTTTATATTCATCCTGACCATTTTAACAGGGATATTCTTCCGGTGATGCGGAAGGACAAGCGCCTGCTTCCGTATTTTGACATTCCTTTTCAGAGCGGAAGCGAAAATATTATCCATAAAATGAACAGAAAAGGCAGCGCGGCGGAATATCTTAGGCTTGCTTCTGATATACGGGAGGCTTTGCCCGGCGCGAGCTTGCGCACAACTTTTTTAACCGGATTTCCCGGGGAAACGGATGCTGATGCCGCGGAAACCGTTGAGTTTTTGAAAAAACTTAAGAGCGACTGGTCGGGCTGCTTTCCGTACAGCAGGGAAGAGGACACGCCTGCCTATTCGATGAAAAACCGTGTAAAGGCGGATGTCGCAAAAAGACGCGCCGGAGAACTTGTTTCTGTTCAGGCGGAAATTACAAGGCAGAGTCTTGCGGCGCGCGTTGGCGGCGAATATGATGTTTTAATAGAAGAAATTGTTGAAGGCGATGAAGGTCTTGCAATCGGCAGGGCCTGGTTTCAGGCTCCGGAAGTTGACGGCTCTGTTGTTGTCCGTTACGAAAAAGATTCTGAAAGTCAGCGGGAGCTTGTAAAAACAGGGCGCTTTGTGAAAGTTCGGGTTGTTGCCAGCAGCGATGTGGACTTGGATGCGATTCTGACCGGTGAGTCTGAACTGAACGCCGGCGTTGCGGAGCAAAAAAAAGAAGGTCTGATTTACGCTACGGAAATAAGGGATTAGGGAATCCGCCTGCGCGGGATTGGAATGGGCGCGAAGCGATTGGCCATAAGCGGCATGAAAGGCTGCTTGTGGCTAACGGACCGGAAGGGGAGCCATGCAAAGCCCGTTCCTGAAGAAATTTGCGCCCTGAAAAGGAAAAAAATATGGCTTATGAATATCTTGAATCTTTGAACCCGGAGCAGACTGAGGCGGTTACGCATTCCGGTTCTTCCTTGCTGATTCTTGCAGGCGCGGGGTCGGGAAAAACAAGGGTTATTACAACAAAAATAGCATATCTGATTCAGCACGAGAATGTTCAGCCGTGGTCGATTCTTGCGGTTACTTTTACAAAAAAAGCTGCGAATGAAATGAAGGAGCGCGCGGTGGCTCTTGAACCTCTTGCGGAGCAGGCTCAGATTAAGACTTTTCATTCTTTTGGAGCGTGGTTTTTGCGCCGTTATTCGGAAGAGGCGAAACTTGACCCGAATTTTACTGTTTACGACGATGACGATTCTGCCTCGCTGATTATGAAGGCTGTTCCAGGGATGACAAAAAAGCAGGCGAACCTTGCGGCCCACAGAATTTCGCTTTGCAAGGATTACTGCCTTACGCCGGAAGATAATCTTTCGGAATTTGACAAGGACGGAAATCTTGCGGAGATTTATTCGGCGTATCAGCAGCGGCTTCTTGCGACTGGAAATGCGGATTTTGGCGATTTGATTATGCGCCCGGTTCAGATTCTTGAAAAAAATGAAACAATAAGAAGACAGATGATGCATCGTTTCCGGGTGATTATGGTTGACGAGTATCAGGATTCTAATGTGGCGCAGTTTAAGCTTTTGCAGGCGCTGAGCGGGGTCAGGGAAAATTCTGGAACTTATGTTTGCGTTGTGGGCGATGATGATCAGTCCATTTATAAATTCCGGGGCGCGGAGGTGCAGAATATTCTGCAGTTTCCGAACCTTTTTCCGGGTACAAAAATTATTCGTCTGGAACGGAATTACCGTTCTACCGGGAAAATTCTTGAGGCGGCGGACGCGGTTGTTTCAAAAAATACTGACAGGCTTGGGAAAACTCTTGTTGCCGCGCGGGGCGAGGGAAGTCTTCCGGTTCTTGTTTTTGTTGAAAATCAGGATAAAGAGGCGGCATTTTGCGCACAGCTGATCCGCAAGGCGGTTGAAAGTCAAGGCGCGCATTACAGCGATTTTGCCGTGCTGTACAGAACGAACGCGCAGTCGCTGGCGCTTGAGACTGAATTCCTGCACAAGAAAATTCCTTACGCTGTTGTCGGCTCGTTGAAATTTTATGAGCGCGAGGAAATCAAGGATGCGCTGGGGTATCTTTCGCTTCTTGTGAACCTGCGGGATGAGCTTGCTTTTGCCCGGATTGTGAATAAGCCTGTGCGCGGCGTAGGCGAAAAATCGCAGGAAAAAATTGTGGAGGCGGCGTATTCGTCCGCCGGAACTTTGATAGAAAACCTGAATCTTCTGGACGCGGCGGAAAACTGCGCGGAAAATCTGTCTAAAAAGGCCAGGGAAGGACTTAAGGATTTTTGTCTGATAATGAAAAAACTCCAGGGCGAGCTTGATGAAAAATCCAGGGAGCTGCCGGAGGACTTTCAGGTGGCGCTTCTTGCGGAGCAGGCGGTTTCTGCGGAATCGAAAGTGGAATCTGAAGCGGCTTCGGACGCGGATTTGGAAGCGGCTCCCGGCGAAAATGGGGCGGAAAAGCGCCCTGGCAAGGGCTCGGAAAGAAATTTTGAGCGGCTTTCGGTTTTTATTCAGCGCGTTATAGAAGAAGCCGGGCTTGATGAGTACCACAAAAGCCAGGACGAGATTGACGGAACATCGCGGGTTCAGAACTTGCAGGAGCTGGTCAATAGCGCGATTTCCTATCCGTTTTCGCGCTCCGGCCTGCTGGACTTTCTTGATTCCATTGAGCTTGACCGGACTCTTGCGGATCAGGCGGAAGACTCGCCTGACGCTGTGACTTTGATTACTTTGCACAATACCAAGGGGCTTGAGTTCAACCGGGTTATAATAACTGGCCTTGAAAACGGAATCTTTCCGCGGGAGGACAAGACCGGAGACGAGCTTGAGGAGGAGCGCCGCCTTTTTTACGTTGGAATCACACGCGCGCGGAACGAGCTCTATATCACAAGCTGCGCGATGCGGCGTATGTACGGACGCACACAGCCTGCGATGCCAAGCCGTTTTCTTGTTGAAGCCGGAGATGTGTTTAAGGTGATGGGGCGGATTCCGCTTTCTTTTTCAAACGGAAATTCTTCCATTGCGGGCGGAACGGCGGCGCTTTCTGCGAAGGCTGAGATTCTTGAAAAATGGAAAAAAGGCGTGCGGCTCTACAACGATGATTACGGATATGGCCAGATTGTAAAAAGCGATGCGGATTCCGGCGAGGTTGTGATTGAAGTGCAGTTTGAAAACGGCGAGCGCAAAAAGTTCATGCCGGAATATCAGGGAAAAAAGCTGGACATAATAAAAGACTGAAAAGTTGTGAAAAGTTCTGCTTGCCGCGCGTAAAAGCGTTTTGTTTGCAATTCAATTTGCTTTCAGGGCAAACGCATTGTAAATAATTTAAGTAAACTTTGCGCGAAGGAACGGTTTCGTGGTCAAAAACACTCTGATTGTTGAGACCGCGTGAGCGGTCAATTCTATAGTTACTTTGCAACAATCAGCGTGTAGCGCATTATTGCGCGATTTTGAACCACGAAACCGTGACTGGGAGCAAGTTTTTTGCTGAATACATTTATAATGCGTTTGCCTTGATTTGCCTTGTAATTTTATTGTCTAAGCGGCAATTTTTTTTTATAATGAACCTATGAGTACTCACAGACAAATTGACGAGGAGACGCTGAACAATCTCCTTTATCTTTCGCGCCTTTCTCCGGAAAGCACAAATCTTGAAACCCTAAAAAAGCAGGTTGACGAAATTGTCGGATATTTCGATATTCTTTCAAAATACGACGACAGCGAAAATCCGTATGATGCATATCCTTCTACAGAAGCCGAAAAGCTTCGCGACGATACAGTTGTGCCGGGACTTGATATTTCCGATGTAAAAAAAGTTACCGATGAATTTATGGACGGATATTTCCAGGTTCCAAAAGTTCTTGGCGAGGGCGCTTAATGTCATGCGGGGGAAAGTCTTCCCCTCGTTTGCACTTCGTTGCAAACTACCCCTTCTCCTAGGGGCGTCGCCCCTAAAACCCCATTAATCTGAAGGAAAAACTATGTATACAATAAAAGAAACCGTTGAGGCTTTAAAATCCGGAAAGACAACCAGTGTAAATCTTGTAAAAGACTCGGTTGAAACTTTTGAAAAAGATAAAGCTTCTGAAAAACCGCTGAACGCCTTTCTTGAGCTTTACGCAGACGCGATTTTAAAGGCTGAGGAAGCGGACAAAGAAATTGAAAAAGCAAAAAACGAAGGAAAACTGGAAGAGCTTTTTGAAAAAAAGCCGCTTCTTGGAATTCCTTTTGCAAATAAAGACAACATCAGTTCCAAAGGACACAAGCTTACCTGCGGCTCAAAGATTCTTCAGGGCTACACAGCGCCGTACAATGCGACTGTTGTAAGCCGTCTGGAAGCCGCCGGAGCGATTCCGCTCGGCCGCTGCAATCAGGACGAATTTGCGATGGGTTCTTCAACTGAATATTCTTCTTACGGCGCAACAAGAAATCCTATCAACCGCGAGTATGTTTCGGGCGGTTCTTCGGGTGGATCCGCGGCGGCTGTCAGCGCAAACCAGGCTTTGTTCTCGCTTGGAACGGAAACCGGCGGCTCGGTCCGTCTTCCGGCTTCTTACTGCGGAATCTACGGCTTAAAGCCGACTTACGGCGTTTTGTCGCGCTGGGGAGTTGTCGCTTACGGTTCATCGCTTGACCAGGTTGGAATTATGGGGCATACGCCTTCTGATATTGCGATTCCTCTTTCAGCGATGGCCGGCGAGGATTTTTATGATGATACTTCCGCGGAACTTCCTGAGGCGGAAAAATTAAAGAATCTTGAGCCGTACAAAAATATGGACTCACTGAAAGTTGCGATTCCAAGGCAGTTCCTTGAAACAAAAGGTCTTGATTCTGATGTAAAGGCGGTCTTTGACCAGACAAGAAAATGGTTCGAGTCAAAAGGCGCAAAGATTGACGAGGTTGACCTGCCTGTTCTTGATGCTTCGATTGCAAGCTATTACGTTATCGCGCTTTCAGAGGCGGCTTCAAATCTAAGCCGTTTTGATGGAATCCGTTACGGCGCGCGCGTTGACAACGGTCATGGCTATGATGAGCTTTTTGTTGATACGCGTTCAAATGGTTTTGGTCCGGAAGTAAAGCGGCGTATTGTTATTGGAAACTACGTTCTTTCAGAGCAGTTTTCCGGCGACACCTATAAAAAAGGAATGACAGTGCGCGCAAGAATCCAGCGTGAAATGGCAAAACTTTTTGAAAGCTACGACATTGTCCTTTGTCCTACCTGTCCGACTCCGGCATTCAAGCTCGGCCAAAAAGTTGATAATCCGCTTGAAATGTATTTGAGCGATATGTATACAGTTTTTGTAAATCTTGCGCGCATTCCTTCTATTAATGTTCCGGCAGGCAAAGCGGTAAGTTCTGACAATATGCCGATTGGAATGCAGTTTGCAGGTCCTATGTTCAGCGAGGCAAAATTGCTTCAGATTGCTCAGGTTTGGGAAAACGATCATCCTGAATGCGGAATTCCAATTAAAAAATAAGCGTTAGGAAGAAAATATGGCTATTGATAAATATGAAATTGTAATCGGATGCGAAATCCACACTCAGCTTCTTACAAAGACAAAGGCGTTCTGCGCCTGCGAAAACCGTTACGGCGGAATGCCGGATACTCGTGTCTGCCCTGTTTGTCTTGGGCTTCCAGGCGCTATGCCGCGCATATCAAAAGGTTATGTTGAGCTTGGCGCGGTTGCGGGGCTTGCCTTGAACTGCGATATTGCGCGCTTTACAAAATTTGACCGCAAGCATTATTTTTATCCGGACTTGGCAAAAGGCTATCAGATTACACAGTACGATTTGCCGCTTTGCACAGACGGTTTTGTTGATCTTCCGCTGATTCACTATCCAAAAGATGAGCAGCCGGGCGGCGAAAAATTCCGTTCAAAGAATTTTATTGGCGAAGACTGCATTGTTGACGGAAAGTACCGCCGTGTGCGAATTGAACGCATCCACCTTGAGGAAGACGTAGGAAAATCCCTGCACCTTAAGGGAAACCATTCCTACATTGACTACAACCGCTGCGGAACTCCTCTTATAGAAATTGTAACAAAACCTGATATGACCAGTCCGGAAGAAGCCGCCCTGTTCATGCAGACTGTTCAGGAAATCCTGCGCTACGTGAAAGTAACAAAGGGTAACCTTGAGGAAGGAAATATGCGCTGCGATGCGAATATAAACCTTAATGTCTGGGAGGATGGAAAACTTTACCATACTCCGATTTCTGAAATTAAAAACCTGAACTCGTTTAAGTCAATCCGTGAAGCCTGCGCGTATGAGGCGCAGCGTCAGCTTAAGGAATTTATTGAAGACCGTCAGGAATTTAATCCTGGATTTAAAAACACAATGAACTGGGATGAAGTAAATGGCGTTACCCAGGTTATGCGAACAAAAAATTCTTTTGTTGACTACCGCTTTACAACAGAGCCGGACATTAAGCCGTTTACTGTAAGCACAGAGCTTGTGGAAAAAGCAAGCGGCCAGGTCGGCGAGCTTCCGGAGCAGAAAAGGGTTCGTTTTCAGGAAGAATTCGGTCTTACACAGTTTGATTCAGAAGTTCTTACAAGCACACGCGAGCTTTCTTTGTGGTATGAAGAGGCTGCTGATTCTTCAAAGAGTCCAAAGCGCGTTGCGAATCTTATAATTGCCGAGCTTCTTGCGGTTTTGAACGAAAACAAGCAGACTATAAACGATGTGAAAATCACGCCGAAGCACATTGCGGAGCTTGCCGATGCTCTTGAAGAAAAGAAAATCACTTCAAAGCAGGGAAAAGAGGTTTTTGCTGATATGCTTGCAACGAACAAAATGCCTTCTTTGATTATAAAAGAAAAAGGCATGGAAGTTGTCAGCGATTCCGGCGAGATTGAGTCGATTGTTGACAAAGTTATTTCCGCGAATCCGAAAGCAATTGAAGATTTTAAGAAAGGAAAGACAAATGTTGTGGGCTGGCTCATGGGGCAGGTTATGAAAGAATCCCATGGCAAGGCAAATCCTGGTCAGGCTACAAAAATGATAAACGAAAAACTTGCAAAACTGTAGTTTTTCAAGAATGGAAGTAGGATGTCAGATATAGATTTTTTGGCTTCAGAAATTTATTCAAGATTCGGTTCTGTAAAACGCGCGAAAAAATGCTTTTTGTATACTGCAAAAGATGTACGGCTTACTGATATGTTCCAGGAAAATGGACGCGCGATTCTTGGCTGGGAAGGCGGCTCTGCATTTACAATGTTCAAGAATGTCCTTTGCCGCGGAATTGCCGGAAGCTTTGACACAGATTTTCCGTACAGGACAAAAAGGGCGGTTCAGGAGCTTTTTGCTTCAGAACGAGAGCTTTTTGTCTATTATTCAAAAGAAGAGGCGTTCAAGGCGGCGGTTGCGCTTTCTCCGGCCGGAACAAATTTCTTTCGTCCATGGAATTCTGTGGAAATAAACTGGGCTGAAATTGACTCTATCGTTTTTGAGCCGCCTCTTCCATGGGCTGAGCCAGTTTATTTTGTCGCGGCAAAGCCTGATTGTGTAAAAAACGCTTTTGAGCGCGGTGTTGTTTTTTCAACAGGAAAAAAACTGCCGGCTCCGCTGCATGCGGCGATTGCCCGCTCGGTTTATAATCTTATTTCCGCGCTTCAGGTTCGCTCTGAAAAAGACTGGTTTTTGTACGACAAGGTTCTTTCAAGGTATTGGGAGCGAAAAGGGCCGTATCTTTTTCCAAAAATCTTAAAAGAAAATTACAGGGCTTTTGCTCTCCATTGCCTTGACTGCGGTCTTGTCATAAATCCGGATTTTGCAAGTCCTTCGATTGTTCCGTTTGGCGCAGACAAGGGTGTCTTTACAAAACTGAAAAATAATCCGTTCGAGGGCTAGCGATGACTCAGAGCCAGATGATTTTATACGCGATAAAACTTATCTTAGGCGGAATCGCCGCATTTTGTTCGATTTTGCTGTGGTCAAAAACAAAAGACGCGGTATGGATGAATCTTGTTGTCGGTGTCGTTGCAAAATATGCTGGAGTTGTCTATGAAATTCTTTTGGTTCTGGGAATAATTTTTCCGGAATCAGTTGTTTTTTTTGGAATTCCGCTTACTACCTTGATTTTTACGGCATTGCCGGACATTTTTTTTATAACAGCGTTTATTTTAATGCTAAGACGCAATAAATAAATAGATAAATAGAGGGAAAATATGGCTTTGTCTTCCGCGGATGAATTCTGGCAAAAATTTATAACAGAAACTGGAACGGATTCCGATTCAAAGTGCGCAGGCGATTTGACTTTTGAGTCCGCCGGTTTTACAAATGACGCGCAGATTGCAAATATTCTTTCTGGCCGGCGGACGGCAATTTTTTCAACTTTTGCCTCTTATTCTGTTGACTGCGAGCCGCTTCCTGTTTCCGGAGAACTGTATCTTGTTTTTGACCGCGGAAATAATCCCCGTGCTGTAATAGAGATTGAGTCTGTGAACATTCTGCCTTTTAGCGAAATTACTTGGGGAATGGCCCGGAAGGAAGGCGAGGATGAAAACCTTGAGCAGTGGAAAATCCGCTGGCAGGAAAACCTTGAAGAAGAAGGTGAAATTGTCGGCTTTAAATTTTCCCCGGAAATAAAAATCATTTTCCAGACTTTCAGGGTTTTGTACAAATAATTTTAACGACAAAACGCCGGTTTTTATAAATTCAGCATAAAAATTGAAGGAGCTGCCAGAAAAAGCGCGTCAATTCGTTGGATAGCAAAACTGTTTTGGGCTGAGCGTAAAAGCGGCGGACTGAGCTATAAAAGGAGTTTGTTGGCTGATTATGAAAAAAGTTCTTGTATCTATTGTTCTAATGGTTTTGTATGGATTATGCATGGCAAAGCCAAGGATAATTTCTTCTGAGCCGTGCGAATATCGGGATGTAAGTTGTGATATGTATGGTTATCAAAACTGGTTTAAGGAAGAAATTTCATATAGCCAGGCTTTGGAAGATTTGGATATGCTGGTTTATTTATTGAAATCCTCGTATTCCGGGTATGAGGATGCCGTAAAGCGTGGCCTTAAAATAGAGAGCATAACAGAATCGTTTAAAAAGTCGAATACAGAAAATGAAAATATAAAAGTATCGCAATTGAATGAATTTATATATGACTTTTTAAAACCCTACATACAGGATACACATTTTTGTATTGAAAGCAAAAATCTTCAAAATCGCTTGATAACTCAGCATAGAGTTCTATATTCAGATATTTATGTAAGGAAAGCAGGCGAAGTTTTTGTTGTAGAAAAATCTGATAATCAGGAATTTAAGGCTGACGAAAATATTGAGCCCGAAAGTGCAAACCTTTTTTTATATCCTTCAGAAGGAAGCTGTATTTACAGGATTGGAACGTATGCGACAATGGATGAAAATGAAAAATATATCTCTGTAAACTGTTCTGGAAGTGAAAAACAGATTCTTTGCAATATATCTAATAATTGTCTGTATTGGAATGATATAACCACATATAAAGAAATTGAAACCAGGGATTCTGTTTATATTTATATTCCTACTTTGATGGACTTGCACAATAATGATAATAGAAAAAAGAAGTTAGAGAAAAATTTTGAAAAATTTCATTCTGTTTCATCGCGTTATCCTGAAAAGAAAAATATAATCCTTGATTTACGAACAAATGGAGGAGGAAGTTCTCATCATACTTCAAGTTTTCTGGCAAATTTGTATTTCTTGGAAAAGAATTGTAATCAAAAAAAGTCATTTGTTAATATAAAAAAAGAATGGATGTTGATAGGTTCAAACGGTGATAGAATAGATTTGATTTCTCCGCCGGTTCTGCAGGCGGAAATTTGGCTTTCAAAATATGTATATTCACAGGAAGCTGGTTGGATAAAAGATTTTGCGCGAAGAAAAAAGGTTCTGGACAATAGAAATTTGCGGATTACATATTCTGACCAAAAAAAAGTAAAGCCAAAATCTGGAACTCCAAGGTTTAAGGGAAGATTGATTATTCTTTCCGGCAAGAATACATGTTCTTCAAGTGAAATGGCGATTTTTGAAGCAAGAACTATTTTTTCCAAGACAAATCAATTTTTTCAAATCGGAGAGAATACCGGAGGATGTTACGCCTACGGGAATGTCTGGTGCTATCAGCTGAACAATTCTGGAATAGCTTTGCATCTGCCGTCTATTATAATTCCTTTTTCTGAAAAATGTCCGGAAGGTCTTGGTATGATTCCAGATTATTGGGCGACAAATGATGATATTTTAAAGGCTGTTGTAAATATTACTTGTGATGAAGAATTATCAGAAAAATTAAAGGATATGAATAATAATTTGTAATCCGGCTGTGATTCCGTGGCGCATTCCTTATGAGAATACGCCACGTGCGCTTGCCTTGGGAGCGCATTATTCTTTAATGGCGCTATTTCTGGCAGAAAAGTTCTGCAAGGGTCAGGGAGTCCTTTACTATGTTTTCCACAATGCAGTATTCGTTAGGCATGTGCGCAAGTTCGTCCATGGTGCTCCAGACAACGCAGTGCATTCCTTCGCGTCTGAGCTCTGCGCCGACCGTTCCGCCGCCTATTCCTATTGTCCTTGCCTTGATTCCGTGTACTGCTTCCAGCGCATCCTTTAGTTTTGTTACAACCGGAGCTGTTTGCGGTGTGGCAGGGCTTTCTGAGCTTTGAAGGATTTCGTAGGAAATTTTTACTTTGTATAGATTTTCTGTTTCTGCAATTTGTTTTTCAGTTTCTTTTAAGACTTCGGCGATTGTGTAGCATGGCAAAATTCTGCAGTCCATGCAAAAAACGTCTTCCCCTGGAATTATGTTTACTCCTTCAACGTTTGCGGAGCGCATTGTAGGCTGAAATGTTGAATAGTCTGGTGTAAAAAGCGGGTCTTTTCTATTAAATATGTTCTGCATTCCGTTTAGCCGGATGCTAAGGTCGCAGGCGGCAAGGCAGGCGTTGTTTCCCTGGTCTGGGCGAGAGCCGTGGCTCTGTTTTCCTTTTACTGTAAGTTTTAGCCAAAGAATGTTTTTTTCGGCGATTTCGATGGTCTCGCCGTTTTTATCCCCGCCGTCCGGGATAAGGTAGATGTCGTTTTTCTGAAAGATTTTTGTATTGCGCAGAAGCCAAATCATTCCGTAGGCTGAACCGACTTCCTCATCCGCCATAAAAAGCAGTTTTACTGTATGGGCAGGCTTTACGTTTTTTTTGATGAATGAAAGTCCTGCGAAAACTCCGGAAACCAGGCCCTGCTGGTTGTCCTCTACACCACGGCCATATATTTTTCCGTCTTTTTCCGTAACGCTCCAAGGGTCGGTGTTCCACAGCTTTAAATTTCCGGGCGGAACAACATCAAGGTGCGCCATGACCCAGATGTTGAAGTCGTCATTTTCGCCGGGAATTGTTACCACAATGTTCGGGCGGATTCCGCTTTTTACACGCTCGTCCGGCGCGTCAAATTCTTCTATCTGGGATTCGCTTACGCCCTGAGCCTTTAGCCATTCAACAAGCGCTTTCGCCTTTTCCAGTTCTCCCTGTCCGCCGTTTTCCGGGGCAAGAGCCGGGTGCGAAGTCAAAAGCGCCTCCAGCTGAACCATCTGTTCCTTGCTTTCTTTTATATACGAAAATAATTCGTTTTTTATCTGTTCGTTCATGGGTTTATTATAATGGATTTATACATTTTTAGGCAGATAATCTTTTTAAAATATTTTTATAATAGGCTTAATTTCGAGTTTTTTTTACAAATTACGAAAGAACGCTTTCGGCATATTTCCAATTTGCTCAGATGGATTTGGCTCGCGCTTCGCTTGTATTAATTCGGGTGCTTCGCACTTTAATTAATTCAATCGCCAAAAATCTTCACAAATTGCAAATCTGCCTGCGCTTTTATTCTTTTTACAAAAAAACTCGATATTCAACCTAATATTCATATTTTTTTCCATATTTTAAAAGAATTGATGTTTTACATATTTTTAATGCAATAGAATCTAAATCGTATAAAAATAATTTTCACGCCCAGCACCCGTTGGACGATGTCCATTAAAGCCTGGAATTGGCGGTTAACCAATTTGCAATTCTTTTTGTCGGGCATGTTCCTGTTTTTAATTAAACTCTGCCATTTGCACAGAATTTATGACAGGGGGTTAGTTTATCTCTCCCGGTCCACATCAATGCGATTGTTTCTTTTATATTTCATTTCAGTCTTGTGCTGCTTTTCCTGCTGTTTGTTGTAGCCTTCCAGGACTTTGTCGCGGGGAGTTCGTAGAAGGAACGATTTTTTTTCATAATAGAAGATCTTGGTGCAATTTGATAATAAACTTACTCACAAAATAGCGCGATATACAAAAAACTCCCTCGTAAAATAGGTGTTTAACTATAAAAGTCGCTCATAAAATAGTGATTTTCCTATAAAACTCGCTCATATTTTAGTAAAAGTATGCTATAATGTACCTCAGTGAGGTGCAACATGTACTTAAAAAGAAAGATTGATGATTTTTTGATTTCCTGGAAAGAATCGTCTGATAAAAAGCCTCTTATTGTAAAAGGTGCAAGGCAGATTGGAAAAACAAAATCCATTAATTATTTTGCTGAAAGCTACGAAAACTATGTGAGCATAAATTTTGCACTCGAAACCAAATTTCAGACAATCTGCGAAGATGGGGTTGATGCTGACTCCATTATTAAAAATATTTCACGTATTGACCCCTCAAAGAAATTTGAAGCAGGAAAGACACTTATTCTTTTTGATGAGATTCAAGATTTTCCTGAAATAGCCGCAAGCTTAAAATCATTCTGCATTGATGGTCGTTTTGATGTTATCTGTTCTGGTTCAATGCTTGGAATCAATTACAAAAAAATCCAGAGTAACAGCGTCGGATACAAGTCAGAGTTCTCGATACAGTCTCTGGACTTTGAAGAATTTCTTTGGGCAAAAGGTTATGGGGATGAAACTATAGAAGATTTGCTTTCTCATATGAAATCAGGTACCGACTTCAATCAGACAACAATGAATGTCTTTGGCGAGCTCTTTCTCGATTACTGCATTTTAGGTGGAATGCCAAAGGTTGTTTCTAAATATATAGAAAAAGGAACTTTTGAAGGAAGCCTCGAACTTCAGCAGGAACTTATTGATGACTACAAAGAAGATATTAAAAAATACGTGGAAGATATAGATAAAACCCGAGTTCTGAATGTGTTTAATCATATTCCTGTTCAGCTTGCAAAGGAGAATAAAAAATTTCAGATTTCAAAGGTTGCAAGAGGTGCCAAGTTCAAAGATTACTGGGGCTGTATTGAATGGCTTAATGATGCCGGTATGATAAATCTCTGTTACTGTCTTCATACTCCGGACTTGCCGTTGAAGGGAAATTATGAAGATGACAAATATAAAATCTATTTCCGTGATACAGGACTTTTAGTTGCAAATCTTGATGAAGAATCTCAGGATGATTTGCGGGCAAATAAGAACATGAATGTTTATAAGGGTGCTTTGTATGAGAATGTAATTGCAGAGGCTCTTTGCAAGCAGGGATATGAACTGTTCTATTATAAAAAAGAGAGTTCAACACTTGAGCAGGATTTCTTTGTTCGTACTAAAAAATCTTTAGTTCCAGTTGAAGTAAAGTCAACCAATGGTACTGCAAAATCACTTTCTACACTGATAAAAAGTGATTCTTATCCTGACATCACTACTGGAATAAAGCTGATTCATGGAAATATAGGCTTTGAAAATAACATTCATACATTCCCATACTTCTGTGCATTTTTGCTTAAGCGTTATCTAAAAGACGTGGAGTTCTAGGAGGACAACATGGCATATCCAAAAATACTTTCAGAAAAATCAATTGCACGTATGTATGCAGATTCAAAACTTACATAAAAGAAGATAGACTTCCTTCGAGAATTCTTTGATGGCTGTGTTCGCTTTATGGTTCAATTCATCTGAACGATATTTGGGAAGTGTATAAGGAACTTTCTGGAAAAACTGAAGTTGTAAAGTTGCAGCGGAAGGACATCGTTGAGTTTTCTTCGATTGCCCGCCGAGAAGTTCATGATTATTGTGTTTATGAAATAGATGAGCTTTATTCGGCAGAAAAGCGTTCTGATATACACCGTTATGTTATTCTTACTGAAATAATTAACCTGGCAAATATTCAGTTTTTTTATCAGCTGGATGAAATGCAGCAGGGACGACCGTGGTATGTTCCAGAAAATCTTCTTACTCTTAAGGGGCATGTAGTAACTCCCCAAGAAAAGAAACTTAAAGATTTTTTTTGAGTCCTCATGAAGGGTTTGAAAAGAAATGGTTGAGCGGAGAATCTGGGCATGGGCCAAAGAAATTCCAACAGCTGGCAAAGTTTATTGATGTTCTACAATTCTTTAATAGGTCAAATTTCGAGTTTTAGATAAATTCACAAAAAAAGGCATTCTCTGTAAAATTTGAATAAGCACATACAAAAATACGGAGAAATGCCATGACTGAAAACAGCCTGATTACATTATATTGCATAGTGGATGATTTTATCCATAGGTTTCTTGAAACTTCCGCGGGGAAAAAGAATCTTGTGCGGGGTTTTGACCGCACCGCTGACCTGAAGACTTTTCACAAGAACGCAGAAAATCACTACAAGCCATATTTCCCGGCGCTTACAAACTATGAGAACTTCATAAAAGCCTCGAACAGTTCCGCTGGATTCATAGCCGCATTTGTTCAGTACCAGCTTTTCCTGAACAGGATGCGCTGCCCGGACAGCGTGTTCTATGTTGACTCAATTCCGGTTTCTGTATGTGAAAACCGCTATATTTCGTCCCATAAAGTTGCAAAAGGTGTCGCAAGCAGGGGCAAATCCACAAAAGGCTGGTTCTACGGCTTTAAGCCGCATGGCATCTGCGCTGATGACGGCACTCTGGTCAGGCTCTGCTTCCGTCCCGGCAGGGAGCATGACAGCCGGGCTTTTGCAGATATTACAGAAGGTCTTGAAGCTATCTTCGTTGCTGACGCGGGCTATCTTCTGAGACAGGCTGACTTGAAAAAAAATGTATGAGCCAGGCAGAAAGCCTTGCGCCGCAGCCAGAAAGAACATGAGATGCCCGATGACAAGGAGGCAATTCCAGCTTCTTCTGAAGCGCAACAGAATCGAGAATGTCTGGTCGGTCATGAAACTGAATTACAATTTGGTTTATCACAGGACAAGGAGCGTGGCTGGAATGTTCAGACACTTCTTCTACAGCATATCCGCATTTTTGCTTCATTCAGTTAAAGATGCAAGTCAATGGTTCTTGCCTAATCTTGCGGACGTTGCAAAACTCGAATTTTGACCAAATATATTAAAAGCAAACTATACGTTACAGCTTACTGAGGAAACTATAGGATATATGGTAAAGACTTATTCCAATTTGGGAAAAGAGTCAGAACTTTACGATTTCTTTGTTTTTTATTATGGAAAGCCTGGCATCGGTAAAACAGAATTTGCAAAATCGATCGCTAAAAAAAGCGGTGAAATAAGTGTCTGCTGAACATTTCCGACACACTGTTATAATAACTCTGACACATTGTCATAATGACTCTGGCACACTGTTATAGCTTTGCTGCAAGGCTTTTAACATTCTGATAAAAGTCTTGCAATGGTTTGCTGAAAGCCTTGCGGAGTTTTGCCGCTACGCTTATTCAATCTTTCTAAAAGCCTTTTGGCGGAACTAAAATCGCCTGTCTGAATAAGATATTTCGCGGTTTCTATTTCTTTTTTTGTATTCAGTTCCTCTGTTAAATCTGCAGATTTTGGGTCTTTCTGAGCCATTGCTATTGCCTTGTCATAATAGGAAAGCCCGCGTTCAATATTGTGCTTTATTTTTATAAGATACAGTCCGTAAGTTGCGGTATTACATGGATGAAGAGGAATTGTAGGAATAAAGTCATTCAATAAAGCTTGCGGAATTGATTCTCCTAGTTCAAGGCTTGTATAAATGATGTTGTTTATAACCTGGACTGTGTGGTTTCCGTGCGGATAGTTTTTATGCAGATTTTTTAAGAATTCAAGGCATTTGTAAACTAAAGCTGGATTCTGGGCTGTAAGCGTTAGAAGTCTGAGCAGGTCGTTGCAGGCAAAAAGTTTTAATGTAAGGCTTGTTGAATCAAGCATGAAGACCGGATTTAAGAAATTAAAATAAGTTTCATAGTCGCCGGTTGCAAGAAGCGCCTTCCGGTATTCCGCAAAGTAGTTCAAGTAGTTGTCTTCTGAAAGTTCAAAGCCTTTCGCGCCGTTTGTGTTCTCAAAAAGCGAAAGCGTTTCTTTGTATTTTCCCTGTGCGTTCAGAATTTTCATATAGTTGGTTAGAATGATTTCCAGCTGTTTTGATTTTTCTTTTTCATTCTTAAAGTTTTTCTGCTCGTTGAATTTTTCAAGTGATTTTTCAATGTTCCGTTCTGCGCGGTCATATTTTCTTATGCCTGCATTGCAAAGCGCAATGTTGTTCCAGACTGCGGCTTGGTTTGTCCCGTCTTCTACAAGTGAGCTGAGCCTGTCCCGTGCTTCTCCGTATTTTTCTTTTACAAAAGAACATTTTGCATGGTTGATTGCGGCATCAAAATAAAAACCGTCTTTCCGGGCGGTGTTAAGGTTCAGATAGCGGGAAAGAATTCTTTCTGTTTTCTCAGGATCTTTTTCCAGGTTCAGGTTTATGTACAGACGCAATGCAGGCGTGAAACTTAAGTCAAGGTGAACTGCAATATCGCACCAATATAATGCTTTTTGTAAAAGTGAATGTTTTTTTGTGGCAAGCACAAGATAGAGCATGCTTAAAGCAAGAGCCGCCTGTGCCGTATTCTGCATATAAAAAGAAGCTCTTAAATAATGGATTGCTTTTGCGGCATCGCTTTTTTTCATAAAAAGAAATGCGTACTGGAAATAAATTTCATAAGGTATTTCATCGTGCTCGTATATGTAATGGCATAAAGCTTTTTCCGCATTCACAAAGTCATTCTTTGAAAGATACCAGCCGGAAAGTTTTCTTGCAGTTTCCGCGGTGTTCAGATTGTAAAGAATCAGAAGATTTTCTTGGGTGTGCTCGGTTCTTGCAATTTTGTTCTGTGCAATTCTTGAAGCATAGGCAGGGTTTTCTTTGTTCTGAATTTTTGAAAGACATTCCGCTTCTTTTTCATACTCTTTTAAAAGCGAATAGAAAGCGGCAAGCCTGAAATAGTATGTGTCAGAAAAGCGTTTGTCATCTGCAAGGTCGGAATTTTCACTTTTAAAAACTGCAAGCTCTTTTTTGACTGTGTTTTCCTGTTCTTTTAACGCAAGGCTTCCTTCATGCACCAAAAGATATTTTGAAATGTCAGCGGCTTCGTTTTTGGCAGGTTCAGTTTTTTGTTTGTTTGCTGCTTTTTCACATTCTGCAAAGTTAAAATCAACGGTCAAATCCTGGGAAGAAATGTCCATGATGATTTTTTCGGATTTTCCGCAGAGAACTGAAGTTTGTGTGTTTTCCTGTTCAACTTCCTTGTAATCAAGCATTGCTATCTCCTCTGGCTGACTTTTTTGCACGGTGGATTTCCCTGCGCTTTTTGTAAAGCTCCCTTAGGTACTCATCCTCCAGTATGCGGATGATAAGGCGTAACTTTTCTTTAATGCCGTCAAGGTTGTTTTCTTTGGCGCGTTTTCTGTAGTCAAAAGCACACATGGAGCTGATTATTTTCTGAAGTTCGTTCCGCACATATCCTGGAATAATTGAATCTTTCGAAATGCGCGGGATTATTATGGAAGGGGCAAATTCTGAAAGAAGCTCGTTGAAAAGGGCAAGGCGTTTGTTTTCGCTGCCGTTGAATTCTTCTTTTCCGACTCTGATATTGTTGGCGGCTTCCCAGAAAGTTGAGCCGTTTGTTTCCTGTAGCGTCGTGTAAAAACTTCGTTTGTCTAAAAGCTCAAAAAGCATGCAGCCAAGAGCGTATATATCCGCGCTTTTTGCCAGCTCAAAGTTGTCTTCAAAGCCGGAATATAGTTCCGGGGCACAGTACATCATAGGCAAATCTTCCGCATTTGGCGAAAACAGTTTTATTTCTCTTTCTATTTCCGCAGTTGCAAGCGAAAGCCCTAAATCTATGAGAACAGCTGTGCATCTTCCGTCTTTACGCATGCCCATTACATTTGAAGGCTTTAAATCCCTGTGGCAGAATCCTTCGCGGTGCAGGCTCTGGACTGCAGATATTATGGAGCATAAAAGCTTGAGGCGGTTTGTGCAAGTTTTAACGCGGTCGTTTGCCTCGTCAAAAAAAGATTTCCGCACATCTATGTCCATATATATAGAAGAAAAGAATGAAACAGGTACAATATAGTTTTTTCCTTCCAGCTGGATATTGGTCTGCATGGTTTTGCACGGCGTTAAAATCTGCTGCATACGGTGCTTTCCCTTTAATATTTGCAGAACTTTGCTTTCCCATTTCAGGCAGTCCTCTAGCTTACGTTCAGCTTCGTATAACAAAGGGTTTGTGGCTTTTATGGCTATGTTGCGCCCGGTTACCGCATCGTGGGCACGGAATATGTAATAAAGCCCCCTGTCTTCTTCATCATTGTCATAAATGCGGCTTATGCAGCGGGCATCTTCAAAAAGGTCTGTAAAAGTACTTGCGCCGGTTATTGCATTGAGCGTAAGAGTTTCTGCCGTTGCAAAGGACTTTTCCGAGAGCGGCTCTTCATCATAGCCTTCAAAGTTAAACTCAAGCTGGTTCGGCTGTTCTGGAACTTCTTTTATAGCTGATAAACTGTTCATGGGGAATATTATAGCACGGAATTTGCAGGAAGTAGTGGAAAAAAGTGTGTGGGTTTTATCAGGAAAAGGCAGAAAGTGTGTTATAATGTTCTATTATTATGCAAGCAGATTATAGCAGGGTTTTGGTGCGCATTAAAGATAAATATAGATAGCGACCATCTGAAAGATGTGCTTAAAGACTGGAAGATTATAAAATAGAGGAAAAAATGGAAACAGCAAACGGTGAAACTTGTAAGAAGCAATTGATTAGTTACAAACTTTCAACAACTGAAATCTTAAAATAATGCCAGGAGAATTTTATGAGCATAAATTTTATTAATCCAAAAAAGGCTTTGAACACAGTATTTTATAAACTTCCGGTGCTTGAATCAGAAATTCAAAAACTTTCAAAAAATCTTTGCATCTATATAAATTCTGCAAAGGACGGAGAATCTGAAGAATATCATAAGGGGCTGATAAAAGATTTTTTTGCAAACTCATGGTATTCACCAAGTTATTCTGTGAACACAAATGGCCGGGAAGATTTAGTCATTTTTAATGGAAACGACACAAGTTCAAAGCCTGCCGTTATAATCGAGGCGAAATCTCCAACAAATGCGGCGGAAATGTTTTCTAAAAATAATCAGAACTGCAAAGCCCTTCAGGAATGTGTTTATTATTTCTTACAGGAAAATCTTAAATTTGGTAATAGCGAAATAAAGCATATAATTATTACCAATTACGAGGATTTCTATATTTTTGATGCGAAAGATTTTTCACGATTCTTCCTTGCAAAGACAAATCCTGTTATTAATCAGTTCAATAAATTTGAGGCAAAACAGCTTGCTGACACAAAAACTTCATTCTTTTATGAAAACTGCGCAAAACCTGCGATTGAAAAATGGTTTGAGCATGAAAATATCAATGTCACTCATGTAACGCCTAAAACGTTTTATAAACAGGGGGAAGAATCTCTTATACCGCTTTATAAAATTTTTTCATCAGAACATCTGCTTGCAAAATCGTTTGCAAATGATTCAAACACCCTCGACCGTAATTTTTACGCGGAGCTTTTGCATATAATCGGTTTGGAAGAAATAAAGGACGGCGGCAAAAAACTCATCCAGCGCAAATCAGCGGATAACCGGGACAGTGCAAGCCTTATTGAAAGTGCAATTTATCAGCTTGAAGAAGAAATATCCAGCGAAGAAAAATGTTTTGAAACTGCCTTGCATCTGGTGATTACATGGGTAAACAGACTTTTGTTCCTGAAACTTGTAGAAAGTCAGCAGTTTGCATATCAAAAAGGAAATGAGGATTATAAATTTCTTACGGAAAAACTTGTGCCGGATTTTGATGAGCTGAACATTCTCTTTTTCAAGGTTTTAGGACGCAAGATTGAAAGCCGCGACAGTGAAGTCCGCGAAAAATACAAGTTTGTACCATACCTGAACAGTTCTCTTTTTGAAATCAGCGAAGAAGAAAGCCGACTTCAGATTCGAGGCATCAAAAACAAGCCGATTAAACTTTACAATAAGACAGTTTTGAAAGACGAAAAGGGAAACCGCCTGACCGGCTCTCTCGATAACCTTGCATATATCTTCCGTTTCCTTGACGCATATAATTTTTCAAGCGATTCTGCCGGCGGAATTACACAAAATTCCAAAACTTTGATAAATGCTTCCGTGCTTGGTCTTATTTTTGAAAAAATCAATGGTTACAAAGACGGCTCTTTTTTTACTCCGGGTTTTATAACTGAATATATGGCAAAGGAAACGGTTGAGAGAGCAGTAATTAAAAAGTTTAACGAGGCAAAAAGTTGGAAATGCGAGAATCTTGACGAGCTTGCGGATGAAATTGACGATAGGACAGAAGCAAATGAAATCTTCAATACAATAAGAATTTGCGACCCGGCTGTGGGCAGCGGACATTTTCTTGTTTCTGTGCTGAACAGGCTTCTTTTTATAAAATCATATTTGAATATTTTGATGGATAAAAACGGCAAACGGATAAAACGCTGTGACTGGGAACTGAAGCTTGAAAATGATGAAATTTCGATCCTTGATGAAGAAGGAAATCCTTTTGTTTATACTACAAACAGTGAGCGCCAGCGGGTGCAGGAAACAATTTTTGCCGAAAAACGCAAAATAATAGAAAATTGTCTTTTTGGTGTGGACATAAATCCTTCCAGTGTGTATATCTGCCGTCTCAGGCTTTGGATAGAGCTTCTAAAAAATACTTACTACACAGAACAAAGCGGTTACATGCAGCTTGAAACCTTGCCGAATATAGACATCAACATAAAATGCGGAAATTCGCTTGTTTCAAAATACGATGTGCGTACAGGAAGTTCCGTTATTGAGCAAGTAAAAAATGATGAGTCAAAATCAAAAGAATTTAAGAAGCTTGTAAACGAATACAAAAAAGCTGTCTATGCATACAAAAATGAGAATAACAAGGAAACGAAACGCGCGGTTGATGAGGCAATTAGAAAAGTAAAAAGTCAGATTCGCGGGGTCATTCAGTACGATTTGTTTGATGAAGAAGCCAACGAAAAGGCTCTTAAAGAAGATATTTTCAAAAATTCGCTGGAATGGATGTTCGAATTTCCTGAGCTGCTTGATGATGATGGACGATTTATTGGATTTGACGCGGTTATTGGTAATCCGCCGTATGGAATATTTAATAAAAAACAAAACCAGAAAATAAGTCTGACTACAGATGTTGCTGCTATTGATTTTATTCGTGAACGATATGCAGAAGCTGATGAAGGAATGATAAACGCCGCCAAAGTTTTTTATGCGCTCGGTTTCCGATTAATGGCAAAATCCGGTTATTTATGCATGATTATTCCGTTTGGAATTCTTGCAGATACAAGCTCTGTTAAAATTCGAAAGTCAGTTTTTGAAAATCATTCATTTTTGAGCATAGATGCTTTCCCTGAAAGAGATTCAACGGCTCGGCGTGTCTTTGAAGATGCCAAGATGTCAACAGCAATATTGCTCTCTTCAAATGAAAAACTTGAAGAAAAAATGACAGTCGGCGTTACATTTGAGAAAATAATTCCTAAAGAGAGGGCTGTTTTTTCTGTGCAGGATATAAAAGACTTCAGCCCTGAAATGATGCAAATTCCAATGTGTGGTCGCGGCACATTTAATCTATTAATGGAATTACGTTCAAGAAAAGATTTGTTAAAGTTTGGAGAAATTGCACCAAGTATTGAAGGTGAAATTCATATGACAAAGTGCAAGCCTGCAATTACTAGTGATTCTTCAAAAGCTCCATTTTTGAAAGGTGCGCAAATTGCTAAATGGTATTATAAAACAGATCCAGCTGAAATTTCGCAAGGCGATATAGAATTCATCGATACTGAAAAGCTGAATTCAGTTTGTTCGGCTGAAAAGATTTCAAATGCTGCGCATGAGAGAATTGTATTTCAGAGACTAACTGGAATAAATGAAAAGTTCAGATTAAAAGCGACAATAATTCCTGAAGGAATATATATTGCTAATTCTGTAAATAATTTGACTTATCAAACAAGTTATCCGCCTAAACTGCTTCTCGCATTATTTAACTCTAAACTGCTCAACTTCATCTTCAAGGCCACAAGCACATCAAGCAATGTAAACGGCTATGAAGTAGATGCTCTGCCTTTGCCTCAGCTTTCAGAAAGTAATGTTGACTTGCAAGAGAATATTATTTCCCTGGCAGACCAAATCCTCGCCGCAAAAAAAGCCGACAGTACCGCCGACACAACGGAACTTGAACAGGAAATGGATGAGCTGGTGTATAAACTCTACGGCTTGATGCCGGAGGAAATTGCTATTGTGGAGGGGAGGTAGAAAGATGACTGATGCAGAATTAAAAGATTGGATAGAAATGAAAAAAATCAGGACAAAGAAATATGATAACTCTGTCTGGATTCCATTATATGAATTCACTAATAAAAAAGAAGGAGAACACTTTCATCATGGATTTACAGAAGATATTCTTTCTTTAAAGAGTGTTTTCATCAATAAGACCGATTTTGATAAATCTGAAATCCTGAATTGGGGCAATTTAGGGCATCATCATGAGTCAAGTTCTTTTGTAGAGAATGGTAAATACATTTCGTGTGATATACTTTTCAAAGATTACTACGATATAGAAGGCGTCTTTCCTGTTATAGTTCAAAGAGTTGGACATAATTTGCCGGAAGTTTGGGATTTAAATCAGGATATTGTTATAGCATTAAAATTATATCGTTATGGTGATATTTGGATTTGTCCAGATGAAGACTATACAGAGGTTGTTCACTTATTACGCGATGAAAAAGGAAATCCAAGGAAAATAGAAATAAAGAATGAATTCTTAAAGGATTATCTCTGTGCGCGTGATATGGGATTAGTGATTACTTGGTATCAAGAACACGAAAAATATTTATCCTACAAACCAAATTTTGGCTGGTCTAATGAACATGAATCTGTTTCTTTAGAAAAAGGTTATTGGAAAGGACGAATTTTTGAAACGAGTAGTACAGGAAATCCTTTTGGAAGTGAAGCATTTGTTGTGCATGTAAATAGAACTGATATTGATAAAGATGACGATGTTCCTGTAATGGGGCTTCCTACAGAAGACAATATATCAGGTGAAAGTAAGGTTGTACCTTTACGAACAGGAGAAAAAGTCTTTGGAGTTCTCGGCGAAGTTTGGAATAATGAATTAATTCTTCCAGGAGCAATCAGTGTTAGAGTTAGAGGAGATGAACCACAAAATTATCCATTCTTTAAGATAGATGCAAGTGGAACAGTAAAAACGGCAAATCAATTAAAAGATGAAGGAAGATGGCTTTGGTTTACCCCTGAAGTAATGAATAGCCTTTTAGAAAAAAGAGACGGTTGCTTAAAATGGTACACAAAAGAAACTGGAAGTATTAGCTGTAGTGAAGGTTATTATATACATTTTGGTGTCAATGAAAAAGGTTTTATAACAGTCTATGCAGAAGATATAGCACGCCTACCCATTTGGCAACAGATTATATGGTCTGGATATAATATTGCTCCTGATGGCGGTGTTTCAAAAGAACTGCTCATGTCTCAAGTTGATGCGAATCCAGCCTCTACTCAAGCAGCAGAAGAGTTTTTACCAATCGAATACAATAGATTAAATGAATTATTCCGAAAAGCATTTAATACATATCTATTCAGAAAGCAAAAAGAAATAGATAATTTATTGCCGAAAATTCATCGTTTTAGAAGTCTATCTGAAGATGAATTTTACAATCTCGCAAAAGATTTAGCAAGATTAACAGCTGATGCTATTTGTGCAAAGGAAGTTCAAAAATTACTGACTATTCCAGATGGTGAGAAATGGGGATCCTTAAAAACTTTGCAGAATTTCTTGATTCAAAAACTCGATGTGGAAGAATCTATAGCTAAACAGATTATGTCACCATTATTTGGCATTTATGATATGCGCCAAGTTGATGCACATTTAGGCGATGCTTCAAAAGATGATCCATATGTAAGTCTTGGTGTATCAAGAGAACTTGCCCCACTATTTCGAGGACAAAAAATGCTGGAACTGTTTGTTACGACATTATGTGTAATACAGAAAGTGATTTGTAATGAAACTGGGGATAAGAATGAGAATTGATGGACTGATGCTGAATGCAATAAGTAAGCAAATTGATACTGCTTTCGATGAAAAGGATGAATCAACTCTACAAAAGTCTGTTGATGAAATAAATCAGTTATTTATTGATGAAAATCCCAATTCTATTTCTGAATTGATTTTATATTATAATCTTGGGAACGCTTACTCTTATCTCGATAGCCTTCGTAATCATAGGGGAATTAGTTTATGGTTCTATAACAACACAGAGCATATCAATGCGATAAAATCTTACCGAAAATGCATACAAGTAAATTGCTCTGATAAAAAATTGCAAAACGATATATTTATGCAAAGCTATACCAATTTGGGAAACATGTTTTCAGAATCAGGTAGAATTATATATGCAATAAATTCTTGGCAAAAAGCACTAGGCATTTTCCAAAATTTTGGAATGGCACAAGGAAACTTAGGAGTTGGCTTAGTAGAATATGCAAAAACTTTATACGATAATAATCATGCATTCCTAATTTCTCAAAAAGCTTATACTTTTTTGAAGAAGGCGATAGAATCAGTTGATGTATATAAAGAAGCAAAGACACAGTTTTTATCTTATAAAGAATTGTTGGAGTCTCGTTTCTCTGCCGAATCATTAAATGATGAAAAACACTTCCCAAATTATTTTGAAGCTATTTCACAACAAGAAATGCAATATAGAAAATGGGTGTTGAAGAATTCTTTGTTTTTAAATCCCCTGAATGATATTTATTATGATAGTTTTGTTGCTCATGATATAATTCATTTACCAAGTATAACAACTTCAATATATGAACCTCCAAAATACCACGGTCTTTTTAACGAAATAAAACAACAGTATGTTTCTGCTCGTTATATGTATTATTTATATTTAAAGCAAGAGGACAATTGTGGCAAAGATTTTTCTGATAAGGAAAATTTATTAATTGATACTTTAGATTATACTTTGTATGGGTATAAATACGAACTGTTACGAACTTCATATAAAAATTTATATTCAATTCTTGATAAAATTGCTTTCTTTATTAACGAGTATTTTGAACTTAATCATACAGAAAGAACCATATCGTTTAATACTATATGGTATGAGGAAAAGAAAAAAAACAAGGCGAGTATAAAAACAAAAATAGAAAGTTTAGAAAACAATCCTTTGCGAGGACTGTATTATTTAAGCAAGGATTTTTATTCTTATGATTTTGAATATTTAAATGTGACTGATGAAGATGCCCAAGAATTGGCAGATTTAAGAAATTGTTTGGAGCATCGGTATGTGAAAATTACACAATATAAAAATAATCCCGCAGAAACCGAGTGCTACGATGTCTTTGCATATCAAATCGCAATTGATGAATTCAAAAGAAAAACTGAAAAATTGTTGCATTATGTTCGAGAAGCGATAATTTATTTATCGCTTGCAGTTCATACAAGCGAAAGAAAGAATTTGCCGACAGATGGTAAAATTGTCCCTATTATTATGAGGAAAATATAATGTCCGAATCCCAGTTAATCGAATACAAAGAAAGTTGGCGTGATGAATATCTCAGATGGATTTGCGGTTTCGCAAATGCTCAGGGCGGAGTCATCAATATTGGCATTGACGACAAGGGCAATGTCATTGGAATCTCTGACAGCAAAAAGCTTCTTGAAGATATCCCTAACAAAATTCGCGACACTCTTGGAATCATTGCGGAAGTGAATCTTGTTCAGAAAGATAAGAAAGATGTGCTTGAAATCAAAGTTGAGCCGAGCCAGTTTCCTGTGAACTACAAGGGTGAGTATCATTACAGAAGCGGAAGTACAAAGCAACAGCTAAAAGGCAACGCTCTCAATTCATTTTTGATGAAGAAAATGGGCGTAAGTTGGGAAGCAGCTGCCGTAGAGAATGTTATTGCAGAACAACTGCCGGACACCTCATTTGATATTTTTAAGGAGCAGGCTTTGCGGCATAAACGGCTTTCAGAAGATGATATGAATCTTTCAAAAAAGGAACTACTTGAAAAACTTCAGCTTATTACTGCCGATGGAAAGCTGACGAAAGCTGCATATCTTCTTTTTGCGAAAGACCCGAATAAAGTTGCGTTCAATTCTTTCATCAAAATCGGGTATTTTGACGGTTCTGATGTTCTGTATCAGGATGAAGTGAAAGGCTCTCTTTTTGAACAGGCGGAAAAATGCATCGACTTGATTTTTACAAAGTATTTGAAAGCAACAATCACATACGATGGCACGACAAGAATCGAAACTTTTCCGTTTGCATACAGCGCAATCCGCGAGGCAATCTATAATGCGATTGTTCATCGTGCTTATAATTATATGAATCCGACTCAAATCCGCGTGTATTACAATCAGATTGTAATTTCAAATGACGCGGCAAATGTCATGGAAGACTGGACGGAAGAGAAACTGTTCAGTAAGCATAAGTCTATAAAATACAATCCGCTGATTGCCGATGCTTTCTTCAAGGCTGGGTATATTGAAACATGGGGGCGCGGAATTCAGAAAATCTGTGATGCCTGTAAAGAAAACGGGAATCCGATTCCGCATTATCAGATTGATGGAAATGATTTTACCGTTATTTTTGGCGCGGTTGAGGGTACTGCAAAAGACGGTCTTATTTATAAAGAAAAACTTGTTCCAGGACAAAACACGAGGGATTTTGTAAGAGAAAAACAAAGCAGTGTTACAGAAAAGGTTACAGAAAAGGTTACAGAAAAGGTTACAGAAACTCAGAGACAGATTCTTGAAGTCTTAAAATCAAAACCGTATGTTACTCAGACAGAGCTCGCAGAAATGATTGGGATTTCTAGAGTCCATATAAATAAAAATATGGCAAAATTACAAGAGTTAGATATGATTGTTCGTATTGGCGGAGACAAGGGCGGACATTGGAAAATTAAGGGAGATAAATAATCAATTCATGATATTTGTTTAAACATTTTACAAAATTAATACTAATCTCAACCGCATAATCCAGATATTGCAAATACTTTTTTTAGGGCTGGTTTTATTGAAAATTGGGAACGTGGTGTAGAAAAGATTTGCAGACTTTGTAAGGAATATGGAATTGAAGAACTAGAATACACAGTTCATCCTAATGGCATTATAATGTTGTTCAAAGCGAATGACACTGTAAATGAAAAGATTACTAGGCAATCTGTCTAGTAATCTTAAAATCACTTTCAAGGAAATATGTGAAGATAACTACGCCTCGAATCAATAATTGACGAATCAATCTGAAAGAACGATTCGTAATAATACCGCAAAAACTGAAAAATAACTTGACATAAAAATATTTGAATGATATGTTATTAACAACTTGATAATTTAATACAAATATGTTAATATTATCCTAGATAGATAAGAACGGAGGGGAAAAGGAGTTCTTATGGCAGACGAAAGACGGATTAGCGAGTACGGCGAGTTCTTGAAGCATCTTAGGATTGATAAAAGGGAAATGCTTAAGAATATGGCGGATAAGCTTAGCATAAAATCTTCATATCTTTCTGCCATAGAAAGCGGAAACCGCGACATTCCGCCGAACTTGACGGAACTGATTTGCTCAAAATACGACTTGAGCGATGAGGAATGTAAAAAGCTGCATGAGGCGGAGCTGAACGAAGATAGAAAGCTTGTGCAGATTGATATGGAAAAAATCAATGCAAACCGGCTTGCAAAAGAGGTTGTGTTGAATTTTGCGGGAAAAGCCGCAAGTCTTAGCGATGAGCAGCTTGAAGAAATTAATGCGATTTTGAATCGTAAATAAACAAAAAACAAATGATAAGCTAAAAAATTGCTGCATCGCAATTTTTTTAACGCTTTTCTATAAAACACCGCGAGCTCTGACCGGCTCGCTTACACAGGAGGTGGGCCTATGATGGTTCTTGTGGCTGTACACACAGCCGTAAAAAATGAAGCCGCTTAAGTTCTGGAAAAACTAAAAGCGGCTCTGGTCAAGAAGTTGGATAAACCAATTCTCGAAATACAATATTAGAATTATAGTTTATCCTTCTTCTTTTGTCAATTTATGGATTTCCGCTAAGCCGGAATTGCAAACGCGCGCCTTCTGCCGCAGGAAAAAAATAGCAGAAGAAGGATTTTAACTATGGTACAGATTTATACCTATCAGAATTCCCTCAAAACAAGTGAGGGAAAAGACAAGTATTGCTTTAGAAGCGTTGTTGACCAGACTATGGACAATGAACAGCTTATAAAGGAAATTATCAGCTACAATTCAACGATTACAGAAGCAGATGCCCGGACGGTTCTTTCTGTTCTGAATGACAGGGTTAAGCATTTTGTAAACCTTGGCTACAAAGTGGAGCTTCCGTTTGGCTGGATGTTCAACAAGGCAAATGGAACTGTTGCAAGACTGAACGATGGTTTTGTTGCAGGAAGCTCTAACCACCGCATAACAACTGTATTCAGATTCAAGGACGATGCGGCGGACGAGATGATTAAAAATGCGGTTTATAAACAGGCTGGCAGCGGTTATGTTCAGATTCCTGTAATCAAAGGAATGTATTCAATTCTGAATAACGGCAAGGAAAGTGATGTTCTGGAATTTGCTTCCGGCTCAATGCTCAGAATTAAAGGAAAGAATGTTTCTTTTGATGCGGACGACGAGGCTCAGGGAATTTTCCTTGTTGCTTCTGACAAAAGCGAGATTCGTATTGCAAGCTATAACAGAATCGGCTCAAGCGTTATTGAAGCGTACATTCCTTCTGGAACTGCGGCAGGTGCTTATGAGGTGAAACTTGTAACAAAGCCAGGCAGCGAACGCTATGAAAAATGCATATTTTCCGCAAAACTTGCTGTAACTGTGTAGAATTCTAATTGAGGGGCTGTCCAAAATAAAGGACAGCCCTAATTATTTTTAAAGACAAATAAAAATCTCTGTGGTAAAATTTAAATATGAGCAGAGTAGTAAGCGATAAAATCACATTCAAGCCTTACAACCAGAATGAACAGTGGCTTCTGCCGCCGAGCCTTGGCGAGCTTGCGCCGTGGTGGAGCGGTTTTGCCGGTGGCAAAAGGACTGGCGCGTGCGCCAGGACCGAGCGTGAGCGGGCCGCGGAAGTGCGGTTTTCAAGAGTGATTTGTGTTTTGTGGAGTTTCTGACTGTGATGAAGGAATTCCGCCCGTAAAGATAAAAGTTAGCCTATGCTAATTCAATCCTTTGTGCTGTAATAAAATAGACACGTTTTTTTGGTTATTGTATAATTTACGATATGAAAAAACTGCATACTTTTAGAGGTGGCATTCACCCGAAGGAAATGAAGGAATTGAGCAATAAATGCCCGGTTACGCCTGCTTTTCCTGCGTCAAAAACGGTAACGATTCCTGTGACGATGGGCGGTGCTCCGAATACTCCTGTTGTAAAGGTTGGCGATGTTGTAAAAAAAGGTCAGGTTATTGCAAACGGCGAAAAATTTATGAATTGCCCGGTTCACGCTTCTGTGGCAGGAACTGTAAAGAAAATTGCAAATAATCTTGTTACCGGAAATGGTCTGGCGCAATGCATTGTTATTCAGGCGGATGATTCTGATGCGACTGATTTTATGGAGCCGCTTGATCCTTTTACATGCGGTCATGACGAGGCTCTTGCCAGGATTAAAAATGCCGGGATTGTCGGAATGGGCGGCGCGTCTTTTCCGGCTCATGTGAAGTTGAATCCGCCGGAGGACAAGGAGATTGAGTATGTTCTTGTTAATGCCGCTGAGTGCGAGCCTTATTTGACCTGCGATGAGCGGACTATGCAGGAAATTCCTGAAAAGGTTATCGATGGGCTTGCGATTGTCTTGAATCTTGTGGGCGCCGCTGGAATTATTGCGCTTGAAGACAATAAATCCTACATAAAGCCGCTTCTTGAGGCGGAAATTGAAAAGAAGGGGTACGGAGATGATATTTCTGTTTGTCTTGTAAAGACGAAGTATCCTCAGGGCTCTGAAAAATTTATTGTTGAATCGTGCCTTGGAATTGAGATTCCTAGCGCAAAGCTTCCGGCTGATGCTGGCTGCATTATCTGCAACGTTGGTACTGTCTGCGCGATAAGCGACGCGTTCCGGCTTGGTATGCCTTTGATTGAGCGAAGCCTTACGATTTCTGGCGGCGCGGTGGAAAATCCTTGCAATATCCGCGTGCCGATTGGAACTTTAATCAGCGATTTGATTCCGGACACTTTTTCTTTGAAAGAAGGGGCTGCCGTAAAGTGTATTTCCGGCGGTCCGATGATGGGCTTTGCGATGAGCTCCACCGGATTTCCGGTTGCAAAAGGAACAAGCGGCGTTGTGTTTCTTACTGAAAAAGAAACCAGCCTTTTTGAGGAAGACCCGTGCATAAGCTGCGCCAGATGCGCGAATACCTGCGCGATGCATTTGAGTCCTGTAATGATGCTTCGTTCATTAAAAGAAGGAAATATTGACAGGGCGAAAAGGTTTGGCCTTATGGACTGCATTGAATGTGGATGCTGCGCGTTTGTGTGCCCAAGCCGCATAAAGATTGTTCAGAGAATCAGGCTTGGCAAGGGAATTGCACGCATGAAGATGGCGCAGGAAAAAAATAAAACTGAAAATAAAACTGAAGGAACGGTAAAAAAATGACAGATATAAAATTCCATATTTCTTCAAGTCCTCATTTTTCGCTTGGAAATTCTACTCAAAAAATAATGGCTTGCGTTCTGCTTGCGCTTCTTCCTGAAGTTATTGCCGGAACTGTGTTTTTTGGATTCAGGGCGCTGGCGGTTGTGCTTTTTAGCGTTGTCGGCTGTGTATTTTTTGAGGCGCTTTTTCAGAAGATTACAGGGCAAAAGGTTGTTGTTGCGAATCTTTCTGCCGCGGTAAGCGGTGTTATGCTTGCTCTTGTGCTGCCTTCTACAGTTCCGTTCTGGATTGTTCTTGTCGGCGATTTTGTTGCGATGGTTATTGCAAAAGGTCTTTTTGGCGGAATAGGAAGCAATGTTTTTAACCCGGCTCTTACAGGCCGCGCGTTTCTTTTTATAAGTTTTCCGGCGGCAATCGGGGCTACCTGGTTTAATCCGGATGCTTCCGTGGTTTCCGGGAATCTTGCTGAATGGGACGGCATTACTTCCGCTACGGTTTTGAGCCAGCTTAAGGCAGGTGTGTCTGAAAATTTTGATTTTCTTAAGTTTTTTGTAGGAAACCGCGCCGGTTGTATCGGCGAAACTTCGATTCTTCTGCTTTTGGTTTCTTTTATGTTCCTTTTGATTGCAAAAATCATAGACTGGCGCGCTCCGCTTGCAATGGTCGGAACTGTTGCGGTGTGTACATTTTTTGCAGGAATTTCTTCCGGTTTTTCTGCGGCGGCCCGCGATGTTGGAATCGCGCTTCTTACCGGCGGTTTGATTTTTGGCGCGACATTTATGATTACCGATTATGCGACTGCTCCTGTTACTAAAGCCGGCCGGCTTGTGTTTGGCGCCGGAGCGGGTCTTATTACATTTTTAATCAGAAAATTCGGCGGCTATCCGGAAGGCGTTATGTTCAGTATTCTGATTATGAATGCGGTCGTTCCGTTCCTTAATAATCTTACGGAAAGAATGTATGGCTACGGAAAAAAAGGAAACCGTCGTCCTGAAACGGCAAAAATCAACATGGAATTTGATTTGAATTCTGCGGAGGAAAGAAAAATTGAAGCCGGAGGCAAGAATGACTGACACAAAAAATGATGATTCGATTTTTAGCATGATAAGACTTGGGATTACTCTTGCTGTTTATGCGGTTGTTTCCTGCACGGTGCTTGCTGTTGTCAATAATTTTACGGCTCCTAAAATCGCGCAGAATCAGGTTAAAAAGGTTAATGCGGCGATGGCCTCGTTTTTTCCGGGCGAAGGTTTTTCTTTTGAGCAAAAAAATGACTACGAGCCAAAAAATATTGGTTCAATCAAAATTGAAAGCCTGATTATTGCGGAAAAAGACGGAAAGGTTGCCGGCGGCGCAGCCCAGGTTTCCGGTCCGACTTATGATACTGCGACTCTGATTGTGGGAATGGCTTCTGACGGAACGATTACCGGTGTCCAGTTTTTGAAAAATACTGATTCTCCGGGGTTCGGGTTAAAAGCCAGCGATTCAACTTTTAAATTGCCAAACGGAAAAACTTTCTACGGACAGTTTGAGGGAAAAAACGCAAAAGATGGTTTTGAAAAAGACAAAAATTTTGATGCGATTTCAGGCGCGACAATCACAAGCCTTGGAGTTGCAGATTTATTGAAAGCCGGTACGGAAACTTTGCTTTCATATATTGGAGGTAAGAATGAATAAACCTCTTCAGATTTTTACGAACGGCTTTATAAAAGAAAATCCGCTTCTTGTGCTGAATATCGGTTTGTGCTCATCTTTGGGTGTAACAACAAGCATTTTTAATGGTCTTGGAATGGGAATGGGAATGCTTTTCGTTCTTGTTATGAGTGAAATTGTAATAAGCGTTTTTAGAAAATTCATTCCTTCCGCGGTAAGGCTTCCTGTGTTTATTATCATCATCGCGGCTTTTACAACGATTGTTCAGCTTGTTCTTAATGCCTACGTTGAGTCGCTTTATGAGGCGCTTGGCGTTTTTCTTCCATTGATTGTAGTAAACTGCATTATCATGGGCCGGGTAGAGGCGTTCGCTTCAAAAAACAATGTTGGAAATTCAATTCTGGACGCGCTTGGAATGGGAATTGGATACACAATTGTTCTTGTTCTGATTGCGTTCTTCCGCGAGTTGCTTGGCGGCGGAACTTTGATGGCAGGAACTCCGCTGATGGTTACAGTGATTCCTGAAGCGTATCGAATCGGCGTTTTTAACAGCGCTCCGGGCGGATTCCTGGTTTTTGGATTTTTAGGCGCGCTTGTTCAGTTTGGAAAATATGTTGCTGCAAAGAAAAACGGCAGAAAGCCTGAGGAGCCGGACGCCGAGGATTGCTCGGACTGTTCATGCTGCTCGTCTGCGTGCGGCGCAAAGCCTGCTGAAACAGAAAAAACCGGAGGAAAATAATGCTTGATTTGATCAAACTTTTTTTGAAATCTGCGATTGTTGATAATGTTGTTTTTATTCAGTATCTTGCAATTTGTCCTTTTATCGGAATGACCAGCGAGACAGATAAGGCCGCCGGAATGGGAATAGCGACTTCTTTTGTTATTGTTCTTGCTACTGCCGTGACCTGGCCGATTTACAAGCTTGTGATGGTTCCGCTTGGACTTCAGTTTCTTCAGACTTTGTTCTTTATTCTTGTGATTGCATCGCTGGTTCAGCTTGTGGAATTCTTCCTGAAAAAATCAATTCCTTCGTTGTATAAGTCAATGGGTGTTTACCTTGCTCTTATTACAACAAACTGCGCTGTTCTTGGTGTGACTATTAACTGCATTGGAAAAGATTACGGCTATGGCCAGAGCTTGATTTATGCTCTTGGAACGGCGGCCGGATTTCTGCTGAGCATGGTGATTATGTCTGGGGTGCGCTCAAGGTTGAAGACAGCGAGCGTTCCGCAGAGTTTTAAGGGCGCTCCGATTCTATACGTGGCGGCCGGACTTCTTTCGCTGGCATTCATGGGCTTTAAGGGATTGATTAAGTAGCTGGAAAAATCAGGAAATCAAAGGTAGAAATATGAATTTAATTATATACACAATAATTGTTGCCATTGTAATCGGATTTGCGCTTGGTCTTTTGCTTGGACTTTTTAAGAAAATCTTTGCAGTCCGTGTGGATTCTAAGGTTCAGGAAGTGCGGGATGCTCTGAGCGGCGCGAATTGCGGTGGCTGCGGTTATGCAGGCTGTGACGCATTTGCCGAGGCTGTGGTAAATGGCGAGGCTGAAGTGACTGGCTGTATTGCTGGCGGCGCTTCCGTCGCTGAAAAAGTCGCCGAGGTTATGGGTGTTTCAGCGGGCAGTGCAGAACCAAAAATCGCTTTTCTGGCGTGCGCCGGAACAAACGAATGTGCGCATGAAAAGGCTGAATACGAAGGTGTAAAAACTTGCGCGGCGGCCCAGCTTACAATGAACGGAACAAAAAAATGCGCGTTCGGCTGCATTGGTTTTGGCGACTGCGTGGAAGCGTGTCCGTTTGATGCGATTTCAATGGGGGCGGATGGACTTCCAAAAGTTGATGCGGAAAAATGCGTTGGCTGCGGAAAATGCGCAAAAACTTGCCCGAAGCATTTGTTCACTCTTATTGCAAAAAACACGGCCGGAGCGATTGCGCGATGTTCAAACCATAGCGACAACAAGCCGCAGATTAAAAAGGACTGCTCAGTGGGCTGCTTTAAATGCGGAATGTGCGTAAGGAAATGTCCGGTTGGCTGCATAGACATTGCCACAGGAATTCCGCAGGTTGACTACAGCCAGTGCGTAAGCTGCGGCGAATGTGTAAAAATCTGCCCTGACCATGTTCTTACGCTGATTGGAAAAGCTAAGCTGGCGTAGAAGGCTGGATTCTTTTAAGTTATGTTCAGCCAGAATATGAGTTTTTTATGCTGAATCAAAACTCTGTATTCGGGTAATTTGAAATCTTATTTTTTAGTCCCCTGGAATTTTTCCGGGGGATTTTTTATTGGATTGATAGAAGATAGAAACATATTGATTTTTTTTATTCACTCATCGCATCATCAATTATTGAGCAGATTTTCTGTTTTAGTTCCATGAGCGTTTGTTTTGAGTTTCTATTACTTAATTTTTAGTATATACGAAAAATTAAGTAATAGAAAGTTTTGTATGAAAATTAAAAGAAACTATTATCTTCGGCAGCTTGTTTCAAAAAAACAGTAGGCGTGCTAAACACTTCCTTGCTTAATAAAAGAAGCCATCTTTTCAAATTCTTTTTTTTGAAAAAATGGCTTTATTTTTTCATATTGTTTCTTGCAGACTTTTTTATAACCTGAATAAAAACATTTCTTGTTTCCATTTCGTTATCCTTGCAGGCATTAAACTGCCTATTTTGGAATTTGACACCTGTCGGAATAAAGTACGAAACCGGAATAGGATGTGTTGAATATGTCCCCGGGTTACAGCCAAACTTTGAAGCTAAGTGCAACCATCACGGGGAACATCATAACTGATTTCTTCGCTTTTCTACCATGCCTTCTTTTCTTTTGAAGAATTCTGCTGCTTCTTCCGCTCTTCAGCCATTTTTACGAACCATTCCACCATTGCAGGATCCTGATGACTGAAGAAAGAACTTGTTGCAGTATCGAGAGCGGTAATTTTTGCCATCTCTTCGGCAGTGAGGGTAAAGTCAAAGACATTCAAGTTTTCTGCCATGCGTTCCTTGTGGGTGGATTTTGGAATCACAATAATCCCCCTCTGCAAGTGCCAGCGAAGCATAACCTGAGCTGTTGTTTTTCCATGTGCGGCGGCAATTTCTTTTAACACAGGATTTTCAAAAAGACCACCGCGTCCCTCGCCAAAAGGGGCCCAGGCTTCAAGCTGAATACCGTACTTGTCATTCCATTTTTTTGCCTCTATCTGCTGATTCAAAGGATGACATTCCACCTGATTCACCATAGGCTTTATGCGGTTGAAGGACGCAAACTCCACCATGCGGTCGGCATAAAAGTTGGAGATTCCGATTGCCTTTAAAATTCCTTTTTCATAAAATTCTTCAAGAGCGCGCCATGCACCGTAAGCATCACCAAAAGGCTGATGAAGAAGCATGAGGTCAATGTAATCAGTCTTGAGTTTCTTAAGAGACTCTTCTACAGAAGCCTTGCAAGCGTCATAGCCGTAATGCTCAATCCAGATTTTTGTTGTAAGGAAAATGTTGCTCCGGGCAATGCCCGATTTTGCAATCGCGTTCCCCACTTCCTCTTCGTTGAAATAACTCTGTGCCGTATCAATCGAACGGTAACCCACCTCAAGGGCATCCGAAACACAACGCTCAGCCTCTTCCTTTGTCACCTGATACACACCATAGCCCAAAACAGGCATTTTAATTCCATTAGATAAAGTCTTATATTCCATTTTAGGCCTCCTGTTCCTGCGCGAGTTTTCGCGAAGCGGAAACTCGGTAAGTTCGCGTTAGCGAACGACGCATTTTTATTCCGTTTGATAATGTTACATAATCCATAATAATATCTCCTAAAAATTATTTTCCTAACCCAATCTTTTTGAGCCAGGCATCCACTTCCTTTTGGTTTGGATTTGTTGTTCCTAAGCCTTCAAGGTGCTTTGCAGTCGGCGTCGCGTCTACAAGAGCTTGAAGAGTTTCGTCGCGGTAGGTCGCCATATAGGTCAAAAAAGGAATGACAGTTTTGCCCTTAAGGTCGGCAGAATGATTTTCAAGGAAATGAGTCATAAGGGTTGGTGCTGTATGCCACCATACAGGAACTCCTACAAAAATTGTATCGTACTTAGAAAAATCCGGAGCCTTTTTTACCTGGCGGAATACACCATTATCCAGCTCTTCTTTTACAACTTCAGTACAAGGAGTGTAGCTTGTTGGATAAGCCGTTGTCGGCTCAATCCTAAAAAGCTCCCCGCCGTTAGATGAGGAAATCATCTTTGCCATTTTTTCCGTTGTGCCACCCCAGCTAAAATACATAACCAGAGTTTTTGAGTTTTGTGAGTTTTGTGCAATCAGACCGCATGTTGTAAGCATCATAATCGCTGTTGCCATAAGAATTGATTTTAATTTCATCTTGTGTCCTCCGTATGATTAAATGATAGCAGAGATATACCTGCCTTGAACAATCAAACTTTCGCAAGGTGCTATTCGCCGTGTGCATAGCTCACAAGTTTATAATTTCCTTGCAGAATGAGCCGTAAGGCTCATTCGCCGTGCGCATACTCGCTTCGCTCGTTTGCATGTAGGGAGTGACACCGTGATACGGTGTAAAAACAGTCCGGTGGACTGTTTTTAGCGAGTCTCCGAGCAGCTATGCTGCGAAGGCGTGAGGAAATTATTTATCACGCCGCTCTCGCGGCTTGCGCATACTCAGGGCTCACACATTTCAGCTACTCATTCTGCTTTTCCCAAAACTTTACCGCATTGTCTATCCAGCCTTCAGCAACGGTTCCTTGTCCAAGTCCAAAGCCATGTCCTAAACCACGGAAAACTTCTATCTGAGCATCTGTTCCGTTTGCCTTGATTGCATTTATGCGGTGTTCCATTGTCTTGAAGGAAGCAATTCCATCGTTCGTTCCAACGCAGTTATAAGTGGGAGGTTCATTTCCGTAGACTTCACCAAGGCCTGTGTATTGCATGATGACAGCGGCGGGTCGAGGATACGACTGTTCACCAAAGTATTCTGTTCCCAGTGAGCCTAGCCAGGCTGCCATTCTTGCTCCTGCGCTTCCGCCCCAAAGAGAATATCCATTCATATCAATACCAAGGGTGCTTGAGTTCTGGTGGAGAAATGCAATTGCCCGTGCAAGGTCCTGGCAGGCCGTCTGTGCGCCGGGTCTATAAATCAGAGCGAATGCGTTGTAACCTTTTTTTGAAAGCTCCAGTGCATGAGGCAGGGAATCGTGTATTGCCCCAACATAGGCAAAGCCGCCGCCCGCATTGCAGATGGCTGTTTTTGCGCCACTATTTCCCCGAAAAAAGAAGATTCCCGTATTTCGCTTGTCGGGGTCGGTGCGTTTTTCTTCTTCGCTGTAAATGTCGTAAAAGACCTGTTCGCCGTTTTCCGCGCACTCCGTCACATATCGCACTATTTCCACAGTCTTCTGGGGATTTATGTGGCTGTACCAGGTGAGCTGCAAATCTCCCAGCGTGTCGCCCGACCAGTAGCCTTCGCTTGCAGGGAAGAGGAGCCGTCCCCAGTCGCCGAGGCTTGGATTTGAAATTATGTCACGGATTTTTGTTTCTGTGGTAATGTCGCTTGCCATCATGTTCTTTCCTTTTGAAGCAATGTTGTTTGCGTTCGCCCTGTTTGCGTTACAGGAAAAAAGTAAAAAGAGTGCTGTCAGTATTGCCAGTTTTCCTTTCATTTTGTACCCCTCTTGTGCCTACTTTTTTGACCTTACCAGACGAATCCCCAATCCGTCTTGTTTAAAGTTTTCCGTCGTAACAAAGCGGTAGTCTGGGGTGCAGTAGCCCTCGTAGAAAATCCAGCAGCCGCCCCGACCTATATGTGCGGGATTCTCACCCTTGTATGACGGATTCCAGCAGCGTTCGCCCACATTTCCGCTCATGTCGTAAAGTCCAAGTTCGTTCGGCTTCAAAAGCCCAACCTGATGGGCGTGTCCGCCAGAGTTTTCGTCATACCAGCCGACTTCGCTAATCCTGTTGCTGCCCGAATATTTGTAGCCTTTAGATAAAGAACCGCCGCGGGCTGCATATTCCCATTCGGGCAGGGTAGGAAGCCTGTAGCCGTTCTTTGAGAAATCGCAAGTCCATTTTCCGTTTTTGAAGCTGTAACATTCCTCAAAGCCTTCAAGACGGCTCAAGGAGTTCAAAAATCAATGCAATCGTAACCTGAGATATTTTCAACAGGGCGATTCATCTCGTCCGTTCCGTCGCGGGCGGAAGTGGGATTTTTGCCGGTAACGCTTTTGTAAAGGTCGACCGTGACTTCATATTTTGAGATGTAGAAATCCTCGACAGTTTCGCGGTGCTGCTTGTAATCATTGGGATTTTTCGTGTCCGATGTGGAAAGAAAAGTTCCGCCTTTGACAAAGACAAGATTGTCGCTTTCGCTAGTCTGCTTTTGGGCAAAAGTATTTGAGTAGAAGGCAAGCGGCATCACTGCTGAAAGCAACAGAAACCGATTTTTCATAATGAAATGATAGCAGTCAAGGCGGAGGATTGTACAATAAAACTTTCGCAAGGTGGTATTCGCCGTGCGCATAGCGCACATACCTGTCTATGTCATATATTCTGACATAAGTAAAACTTTTACACAAAAAGTTGATTAAATGTAAAAAAAAATGACAAACCGTCTTCCTTGATATATATTGTAATAGATAAAGAGGAGATTTGAAATGAATCCAGCGATAATTGCCAAAAATATTGAACAGTTGCGCGTAAAGAACGGAATGAAACAGGATGAATTCGCAAAAAGACTTATTGTTTCTCGTCCGACTGTCTCAAACTGGGAACAGGGTAAGGCTATGCCGACTACCGATCAGCTTATGAAGATTGCGCAGGAATTCCATGTAAGTATTGATGAACTGCTTGGTCTTAAACAAAAGCAAAAAATCATGTTAATTCTTGATTCGTCCATTCTCCTTCGTCGTCCAAGAATCTTAGAGGACATGGAAAAGAAGAACATCCAATACATCTGCATTACAGAAACTGTATTATCTGAACTGAATTATCAGAAAGATAAAGGAAAACGAAAACAACAGGCATGGCTTGCAATGAAATCTTTTAAAGATTTACAAGACAAAGACAAGAATCGCTTTCAAGTGCTGGCAGATTCAGGAAATGAATCGCTCAATGATAACAAAATAATAAATGCCGCAATGAATCAAGCGAAAAAAGATTTATCTAATATGGTTTATCTTGTTTCCAATGATATTTACTTCCCTTTAAAAACTCAAAAGTTATCAAATCTTGAAACGCTCACCCTTGATGACTATGAAAAAAAGTTTTCAGCTACAGAAAATGATTATGATGAGAAGGCTACTGGAGATTTTTTTTCATCGGTTTTAGAAAAAAATATTGAAAAAGCAAAATCTGCATATGAAAAGAATCCTGATGTAAACCATACAGACCCAAAGACTGGATTTACTCCGTGTATTCAAGCGGTCAGAAATAAAGATAAGTCTATGCTCGAATGGTTGCTTTCCCTGCCGGATTTGGACATGAATAAATGTGATGATGTCAAATACCGCCTGCCGCCAATAAGTCATGCAGTACAAATGAACAATTTGGATTTTATTAAGCTCCTGCTGAAATATGGAGCAGATATCGACAAAGGTTCTCAAGGCACAAACTATGGAAACACAGCATTGATGATAGCTTCCTGGCACGGCAGACTTGATATTGTTACTTATCTTGTTGAACAGGGAGCCTGTTGCAATCAGCAGGATTCTAATGGTTTTACTCCGCTGATAAAATCTTGTATCAGAAAACAGCTGGAAGTTGCAAATTTTCTTTTTGACAAAACAGATAAAAACATTCGCAGCAGAAAAGAATATATGACGGCAAATGACTATGCCTTAAAAAGTAAAAATACAGATTTGATTTATATCTTTGAAAAAGGATCACAAAATGATAGATAGAGCCTGTGTTTCACTTACGAGTAAATGTCAGCTAGGCTGTATCTACTGCCATTTTGACAGGCATATTGATAAAAAGTCCTGCAAAGATTTAAAAAGCGAATCCTTGAACGAAATTTTGCGAAATATAAGGGAGTATTCATATAAAAATGCCATTTCGTTTAAAATCGGCCTTGTTGGGGCAGGAGAACCACTCGTCAGATTTGATTTAATTCAGGAAGCAGTCAGATTGCTTTCAGAAATAGATGGAGATGGGAAAATTTCTCTTTATACGATTTCAAATGGAATAGATTGCACACCCAAAATGATGAAATTCTTTTTTGACAATCAAAACAGGATAAAGTTGAGTTTTTCCTTAGACGGAAATGAAGAAATTCATGATGCCTGTCGTAAATTCAAAAACGGTTCCTCAAGTTTTGAAAAAGTTTGGGCTACTATTGAACTTTACAAAAAGCACTTTGGAAAAATGCCCTCTATAAACGCAACAGTAAGCAGAAAAACAGTCCAAAATACCGATGTTGTGCTTCAATTTTTTGAACATAATTTTTCTAATGTAACTTTTTCGCGGTTAGTTGATGAACAATCACCTAAACTTTTTATCTCAAACGAAGAATTCAAGTGTTTTATGGAGAAGGCAAAACAAACGAAACTTATTCTCCGCCAGTGCCGTTTGCCACAAAAATATGACTGCACGATGTACGGACAATTATGCGGAGTTGGCAGAACAAATATTTTTTATGCAGATGGAAAAATCTATCCCTGCGGTCGATTTATCGGAAACGAGAAATTTGCATTAGGGACAGAACAGGATTCTCTTTTTCAAATTGAAAAAAATATGAAATGCTTGACTCCATGCAGGGACGGAGAATGTTATTTTGATGAAAATCTATTGGAGAAAAGAAAATGAAAATTTGCGTGTATGGGATTTCTTGTTCTGGGAAGGACACACTTGTTTCTGAATTGCTAAAAAGTCCGAATATGAAAAACTATCGTCATTGCAAAGGCTCTTTTTTGCTCAATAAATGTTCGAAAAAAATATTCCATAAAGATTTTAATCTCTTAAATAATTCTGGAAAAGATATTATCAGAAAGCAATTTGCAGAATCATTGCAAAAAGAAGATAACTTTCTTGTAGACGGGCATTTTTGTTTTCCGAGTTTAACGGATAAAAGCTTTCAAACAGTTTTTACTGATTCCGACCTTGCTTTATATGATTCATTTGTGTATTTAAAGTCGAATACAACAGAGATTTATAAGAGAATACAAAATTCCGAAAAGAACAAAAAATTTGCGTCTCTGTCGGTAGAAGAACTGCATGAATGGCAGTGTTTTGAAATAAAAAAACTCAGGGAAACATGTTTTTGCGCACAAAAAGATTTTGTTATTATCGATGATGATTTAAAAAATGCAATCCCTTATCTTTCTGCGTATGTAAATGAAAAACGGTTTCACTCTATTGAAATTGCAAAACACATTGTAAAGTTAATAGAGGAGTCTAAGCCTAAGAAAGTCGCATTGATTGACTGCGATAGAACTGTAACAGCGGAAGACACAACAGTTCCTTACTTCGAGCTGAATGACGGAAACATATCTGCGTTAAAAACAATATTTGTAGATGATTCATACTCTCATTATCAATTTTGGAAACAGGCAAGGTTGTACAAAGATTTTTCTAAATATCCGAAAATTGAGGATTTTCACTTAAACCCAATCGTATGCAATAAAATTTCATTCTTAAAAAAGCAGGGCTATGTTATTTATGGTCTGACATCTGGGGTTCTGGAAATCTGGAAGCAAATAAATGAAAAATATCACATTTTTCAATCTGTTATCGGAAATGATTTATCGTATTTTGGATTTATCATTTCTGATTTTGTGAAAGGTTTTGTAACTAAATTACTAAAGATGAATGGATGTTCTGTTGTTTCAGTTGGAGACAGTATGTGCGATATATTTATGCTTGAAGAATCGGATAAAGGATATATCTATGCACCGAGTAAGATTCGTTCGCTTGTTCAAGAGTACATTTGTGAGCATCCAAAAACAAAACTAATGCAGTTTGCGAATAATGAGTTTCAATATTCAGGAATAAAAGCGGAGAAACAAGAATGATACATATTTTGAACGAAGATTTTAAGTCAGAGAAAACTGATGAACTGATTTCTACTTGCAAAAGCAACTCTGATATAATGGGTGGCAGACTGCGCAAAGTTCATTATAATTTGGGAAGAATTTTAACACAGAATTACAAAAATCATTTTTCAGAACAATGTTGTATTGTTTCATTTTTGCGTTCTGCCCTCCCTTTTTCTTTTGGAGTTGCGGATATTCTTGACTGCCCAATTCTGTTTTATGATTCAAATAATCATGATTTTTTTGATAAGAATAAGGATGTTATCAACGATAAGCAGATGCTATTTGTTGATGCGGTAATAAACTCTGGGAGAGGAATGCTTGAAACTATCGGAAAATTAAAAGTTTCACATCAAAAGATAAAAATTATTACAAATGTTTTATGCGATAAAGCTCTTGAAATTTTTGCAGATTATGATGTATTCACTGTGCGAGTATCACACAATTCTTTCAAGGGAGCAAAAGTTTTGAAACAAGTTGATGACAAAGGTCCAGATACAGGAGACAGATTGTTCAGAACTCTATTTGAATAGGCATCTTTATTCGATTTTCACTTTTTCTACATTATCTAGGATTCGTTCATTATGTTGCAGATTCTCTGTCTTTTTTCAGCACAATGAACGATTCTCATATTCAGTTTCTTTCTACCACTCATACTCAGGCACAAGCAGTTTTAGCAGGGCTTCGTCGTGGTGGTGGGTAAGAATGCTCTTTTCATCCAGAATCATCACGGCTCCGTTTTCACGGGAGTAGGAATCCCATTTTCCTGTGAGTTCAGTTCCAGGTTCTCCTGTCTTTGCAAAAGAAATCCAGGCTCCGCTCATCAGTTCTGCGATTTTTTTGTCTTTTTCAACATCTGTTGAAATTGTTCCCATGACGCTGGTTCCAGCATTATTGAATACATAAGGAATTTCAAAAGTATGGAAGCTGAAAGGAGAACCATAGCCGAAGATGTATGAATAAACATCTCCTGATTTCTGGTCAGCTTTTGCCGCAGTTATTTTGAGAATTGGAAGGCGAATCATTGTATCTATGAAAAGTGCGTTGTAGAGCTCCTTTTCAGGATATGCATTTTTGTACTCTGCAATGACTTTTTCTGCCTTGTTTCCGTAGAGTTTTTGTGCCTCTGCAAGAATTTCAGTTTCAGAGAGTTTCTCAAGACGGGCTTTTTCTTCAGCTGATTTTGCAAGTACTGCTTCTTCGGCTGTAAGAAGGCGTTCAAAAGGCACTTTCTGAATTTCTTCTATAGTGTCTTGAGTGATTCCAAGTGATTTGAGGGTTTCGTCTGTTACATAACGGGCAACTTTCTGTTATGTGGACGCCCGCACTGGGGTGCTTTTGTGATATAATATAAAATATGCAGCCTAAAATAAACACAAGAAATTATATCTTCCTCACTCTGCTGATTTTGATTTCGGCCCTCTTAAATATATTTTGCTCAATTATTGCAAGTAAAACGAATTTTCCGCTTTATATGGACAGTTTTGCGACAATTGCCGTTGCTGCAATAAGCGGACTTGTGCCTGCTATTTTTGTTGCAGTCTTGACGAACGGCACTTTGTTTTTGTTCGGGCAGCTTAAACTGATTTTTGTTTTGTGCCAGCTGATGACGGCTGTGGGATCCTGGCTTGTTTTTAGGATTGCGAAAAACAGAACTATATTTGTGTATAGATTAAGAGTGAAGCTTGAACGATTTTCGCTTGACTCCTTTATGTTCGCAGGAATTCTTAGTGCTTTTACGAACGGAATTTTCGGGTCGCTTTTTGCGGCGATGTATCATTACAATCTGACGGCGATTGAGCAGGGAATTTTTCTTGTAACTGGCAACACTCTTTTTGCAAATCTGCTCGGCGGATTTTTCCTGAATCTTGTGGATAAGTCTCTCTCTTCGTTTATCGCTTATGGAATTTATTCTGCACTTTGCGTGAAACTTGCGAAAGCACAATCGACTGCCGCAAGGCAGACGGATGCGAGCGAATCAAAAATAAAACCTGAGTTTGTCTTTTTGACCGTTGCTTTTCTTGCTCTTGTTTTTTCGTTCGGATTCAAGACTTTGACAGGGAAGTATTATGATACAGAATATAATCTGGTTTTAGAAAACACAAATACTTTTGAAGAACTGCGTGCTTACGAAAAATTTATAAGCAAAGGTTTTGAAACTCTGTCATACAGTTCTTTTTTGCTGATGTCGATTTCGCTTTTTAGTATGCAGATGAGGCTGAACAGGCGTAAAAATCAGCTGAAAATTTCGGAGGCAAAATCCGAGGCTCAAAAAGCTTTTGCAAGGGATTTGCACGATGGCGCGATTCAAACTCTTTCTGCCTTAAAAATCAGTCTTTCACAGGGAGACAACAAAAGGGCACTTTCTTTTGCGGACGAAGCGATTTGCGAAAGCCGTGAATTACTGGGACTTTCAAGAATGGATTTGTCAGATGATTTTATTGTACTTGCAAAACAGTATGTTAAAATCTTTGAGGAAAATTACAGGATTCCAGTGAGCGTTTTTGAAGCCAGTGATTATGTAAAGTCAATTTCTTCTGAAAGCAAAGTTCAGCTTCTGAAGATTTTGCAGGAAGCCTTGTTGAATACGGGCAAACACAGCGGGGCGGAAAAAATTGAAATAAAGATTCTTGATACTTCGAGCAGTTTTGTAATGTCTGTCTGCGACAACGGTATGGGCTTTGATTTTGAGAATACAACTGGCTTGCAGGCTGTCTTTCATGCAGGGCTGAAAACTATGCGCGAGAGGGCGTTTTTGCTAGGTGGAGAGATTAAGATAAAATCTGACGGGAACGGCACAACGGTTCAGCTGTTTTTGCCGATAAAAAATATAAGATAGAAGTGTACTTTAGGTTTGGGGTTTTGAATGACGAAAATACTTTTTATAGATGACCATACAGGATTGCGTGAAAGTCTTGCCATTGCGCTTAAAAATGAAAATCCTGATTTTGATTTTTTACAGGCAAATTGCAGTGCGGTTGCAAAAAAGATTCTTTTGCAGAACAAGGATTGCAGCACTTTACTTTTGGACTTGCAGGTTGGAAGCGAAAACGGACTTTCTGTTTTGGAGGACTTGCGGAAAGTAAATCCCAAAATAAAAACTCTTGTATGCACGGCTTTTTACGAACCGCTTAAAATCGAAGCCGCACTCAAAAAGGCCGTGCAGGGATTCATTACAAAGACTTCGGATATAAAAGAAATCGAGACAGCCCTAAAGGCAGTTGTGGCTGGCAAGGAATATTTTTGTACAGAAGCCTTGTCCGTTATGAAGTCGAGTTTTTCAGATGAATCTGATGACGACAATACTGCATCACTTTTTGCACGTTACAAAACTCTTTCTGCCAAAGAAAAGGAGATTTTTGACCTGCTCGCAAAGGGCTTGAGCATATCCGCCATTGCCGAAACGCTCGGAAAAAAAGTCAAAACTGCCGAAAACCAAAGAACCGTCGTTTACTCAAAGATGAACATTCACGACAGGCTGGAGGCTGTTGAGGTGGGTAAGAAACTGGGGTTATGAATTGTTTAGCCATGAATTGATAGATTCAAATAACTCTACCTCAGAGAATTTTTTAATTTTGTTATTGTTGAATATTTTCCTTGATATGCTGTTATATTTTTTTGAAATACCGTTTCCTATGTTTTTTCTTATTTCTTCGTTTGAACAGAATCGAAAAAAATCATCGTCCTCAGTTGCAAGAATCCATTTTAGGTTAGATTCAAAATATTTGTATTTGTTTTTTTAAATTTCGATTTGGAATCCTTTTCCGTCTTTAGATCCAGTTCCCAATCTTGAATGTGATTTCTTAAAATATGTAAGTTCTATGAAATATAATTTTTCCTTTCTATCATTCAAGATAACCAAGTCTACGACATCTTTGTTTTCAAGCAAGATAAAACCAGAATTAGAGAATAACACATTAAGTTTTTCTCTAATTCTGGTTTCTAAATCTTTTTCAGATTCTATAACTGTCATTAGTCTAATTTACCAAGTATTTTCTGAAAAAAATTCAGCTTAAAATGCTCCTGCAAAATATGCAATCGTATAACCTGCTGCACAAAGAGCAAAGAAAATCCCAAATCCGATAAGGATTTTTTTGGTATCTTTCTTATCTTTTGCTTTTGCTTCAGCCAGAAATGTCGCTATTTCATCAAACAGTGGTTTGATTTTTGTATAGAGTTCAGTATTTGTAGCCATAAGGATTTTCATTTCTTTGTCCATTCGGTTATAGTACGCTTTGCTTATGTCGGAATCTAAGCAGAAAGAAGATTTATAATCTTCGCACATTCCTATGAATTGTTTTGTAAATTCTGTTGAATCGGATGAAAATTCAAAAGCCTGAATGGCAGAAATTTTTTCATTTTCTTCCTGCTCTTCCATCATTTCTTTTTCATGTGAATTCTGCATACTTTGCGTAGCCATATTTCCAATAGAATTTATGGCTGCCGCTTTTCCTAAACCAATATCAATTTTCATTTTTGACATAGTGTCCTCCTTTGTAGTATTACTATAAGTCTGTTTCTTTGTGCTGTCTTGAACTTACACTCCTAGCACTTTTGGGAATTTTTCCTAAAAACAAATGTCAGGGGCGATTGGAGTCAATTAATATAGATTTTTTCGTTAAAAGGCAGTATATTAAAAATAGGAGGCTTACTATGGCTAGACCAATTCGGGAAACACCTATTTTGTTCGGCGAAGACGGCAAGCGTTTTGAAGAGAAAATGCGTAATGCAAAATGTACCGTAACTCCAGAACAGTATGCAGTTATGTATTCTCATTATAAGTCAGTTTTGGCAAGCCTTGAGAGAGGCGAAACTGCAAGAAAAACTCGCTTGGCTCAGAGAGTTGGAGCGATTGCAAAGTGATTTTGGACTTCTTTGAGCATTACGACATTCAGAAATTTGAAAGCGACATACCGACAGATGAGTTTGATTGTGGCGACGAAGACTTGAATGACTTTATAAAAAATGAAGTTCAGTTATACAAGGCACAGTTGATTACGATGCCGTATGTCGTTGTCGAAAAAGGCAAAACTGACAAAGTTTTAGCGTATTTTACACTATCAAATGACAAAATTGCGGTTACAGATTTCGCATCAAACAATCAGTTCAATAAATTTAAAAAGAAAAACTTCAATAAGGAAAAGTATTTACGAAGCTATCCGTCTGTAAAAATCGGAAGGCTTGGAATTTCTAAAAATTTACAAGGAACTGGAGTCGGTACAAATATAATCGATTTTATAAAACTCTATTTTTTGGAGGATAATAAGACAGGCTGCCGTTTTATTACTGTTGATGCGTACAATGCTGCAGTTCCATTTTATGAAAAGAATGGATTTGACTTCCTTGTGAAGAAAGATGAAAATCCAACGCAACTTATGTATTTTGATTTGATAAACTTGGTGCAGTAATGAAATAATATCACATAACAAGAAGTTCAAAGCCGACACAGGCTCAAGGCCTGTGCGGTTTTAATCATTGTTATGATTCCTAGTCTAATTTTCCGTAGGCTTCGTCGCTTACTGCTTCAAGCCAGTCGGTTCCGCTTTTTCCGCTTCCGTTGTCTTTGGGAACAGAGATGCTTAAATGGCTGAACCAGCTGTCTTTTGCAGCTCCATGCCAGTGTTTAACGCCAGGTTCAATGCAGACTACTTCGCCGGCATTGAGGGGTTTTGCTTCTTCTCCTTCAATCTGAACCCAGCCTCGTCCTCCAACGCCTATAAGAATCTGGGCTTCGGTATGGTGAATGTGCCAGTTGTTGCGGCAGCCAGGCTCGAATGTTACATTCGCCACGAATGCGGATGAATTATTGAGAACTTCAAGATAGCTGTCTCCGCTAAAATATTTAGAAAAAGCCTCGTTTGGTTTTCCGACAGCGAATATAGATTTTTTTGCATAATCGTTTATTTCTGTCGCCTGTACTGAAGTTTTTTTTTCCAATTTAATTTCTCCTTTCTGACTTTCATTTTTTGCGCAGGATATAAGGCTCAAAGACGCGCACAATGCGAATAATATTTTTTTCATGCCTTTCATTACTTTGCTCCTGTTACCTGTTTTACGATGTTTTCTGCATTCCTGCCTTCTTTTTTTCCGATCAGTTTGCCGACAATCAAAGCCATCTCTTCAAGTTCTTCTTTGCTGTTTCCGTTTTTGAAGGCTCCCTGAGTGTGTGAAGTAAACATCGGGTTTACATTGCCAAGAGATGCGAGCATTGTCGCTGTGGAAAGTTCCCTTTCCTTGTCCGAAAGAACGCCCCTGTAAAAAATGTCAGTAAAGAGATGTTCTTTCAGGAAAATATCGGTGGAAGAATTGTAGTCTGTGGAAACCGGACGGCTCTGTTTTGCGTTTCTGCCAAAGAGAGAATTGATTTTTTCTCTGCCGTATTCGTATTTTTCAAGGTCAGACGGAACTTCTTTTGCTTTCTCACCCCATTCAAGTTTCTTTCCTTTTTCGTCCGCTTCTTTTACAATCGAAGTCAAAACACCTTCTGCAAGAAGGCTGCGTGGAAAACCTACGTAAGCATAAGACTGTACGCAGAGTTCTCCAATTTCGTTTACAGAAAGCCCTGCTTCAAGCCCTTCTTCCATTGCCTTTTTTAATCCGTCAAGATTGCTTACTGCAATGTAGGCTGAAATTTCTACAATGCTTTTGCTCCTGCTATCCAATGCCATACTATCTCCCCTGGATTTTGCGCTTACGCTAAAACAAAATGCCATGCTGATTAGAATTGATAAAATTTTCTTCATATTAAAGCCCCCTTTCCTTGAGCCAGTTTTCTATGTGGTCGGCAATTTCTTTGTTGTTGGTTTCCTGAAACATAAAATGGCTGTTGCCCGTAATGCCGGCTTTTGGAAGGTCTACCACTGTGGCATCTCCGCCATCGGCATTGTAGGCTTTTGCAAATTCAATGGCAGTGTCGCGGACATTTTTCCAAAAGCCTGTGCTCATGATGTTTTCAGGTCCGTTGTCGATGTAGTCGCCGAAGTAGATGACCATGGGGATTTTTGCCGCAAGGAATTTCTTGTATTCTTTGCTTCCCACAACTGGAGTTCCGCCCGGTTCGATTGCAACGATAGCCGCCATGTTCTCGGTGTCGGTCTGCCAGCCCACTCTGCCGCCCTGTGAGTGGGTGATGTAGATTGATTTTTTGCCTGTCATTGCCTTTGCGTCAGAAAGAACCTTGCTCAAAACAGAGCCGAAAAGTTTTTCATCATAGTCGCCCGTGTTTGGTGTCATCTGACGAAAAAACTCATCCTGAGCTTCTTCTCCGGCAGGGAAAGCAGAGCCTTCGTAACGCTCTGGAGAGACAAGTCCGATTCTAAAATGTGTGTACCATGCCTGGTCTCCCGGCATGTAGGATTTTCCGTCTTCTCCCCATGCGTCAATTCCGCCTGCGCTTGCCATGCGTGAAGTTGAGCCTGCGGAAGCGCGGCGCGGCTGGTCTACTAAAAATGCAGGGTAGCCTTTGCGAAGGAAAATGTCGCTCCAGCCTTCGCGACCATCAGGCGTTGTCTGCCAGCCGGTTCTGCTCTGTCCGTAGCCGTGAAGGTAAACAATCGGATTCTTTGTTTTTCCGGCCGGAATCTGATAGAAAGTATTTGCGTGATCAATGTGGGCTGTGTTTCCAGCACGAGTCTGGTCAAGCCAGCTTTTTTCCGGCGCATAGTTTCCTGCAACAGGTTCTGTTACACTTCCTCCAGATGTGAACACGCCCTGCTTTTGAATAACAAGAGCGTCTTTACCTTTTGAACAGCCTGCAAAAGTAAGTGAGGCTGCCATTGCCAGCGCGGCAATTTTTACCGTGTTTGAAATTGTCTTTTTCATAAGTTTTCCTCCAGATATTTATGTGTAAGATGCGCAAGGGATTGTAGCACCTGCAGTTCCGAAGCGTAAGCGTAGGAATGAGCCGCGTAAGACGGCGAAGTTCAAAGCCCGACCGCCGCTTGCCGGCGGTTGCGCCCAGATTTTATTTTTTAAGCCCAAGCTTTGTAAGCCACTTTTCTACTTTCTTTGCAGCCCCGCTTTCTGCTTCCTTCATGGAAACAGGAAGCCCTTCAAGAACGAAAGCCCCCTTTGCTTTTTCACGCACGGTATTGTAAGTTCCGCCGTCTCTGCTTCCCATATGTGTGTTGAAAGGCACGACTGTTTTTCCCGAAAAATTCGCAGTGTCAAAAAGCGTGTAGATAATCATGGGGAAGGTGTACCACCACATCGGGTAACCGATAAAAACAGTGTCGTAGTCAGAAAGGTCAATTGCATTTTTGATTGCAGGACGCTGATCTTCGTCGTGTTCCTTTTTTGCATAGGCTGCCAGCGCGTCATAGTGGTCGCGGTTTTTGTCGTAAGGAATTACCGGTTCAATTTCCAGAAGGTCGCCGCCAGTCTGACGGGCGATTTCTTCTGCCAGGCGCCGTGTTGAATCGTATACTGAAAAATAAAGAATAAGTGTCATTGCCATTTGTTTGCTCCTTGTGATTTTTAATATAACCTAAGGAATCGCCATTTGAACAATCAAAGTTTTTTATCACAGTATACGTTGCACGCATATTCGCTTCGCTCGTTTGCATGAGTAGAAATTATTTAACACGCCGCTTTCGCGGCTTGCGCATAGCAAATCTCATGATAAAATATTAATATGATAGAAACTTACATCCTTCAAAATCTTGTCGCCTTTGCTGACAGTGGAACGCTTGTTGCCGCAAGTGAAATTGTGAATGTAACGCAGCCGTCTCTTACGCGTTCTCTTCAAAAACTGGAAGATATTCTTGGAGTACAACTTTTTGACAGGACGAAAAATACAATCTCTTTGAATCAGACCGGCCGACTTGCCGTGGACTATGCCCGCCGAATTCTTGCGCTTCAGAACGAGATGGAAAATGAGGTTCTTGATTTTTACAACAAGACCCGGGAAATTAAAATTGCTTCAATTGCGCCAATGCCGCTTTATGTTTTGACTCAAAAGTTTAACAAGACTTTTCCAAAGACTAAAATAACCGGCCAGGTGAAAAATGAAAATGATGAGCTTTTTTCACTGCTGGAAAAAGACAAGGCTCAAATTATAATCACAACAATTAACCGCTCGGACGAACGCTTTTTTGCAACAGAGATTTTTGAAGAACATCTCAAAGTATTGCTTCCAAAAAGTCACAGCCTGGCCAATCGTAAGTCTGTAAAACTCAAAGAACTTGCAGGCGAAACCTTCATAATGCTTTCAGAACTTGGATTCTGGTCCAATGCGGTTAAGCATGCAATTCCCGATGCAAAGTTTATTGAGCAGGATGACATTACAGACCTGAGGGATATAATTGCATATTCAACACTTCCAGCATTCGCAACGGATTACAGTGAACAGGCAGCCCATCTTCCTGCCTTAAAAAAAACAAGCCGTGTAGCCGTTCCAATTGAAGACGAGGAAGTGAATGTTAAGTTTTATGCCGTGTGCAGGGTTGAAATGATGAAACAACTGAATTCTGTGCGTAAACAACCTTGAGCTCTAAATTGAACACATGACAGGAAAGCTGGTGAATGAGTCACAAGAACCCTTTGACTTTGACGACCCTCCAATTTGATTGTCATCAAACTCAATATTCTGAATTTACTGCGCTTTCACAGCTACAAGTTCTATATAGCCGCGTTCGCCTCGTGGTTCAAGCTGAATTCGTGGATTTTCTTTATCCCATTTGTAGCCTACAACAGAAGGATCATATTTCTTTTCAGATTCCCAGATAGCAGTAATAGCCTCTTCAAAATCTTCTTCTGCAAAAGGCTCGCCCTGGAATATAAGATAGTCACACTCCGGTAAATCAATTACATCAAAACCTTCCGGAATAATTCCTTTGTAGTCCAGGTGCTACTTCAACACCTTGAACACATTCATTTTTTCCGGCACGCAATTTTTCAGGAAGCCACAGACAAACAGGTTCTCTACACAGGCTATCCATTGAAGTTAAAAGTCCCCATACGTCACAGCCTACTTCTTCGCAATATGCAAAATATTCAGCTGCTTTTTCACCACGTTTGATTAATATTTTCCCTGCCTATTTCTTTTCCGCTTTTAAATATGCTTTCCAGGTTGTTTCTACGAGGGTGTCCACGTCGCTGTATTTTGGTTCCCAGCCTAAAAGTTCTTTGGCTTTTTTGCTGGTTGCGTAAAGGTTTGCAGGGTCTCCCGGGCGGCGGGGTGCTTCTTCCGCAGGAATCGGCCTACCGGAGATTTTTCGCGCCGCTTCAATGATTTCTTTTACGGTTGTGCCTTTTTCTGTTCCAAGGTTTAGCTTCAGGCTCTTGTTGTTTTTTGCGATGTAATCCAGAGCCATGACATGCGCGCGCGCAAGGTCTGTTACGTGAACGTAGTCGCGGATGCAAGTTCCGTCGCGTGTGTCGTAGTCTGTTCCAAAGATTTTAAGCGAACGTCTTCCAAGCGCGGCTTCCATTACGCGTGGAAGAAGGTTTTCCGGATTCTGTTCAAGTCCGCAGACAACACCTTCCGGGTCGTATCCGGCTGCGTTGAAATATCTTAACGCTGCGAATTTCATTCCTTTCAGCTGGTCGTACCAGTCCATAAATTCTTCAATTTTGAGTTTTGTGAATCCGTAGTAGTTCATCGGCTTTTGCGGATGGTTTTCGTCCATCGGAAGGTACTGCGGTTCGCCGAAAGTCGCCGCGCTGGAACTAAAAATCATTCTAAGGCAATTGTGTTTTACCGCGGCGTTCATTATGTTCAATGTTCCGTTGATGTTGTTCACTGAATATTTTTCCGGTTTTATCATTGATTCGCCGGCCGCCTTGAATGCGGCAAGATGAATGAAAGCGTCAAAACCTTTTTCAAAAGCGTTGTCCAAATCTTCTGGAAGAAGAATGTTTCCGTAGATAAAATCGTTTTCCGGGAAAAGATTCTGTCGGAGTCCGCTTGAAAGGTTGTCAAAAACGGTAACCTTGTGTCCGTTTTTCATAAGTTCTTTTACAACATGGCTTCCAATATATCCTGCGCCGCCAATAACTAAAACTTTCATAAAATCTCCTGTTTCTATTCTAATTTATCCATTGCGGTTTCCCACGCCTGGGTTAAAGTTTCTATCTTTTTGGTTGTTTCGTCAATCTTTTGCTGGATTTCTTTTGCTTTTGCGCCGTTTGAATATACTTCCGGCAATGCCATCTTTGATTCCAGCGCGGATTTTTCTTCCTCGGCTTTTGCAATTTCCGTTTCAAGCCTTGCGACTTCTTTTTCGTTTTTGCGCCTTTCCGCCTCGATTTTTTTCTGTTCTTCCCAGTTTAATTTTCCGGCCGATTTTGTTGCGTCGGCTTTTGCTTCGCTGGTTTTCGTGGAATTTATGCTGCTTGTGGCGATTCCAGTTCCTCTTTCAAACTGTCCTACGATTCCGGCTTCCTCCGCTTCAATGCGTTCCATATAATATTTGTAGTTTCCAGGAAATTCGCGGTGGCTTCCGGGTTTCAGCTCAAGGACTTTTGTCGCAAGTCCTTCTATAAATCCACGGTCGTGGCTTACAAAAATCACTGTTCCGCCAAAATCTTTCAGCGCATTCATCAGAACGTCTTTTGAATGCATATCAAGATGGTTTGTAGGTTCATCAAGGATAAGAAGATTGTTCGCCCGCAGCAAAAGCTGAAGCAGCGCAATCCGGCTTTTTTCACCGCCGGAAAGAACATTCAGCGACTTAAAGACATCGTCGCCGCGGAAAAGAAAACTTCCAAGCATATCGCGGACTTTTGGAACAAGTTCAGTCGGTGCCTGGCTTTCCACATATTCAAGGATTGTCTCGCCGCCTTTTATTGTTTCCGCATTGTCCTGGCTGAAATAACCGATTTTTACGCCAGTGCCGGGAATCACTTCTCCGCTTGTTATCGGGTCAACGTCTGCGAGCATTCTGAGCAAGGTTGATTTTCCCGCGCCGTTTCTTCCGGCAACAACAAGCATTTCGCCGTTTTCCACAGTCAGGTCAAGGTTTTCTATCACATTTGTTTTTCCGTCGTAGGATTTTGTAAGTCCTTTTGTCCGCAAAACAAGATGGCCTGCGTGCGGAGCTTCAGGAAATTTAAAGTGGATTTTTTTAAGGCTTTCCGGAATTTCTATTTTCTGGGCAAGGATTTTGTCCAGCTGTTTCTGCCGTTCCTGCGCCTGCGCCGCTTTTGTCGCCTGGACACCGAATCTGCGGATAAAATCCTGCAGTTTTTCAATTTCATCCTGCTGTTTTTCGTATTCAGCGATTAAAGTTTTCAGCTCGACTTCGCGCACTTGCTCGTAGTGTGTAAAATTTCCCTTGTAGCGTTTAAGGTCGCCGCCAAAAAGCTCGTATACTTCGTTTACCGTAACATCCAGGAAATAGCGGTCGTGGCTTACAAGAAGAAACGCGCCCTTGTAGTTTGAAAGGAATTTTTCCAGCCATGTGCGCGCTTCAATATCAAGATAGTTTGTTGGCTCGTCAAGAAGAAGAATGTCCGGGTTTTGCATAAGCGCCTTTGCAAGGGCGATTCTCATCTGCCATCCGCCTGAAAATTCTTCCGTCTGTTTCTGCAAATCTTCCTGCGAAAAACCAAGACCCATCAGGACGCTTTCCGCAGTCGCCTCGCGCCTGTGCCAGCCGGATTCTTCCAGCTTTGCAATAAGTTCTGCCTGGGTTGCAAGCAGGTTGTCTGTGTTTCCAGTTCCTTTTTCAAGCTGCTCGCCAATCTGGTCAATCTGTTTCTGAATGTCGTAGCCGAATTCAAAAGCCCTGTCCGCCTCTTCTTTTAATGAGCATCCGTGGTGTGTAAGTCCGCTCTGCGGAAGATATGCGATTCTTGTTTCTTTCTGGCAGATTCTGCTTCCGCTGTCAGGTTTTATCAGCCCTGCCATTACTTTTATCAGCGTTGATTTTCCAGCACCGTTTGCGCCGGTTAATGCGGCTTTTGTGCCGGTCATAAGATTTACGCTTACATTCTTTAAAATATCCCTGTCGCCAAATGCCAGGGAAACTTGTGAAAACTGTACGAATGCCATGAAACTATTCCGCTTGCTTAAAGAATATGATTAACGGTGAAATTCCTCTTTCCCGGAAAATATTGCCGTCTAAAACTGCACCGGTCGCGTCTTCAAATCTAAGTCCATTTTCTTCCATTTTATAGAAAAAGTTGACTTCTTTGTTCATTCCTTCAAAATTAAATGTAAGAACTCCGTCATAAGCCTGAGCCAGCGAACGGATAAGGAAGTATTTTATCTGGACAGTTCCTGTGTTTTTTGCTGAAGAAGAAATTACTCCAGGCACAAGAAGGTTTTTGTTGTTCCAGCTGAAAGTGTGGTCGTCCTTAAAAGAAAGCTGACCGTAGCTGGATGAACGGAAATTCGGGCCGAACATATAAATCTGTTCGTATTCTGATTCGCGGCGTTGAATTTCATCCTGTACGAGCTGGCTTATATCCGCATCAATTGTGACAAGGTTGAAATCTTCCGGTTTTCCGCTTTCCCCTGTATAGCGCGCGACGATGTAAGTTGATTTTTTTACGGAAACGATAATCGGAATATCGTTCAGCTTGAAAGCCTTTGCGTTTACAATCGTGCTGTCCTCGCTTGCGCCTGTATAATCCCATTCTTTTTTGATTCCAGGCATGGTGAATGTGAGTTTATTTGTTTCTTCATCCAGATGAAGGTTGTAGTTAAGGTTGATTTTTGCCGGATCGATTCGTCCGGTGTCAATCATTTTTTTGTATGAATCAGGATACCAGATTCCTTTAAGCATTTCTGTAAGTTCTGTGTCGATGCTGTTTTCTTCCTCGATAACCTCGCCGCTTATCTGGATTCCGTTTATGTCTGTTTCAAAAGGCCTCAGGTTGTAGCTGAAGCACCAGCCGGTTGTGCCGTCAGATGTAAGGACTCTTAGCCAGTCGCCTTCAAGCGGTTTTTTTCCGGCGTAGACAGCCTGTCCTTTTCCTTTGTAGAGAATTTTTATTGTTTCCGCTTTTTTTAGTCGGTAAACCTGTTTTGCGGTGTTTACCGGTTCTGCGCGCATAGGAAGTCCATCCATCGCCACAGAGGCGTAAGTGTGCCTGTATTCCCCGAACTTTTTCGCCGTTTTTTTTGCTTTGAATTTCATTTCCGGCTCTGTAATCTGCCACAAAGGAATTTCAATTTTTCCCTGAGAAGTTCCGATTACATAAACCTGTGAAATATTTGAGCGAATGTAAACTGGAACCAGATCGCCATCCTGCAACTGGTGCTCCGGAAGATTCCACAAAAGAACACCGTAGCCTTTAATACGGTTTTCGCAAGAAATGAAACAGCCCAAGTAAAGAGCCAGTAAAGAAATCAAACTGAATTTACGCATACCTCAACTTTAACAGAAACACGCAAGAATGAAAACAAGGGAAAAACGTGAAAAAAAACAATCGTGGTAAATCATGGAGCTAAGGCAAATAGGGCGGATTTGTGGTATAATTTTGCTGAAATAAACGAGGAGAAAAATGAGTAAGCAGGCGGATATAGAATTTCTTTTTATATTAGCACTTGAAAATTATGCAAAAACCAACAATTTGACTTACGAAGAAAGTGCAGGTATTTTCCATAAAAATAATATTATGGAAAAAATGCTTGTCCAGCATGAATATCTGCATCAGGTTGCTTTGGAAGAAGTTTTTGATTTTATCAGTAAAAATATCTCGGAAAAAAAAGGGCTGATTTTATATCATGGGTCAGCTTCGTTTTTTGAAAAGATTGATTTGGCAAAATCTCAGAACAGACGTGATTTTGGGAAAGGCTTTTATACAACAGTTCTTGAAGGGCAGGCAAAAAATTGGGCATATAAGCAGAGTCTTAGAAATGGAAAAACTGAAAGTTATGTCTATAAATTCAGTTTTGAAGAATCACAAGATTTGAATATCAAACATTTTGATTCTTTGGATGAAGAATGGCTTGAGTTTATAAAATTAAATCGAACCAAAGGCGGAGTCCAGCATGATTTTGATGTTGTGATTGGACCTGTTGCAGACGATAACACAATGCAGACTGTTCAGCTTTATCTTTTGGGAACAATAAATGCGGCTGAAGCTGTTGAAAGGTTGAAATATAATGATGTCAATAACCAGGTTTCTTTTCACACGGAAAAAGCGATAGAAAAACTGGTTTTGCTAAATAGGAGCGTGTATGCCTGAAAATCTTTTTACATATAACGGAAAAGATGTGACGATTAATGTCTGCCTTTCTGTTCTTGCAGTTGCAAGGGAAATAGCCAGAAGAAGAAATATTTCATTCGAGGATGCAAATCTGTTGTTTTCAAAAAGCAATACCTGCAAACTTCTTCATGAGCCGGAAAATGCGCTTTGGGCAGAATCTGCCGGATATATCGCAGACAAATTTGACGAGGAAAAATCCTGTTAAAAAATAGACTGGACTTTATATCCGTTCACTTTCAATATTTTTATATTAAGCTAAAATTTATTTTTTCAGCTTTTGGAATTTTGCTCTTCGTCAAATAGGGCGAATTTGTGGTATAATTTTTTTGTCAGAAAATAAAAAGGGAAGAAGACTGAAAATGGCACAGAACAGGCAGAATAAATCACAATCAGTAGAGCCGAATATCGCGGACTTGGCTAACGGCTGGCTAAAATCATACAAACTTGATTACAAACTGGAACAGGAATCAATCGGAAATTCAGAGATAGACAAGGCTCTTGAAAACTATGAGTCAAAGCAGGGAGGAAACGGAGGAAACCGTCCTGACGCAAAGCTGTTGCTTTCAGATAAATATAACAGACTTTATCCTGTTCTTATTGAATACAAAGGCTATAAGGACAAACTTGTAAAACTTGACTCAAATGGGCGGATTGCAAACAAAAAGGCGAACGGCGAGCCTGATTTTGCCAATATAAAATCTTACGCTGTTAATGGCGCGGTTCACTATGCGAATGCGATTCTACATTACACGACTTTTGAAGATGTTATTTCCATTGGAATTACAGGCTATAAAGACTCTTCTGGAACTTTGCGGCATGAGATTGGCGTTTATTTTGTTTCAAAAGGCAATTATGGAACAGGACAGGAAATCGGCAAATACACAGATCTTTCATTCTTAAAGGAAGAAAATTTCAATGACTTTATACAGACTGTAAAAAATCTGAAGCTTTCTCCTGAAGAGCTTGGAAAAATCAAGGAGCAGCGCGACCAGGAAATCAGCGCGAGCCTTGTAAAACTGAACAATGATATTTACCAGAATGAAAAAGGCTTGGGCGAAAATGACCGGGTTTATCTTGTTGCCGCCTCAATCATTGCCACTCTTGGAATCATTGACAAGAACAATCCGAACAGATATAAGATTACTCCACTTGAAAAAGACGAGCTGAAATCCTTGCAGGAAGAAGGCTCTCGCGACGGAGACATTATTCTTCGCAAAATCAAGAATTTCTTGAATGAGAAATCAATTCCGCAGGACAAAAAGGATTTGATTGTCCGCTCTTTGCAGAACACGCTTGCAACAGACAACATAAATAAAATTGAAAAAGGCAAAACAGAAAGCCAGCTGAAACGTGTTTTTGCCAAAGTTGTTGATGACCTGGGCATTTACTACAAAATCGGTCTTACAACAGACTTTACCGGAAAACTCTTCAATGAGATGTACAGCTGGCTTGGGTTCACTCAGGATAAATTGAATGATGTTGTCTTAACACCTAGCTATGTTGCGACGCTTCTTGTAAAACTTGCCCGCGTGAATAAAGATTCTTATGTGTGGGATTTTGCTACAGGCTCTGCGGGGTTGCTTGTTGCGGCTATGAACGAGATGCTTAATGATGCGAAAGACAAGATAAAATCTCCTGATGGACTTGCGAAAAAATCTGCGGAAATCAAGGCTAGTCAGCTTTTAGGGCTTGAGATTCTTCCCCAGATTTATATGCTTGCCGTTTTGAATATGATTATGATGGGAGACGGAAGCTCGAACATTTTGAACAAGAACTCCCTTAGCGATTTTAACGGAAAGTACGGATTCGGCAACATTGACGAGGATTTTCCGGCGGACGCTTTTGTTTTAAATCCGCCGTATTCTGCGGAAGGAAACGGAATGATATTTGTGGAAAAAGCCCTTTCAATGATGAAAAAAGGCTATGCCGCAATAATCATTCAAGGCTCTGCAGGAAGCGGAAAGGCGGACGAGTTCAATCGGAAAATTCTTGAGAAAAACACGCTTCTTGCAAGCATAAAAATGCCGATTGACCTTTTTATTGGAAAAAGTAGCGTTCAGACATACATTTATGTTTTTAGAGTAGGCGAGGCTCATCAGAAGGACGAAACTGTTCGCTTTATTGATTTTTCAGATGACGGATACACACGCACAAACCGCAAAAAGGCAAGCGTGAATCTTAGGGACACCGACCACGCAAAAGAACGCTATGAGGAAGTTGTGAATCTTGTGCGCTTCGGAAAAACAAAGCTGCATTACTTTACGGAAAATGAATATTACGAGGGAACAATTGACCCTGAAAAAGGCGACGACTGGAACCAGAGCGCGCCGGTGGACACAAAGCCTACTTTGGACGACTTCAAGAAAACTGTTGCTGACTATCTTGCGTGGGAAGTAAGCAATGTAATAAAAAGCGAGGCGAACGACAGCCTGGGAAAATGAATGCCCCGCTTAGCAAAAAACTGAATGAAGTTAAGTGGGGCGAATTTAAGATTGGGGATTTGTTTGAAAAACAGAATCTGAAGTTCAAGAAAGGCAAATTCGACAAAGAAAAAGATGTTTCTCGAATCCTGACAGAAGAATATTCATTGCCGTTAGTTAATGCAAAAGATGGCGATAATGGAATAATGTATTATGGACGGCCTGAAGATTTTGAAAATGTTGAAATGTCTATAGATATTGTAAACGATGGAGCTGTTTCGACGGGAAATGTTTATTCACAGCCTCAAAAAACAGGAGTTCTTTATAATGCATATTTGATAAAATCAAAGTTTGAGCTGAATTCTTCTCAGCTGCACTTTTTTACAACTACAATTCAAAAATCAATTAAGTTAAAGTTTTCTTATGAGTTAAAAGCAAGTTGGGAAAGAGTGAAAGAGGAATTTATTCAACTTCCCGAAAAAAATGATGGAAATATCGATTTTGATTTTATGGAAGCGTTTATACGCGAACTCGAAGAGGAGCGTATACGCGAACTCGAAGAGGAGCGTATACGCGAACTGGCCGCTTACCTAAAGGTAAGCGGCTTCGACAACTACAAGTTGTCGAAAAGCGAGAGCGAAGCTCTCGCGCACTTCAATGAATTGAAGTGGAAGGAATTTAATCTTGAAAATCTTTATGGAAAATCAACAAGAGGAAAACGCCTGAAAAGTGCAGACCGAATAAAAGGAGATTTGCCATTTGTAACTGCTGGCGAGGCTGATACAGGAATTTCCGCATATATTGGAAATGAAGTTGAAATATTTTCTAAAAATACAACTACAATAGATATGTTCGGTTCTGCAAAATATAGAAATTATGACTATGGAGCGGACGACCACGTTGCTGTTGTTCATACAGAAAAACTTCCAAAACATGCAGCTGTCTTTGTTACTGCTGCGGTTCATAAAGCGTCGCATACCGGGAAATTTGATTATTCAAATAACTTTTATGCGAGTGATGCTGATGAATTGAATATAATGCTTCCAGTTAATTCCGACGATTCCCCCGACTACACCTTTATGGAAACATTCATCAGCGCAGTCCAAAAGCTCGTAATAAAAGACGTTGTCCTATACGCAGACAAAAAAATCGCCGCAACAAAGCAGGCAGTCCACAAAAATCCGTCAGACTACAAAACACCAGAAGGCTTTGGTGCTTTGAAAGTGGCGGAACATAATTAAGGAGAATGAGCTTATGGCAAAAATAAATGTTCAGAATACAGAAGTAACAGTAACAAAGGTTAATAATGAAGATTATCTTTGTCTTACAGATATGATAAAAGCAAAAGACGGAGACTTCTTTATCACAGATTGGCTAAGAAACAGAAATACTCTTGAATATATAGGAATTTGGGAAAAAATCTATAATCCTGATTTTAATTATGGCGAATTCGCCATAATTAAAAGTAAGTCCGGACTGAATAATTTTAAAATCAGTGTAAAAGAGTTTGTGGAAAGGACTAATGCAATTTCCTTACAGGCGAAAGCCGGACGTTATGGCGGAACTTATGCACATAAAGATATAGCTTTTGAATTTGCAATGTGGATAAGCCCAGAATTTAAAATATATATTGTAAAGGAATTCCAGCGTCTAAAAGAAGAAGAGCAAAAACAGCTCGGCTGGTCTGCAAAGCGGGAGCTTGCAAAAATCAATTATAGAATCCATACGGACGCAATAAAACTGAACCTGATTCCGCAGGAGCTGACGGCCGCTCAAAAATCTTTCGTCTATGCTGACGAGGCCGATATGCTCAATGTTGCGATGTTCGGAATGACTGCAAAGCAATGGCGGGATGCTAATCCTGCCTTAAAGGGAAATATCCGCGACTATGCGACAATAAACCAGCTTATATGCCTTTCAAATATGGAAAACCTGAACGCTGTTTTTATAAATGAAGGCTTGTCGCAAAGCGTCCGCCTTGAAAAACTGAACAAAATCGCAATCCAGCAGATGAAAGTTCTGGAAAACATTGATGACAGAAAATTGCTTGCGGAATAAAATTCATCCCTTCCCGAACTCCGGTTCTTCCTCTGCGGCTAAAAGGGCGGCGTTTGCAAGGTCGTCGATGTACTGGGCGTCGGCGGCTTTTTGCCAGGTTGTTCCGGCTGATTTCAGGGAGCGCATCTGCTCTTCTTTGCGTGCGTTGCGTTTTTCCAGGAGGCGTTTTGCGGCAAGGATGATTTCTGTGGCTTCATCCGCGCGCACGTGCAGTGTCTGTGCGACTGTGCTTTCGTCCGCGGCGCACATATTTTCCAGCGTTGTAAAAGTTTTTGTAAGCGTTCGTGCTCGTTTTTCGCCTATTCCCGGAATTTCAAGGAAAACGCTTACTGTGTTTTCTTTTGTTCTGAGCCTCTGGTTTCTGCTGGTTGCAAAGCGGTGGGTTTCATCGCGGACTCTCTGCAGAAGACGCAATGCGTCGCTTCTTTTTGGAAGACACAACGGTTTTTCCGCATAGGGCCGCCAGATTTCTTCGTCGCGCTTTGCAAGTCCGGCGACCGGAATGTCCAGGTTCAGCGATTTTAATACCTGGTCAACTGCGTTTACCTGGCCGATTCCGCCGTCAATAAGAATTAAGTCCGGTAAATCCGACTGTTCGTTCAAAAGACGCGTGTAACGCCGGCTGGTTGCTTCCCTCATCGACTGAAAATCGTCTATGTATCCGTCTGTTGTCTTAAGCCTGAAATATCTGTAGTTTTTTTTGTCCGGATTTCCGTTGTAAAAACTGATTAGCGAGGCTACCGGGAATTTTCCTCCGATGTGGGCAATGTCAAATCCTTCAATTCTTACTGGAAGTTTTGCAAGCCCGAGAATTTCTTTCAGCTCTTCGAGCGCCGGAATGTCGCCGCGTTCGCGCAACCTGCGGATTATGTCTTCTTTTGCGTTTTCCGCCGCCATGTTCATTGCGGCTTTGTGGCGCGGAGCGTTTTCTATGTCATCGTTTGCAAGGATTATCTGAGGGTCTGAGTTAAACTGATTTTTTATCCATTCAGAAATTATATTAAGTCCGTCCTCGGTTGGAACGAATATTTTCGGCGGAATTTCTTCCCGGGAGTTGTAGTATGCGCTCATGAACTCGGCAAGAAGCTCTTCGTTTTCGTTCATGCTCTGAACGCGGTAATTGTCGCGGCCAAGAAGTTTTCCGTTCCGGATTTTAAGGACTGTAAAGCTTACAAGTTCGCCTTCCCTGTACCAGGCCAGATAGTCGCGGTCTTCTGAGTCAAAGCTTTCAACAATATTCTGGTTCTGCATCACCATAAGCGCGCGTAGGCCGTCCCTCAGCCGTGCTGCTTTTTCAAAATTCAGCTGTTCCGCGGCTTCCTTCATTTTTGCCGTAAGTTTTTCGGTTGTTTTACTTCCGTTTTCCTTAAGAAGATCGCAAATTTCTCCGAAAAATTCATTGTAGGATTCTTTTGAAATTTTTCCGCAGCAAGGCGCTTTGCATTGCCCCATGTGATAGTAAAGGCAAGGCGTTTCCCGCATTGTAAATTTCTTGCAGTGTCTTAGCGGATAGATTTGATAAAGTGTGTCTATAAAAGTATCAAGGGCGCTTGCGTCCGGATATGGACCGAAATATGTCGAGCCGTCGTGAAGTATATTGCGCGTCTTAAAAAGCCGTGGAAAATCTTCGCGGGTAATTCTTAAAACCGGATAGGATTTTCCGTCCTTTAAGTTGATGTTGTATTTCGGCGAGTATTTTTTTATAAGATTGTTTTCAAGAAGAAAGGCTTCGTATTCGTTTGCAGTCGTGATGTATTCGATGCTTTTTGCATTTGAAATAAGCAGCCTTGTCTTGATATCCTTTTTGCCGGAAAAATAAGAAGTCAGCCTGTTTTTAAGGTTTTTGGCTTTTCCAACATAAATCACGGTGTCCTGTGGATTTTTCCACATATAGACGCCGCTGGAGGATGGTGCTTTTAATGCAGTTTCATGAAGAATTTCTCTGTACATATCGCAAAAATAATTATATATCAAAAAAAAGTGTAATTCCATTTGTTTTTGCAGTTTGCGCATTCGTTTTCTGCTCTTTTTCTGCCGGCGCTGAAATTTATGAATTCGGCGGAAAAACCGGCTGGAGCGAGGTGAATGTGCGCAACGGAATTACAACCGGAAAGGGCCGCTTCGGCTTTGAATGTCTTGAGCTTGAGACAAATTCCAGTCAGCCGGATGATTTTACGGATTGCCTTCTTGATTTTGAAAACTCAAAGATTTATGACAAAGCCGGAAAGTACAAAATCAAGAGCAGCGGAGTCTACTTTTCAAAAAAGACGGCCTTGGGGAAAACTTCTGTCTTAAGCCGCGGCCGCGGCGGAATCGACATTCAGGGTGATGAAACAAGCCTTTTTGGCTCGGAAGGTCCTGCCGGTTCATTTGTCATTGATTTCTGGATTTGCCCTTCAACTGTAGAAAATGGAGAAGTCCTGCTGAACTGGCGTTCTTCAAAAAACATAGGCGGCCAGGTTTTTTACCAGTTGATTTCAACTTCTTTCTATAAAAATAAAGTTATTACGCTTTTTTCAAATATTTTTGAAGGCTATACTGAAAACAACGGAGACGTTTCCCTTTCTTCCTCCAGGACGATTATTCCGAACCAGTGGAGCCATCATCTTATTTCTTTTGAGGAGCAGACTGGAATTCTTGAGTACAGGATTGACGGCCAGCTGGAAGACATAAAATATCTTACCGATACAGGACACGAAGGCGGAACTGTCTGCAATGCCGTTATGGGTGTCGCCGCAGAATTGCGTATTGTTCCTTCGTATATCGGTCTGCTTGATGATTTTAGAATTTTGCGAAGCTATACGGATTTTAATAGGGAAGACGATTCTGAAAACATCAGGATTGGACTGCCTGAACATTACAAAATCTCCGGCGGACGCTTTGAGTCAATTCCTGTACTGACAAAAGAAGGAACAGTTATAAACAAGGTTTTTGCGGAGGTTTATGAGCCTTCGCAGACTGAAGTTTGCCTTTATGTCCGCGCGGGAGACAATTATTTCAACTGGACGGAAGATTATCCGGAATGGATTCCTGTGGTTTCCGGGCAGGAGATTGAAAATTTGAGCGGGCTGTATTTTCAGGTTGCGGCGGAGCTTTTTCCGGACGGCGGCGGTCAAAAGACTCCTTCTGTAACGGAAATAAAAGTTGAATATACGACATTGCCTGAGCCTTTTCCGCCGTATAAAATTTCTGTTGAAAAAGGCGATGGTCAGGTTACGTTAAGCTGGAGTTATTCGGTTGATGATTCTGCCGGAGGATATTATATTTATTATGGAAACCGTCCGGGGGAATACCTTGGCCGCTCCGCCGTGCAGGGAGCTTCGCCTGTCAACGTAGGCAATGTTACCAGCGCGACTTTAACAGGCTTAAAAAATGGTGTAATATATTACTTCGCGGTTGCAGCCTATTCAAAGCTGGACGAGCGGATTTGCGGCGCGCTTTCAAAAGAAGTTTATGCCCGCCCTGAACGAAAAAGATAGTTTACAAGGGGAATAATGCGAGGAAGCTATGGAAGATAAAGAAATTGTGTTGCGAAGGGCAAAGAATGCTGTTATTTCAAGGGATTTTAACCTTGCTATAAGGCTGTACAAATCCCTTCTGCAGGAAGATGTGAAGAATATTGAATATTTGTCTGCGCTCGGAAATCTTTACATGAAAAACAACGATGACGAAAAAGCGCTTCCGTATTTTCAGCAGATTCTTACTTTTTATCCGAATAATTTTGAGGCGATGAACAGCATGGGCGGAATATACCGCCGCATGGGAAGGTATCAGGAGTCAATTGAAATTCTTCAAAAGGCTCTGGAAACTAAAATTAATCCGGCCCAGGTTAATTACAATCTTGGCTTTACATATAAACTGATGAAAAATTATTCAGATGCAATCGATGCGTTTGAAAATGTTATTGCCGTAAACCCGACTGACGTGCTGGCGTACAATCATCTTGGAACAATTTATGCGGCTCAGAACAACCACGAAAAGGCGGTTGCAACTTATAAACGCGGTCTTCAGATAGACCCTAACCATCCTATAATTCAGTTTAACCTTGCAAAAAGCCTTGAGGCTATGCATGACGACACTTCCGCGATTCAGGCTTATGACGCCGCGCTGCGTGCAAAGCCGGGCTGGCAGGAAGCCGTGATTGAATACGCAAAACTCTTGCTAAATCACCGCAAGACCAGGCTTGCCGGCGAGCTTGTGCAGAATGCTATTGGCCTGCATCCGCAGGATTTTGGGCTTTATGCCCAGATGGGGCAGATTCTTATGCGCCAGAGCAATTTTAAAAAAGCCGCAAGTTCCTTTGAGATTGCAAACCGGCTTGTTTCGGGAAACGCGGAAAACCTGAAAAACCTTGCGGAAGCCTTTGAAAAACTCGGAAAAAAAGAAGAGGCTGTCTTAACCATAAAAAAGGCGGAAAGCGTTGAGCTGGAAGACGAAAAAATTAAAAAATCAGCGGCTTCAATTCTTCTTACGGCTGAAAAATACCGTGAGGCGGCTGAAGTAATCCGTCAGCTTGGCTCTGCGAACAAGAATGACTGCGAGGTGTTGGACCTTGCCGGACAGTACAGCATTTTGATTGGAAGAAATGATTCCGCCCAAAATTTTGCGTCAAAGATTAAAAAAATTGACCCGGATTATGTAATTTATCTGTATTCGTTTGCCTCAAGATTTTTTCAGAAGGGAAATCTGGAGGCCGCAAAAGAAAATGTAAAGGCGTTCATTGATGAGAATATGAAAAATATTCCGGCGTGGCTTCTGCTTGGCCAGATTGATGAAAAACTTGGCAATTCAGAGGAGGCACTGGACGATTTTTCAACGGCAGTCGCTTTTGACCCGAACAATTTTCTTGCCGAGAAACTTGCGAAAGAACTTGGAAACAAAATTGATTCTGAAAAAACTAGCCGTGATGAAAAAAAGCCTGATGACAGCGCGCTTTCCGGTTCGCAGGAAATTTCTCTTGATGAATTTGGTTTTGGCGATGATGAAAATGCTGCTTCAGAAGAAAAATCTCTGGAAACGCACGAGCCGGCTCCGGATGAACCTGAAAATTCAAACGGTTCTGCCGGTCCGGAAGATTCAACAGAAGATTTGAAAGTTGAAGATAAAACCGACGTTCTTGCCTTGGACGAAGAGTCCGCGCTTTTTGAAGACGGTGAAAAAGATTCGGAAAGCGATGATGAAATCTCTTTGGACGAGATTGATAAGAATACGGATGAATTTAAGGAAGATGAAGAAATCCTGCCAGAGCCGGAAGAGAACGCCGCTTTGAACGAACCGGAAGATTCCGCGGAAAAACACGCGGACAACTTGAATCCGGAAGAATTTAAAACGCAGGAAGAAAATGGTGCTTCAAAAATTGAAATAAAGGCAGAGCCTGCGAAATCTTCAGAAACAACGCCTGCCGCTGAAAATAACACCCCGGCCGAGAGGGCAGAACCTTCAGAGTCAGAGCGGGCAGAACCATCTGAATCTGTTGGACAAGCAGAACCAGCTGAACCAACAGAAAAAACTGAGCCAACAGAAAAGACAGCCGGTTCTGAACAGGAGACGGAACTTCCAGAAGAAATTCCGCCTTACGGAGATTCGGAACATTCTGAAGATTTGCCGGATGAAAAAGATTCTTTTGCCCCGGATGCCGCCGCGGAAAGAAAGGAGGCGGAAACAGCCTATGAGACCCTGATGAGCCAGGTAAGCGATGTTTTGCCTAAACTTTCATCTTTTATAGACAGCAGCGAAGAAGAGGCAAAATTCCAGAAAGAAATTGAGCTTTTTAAGTGCCTGCGTCAGTTTGGTGAGCAGCTTCCGTTTGAGCAGCGCGCAAAATTCCTTGCCGGCAGGGTACGTCTTTTGCTTGATTACATAATTGCCCGGCTTTCCGGCAAGCCAGGGCTTTTAAGAACGGCTTCTGAAGTCCGCAGGCAGAACAATATTCAGGAAAACGATATGCAGATTGCAATAAACGGAAATAACCGCAGGGATATTATAAACGTCCTTAAGGATATGGAAAATCTTACCTTTTATCTTGGGGATAAGAACCTTTCTAAAGCGCTTATCGTTGTTGCAGAGGAAGTTGTGGATAAGCTTTCCTAAATAGCCCGAATGTCGAGTTTTATAAATTCAGCACAAAAATTGAATGAGCTACCAGAAAAAGCGCGTCAATTCG
>OLGE01000087.1_pt1 | contig 99317 bp, 85 predicted proteins | sample 1605151 | NCBI WGS metagenome assembly OLGE01 (sample SAMEA3888912, study PRJEB22519) | human gut metagenome | biome: human gut; feature: human-associated habitat; material: faeces | place: Denmark | collected 2010
GAGAACCGTTTGAAGCCATGCCCGATGTGATGGACGCAAAGCAGCTTGCCGAAGCGTTACAGATTTCCAAAGCGGGGGCATATAACCTTTTGAGCAGCCCGGATTTTCCAACCTTACGGATCGGCGGGCGCAAATTGGTGATGAAAAGTGAGCTGGTGGAGTGGCTGAAAAGCCGCACAAACAGAACACTATGAAAATGCAGTCAAGAGCTGGAAAAGTGGCAAATCAGCCGATAGGACAAGACAAAATGTAACCCCCCGCATCGTGTGGGACGTTTCCATTGAAAAATCGCAGCACTTTTCCAATTCAAGAGCTGGGAAAAATCTATAAAAATCAGGAGGTTTTATGAGAACAGGGCTTACCAAGAAGCAAAAGACAACCATGATTTATTTTGACGAGCAGAGCCGCATCATTGAGGTGCAGACACACAACACCGATCTTAAAAAGCGGCTGACGGCATTTGCGGCAAAGTACCCGCAATGCTGCCGTCAGACCGACGATGATGAGCAAGGAGAGCTGACCTTTGATATTGAAAAAGGACGGCTGAGCTTTCGGCTGACTGCGCCGTATAGCGAGGAACGCCGCAGGGCGGCAAGTGAGTGGGCGAAGAAAAATGGGATTAGTAAAAATGAGAAACAAGCTTAAATGCGGTCTTTTTGTTGATTTATTCACATTTTCGTGATATAATAATATCAAACACTTGCATTAAGGAGGCCAGCAGATGGCAGTTTGCTATGATAAATTATTTCATAAGATGATTGATAAACGGATTAGCAATGCGCAGCTTATGGCAAAAGCCGGGTTAAGCGCTAACATTGTTACAAGACTTAAAAGAAATGCTTATGTTTCTCTGGAAAGTATAGAAAAAATATGTTCTGCTATGGAATGCTCCGTTGATGAAATATTAGAGTTTAGCTCAGACGATAATGGAGACCAAAGCCGATGAATACCCAGAAAAAACAATGGAAGGCAATTAGCCTATTTGCAGGTGCCGGTGGGTGCTCGTTAGGCTTCAAAAATGCTGGTATTGAAATTCTTGCTGCCTTTGAAAATGCGGATGCTGCAATCGCCACCTACAATATGAACTTTGGTGCAAACATCTGCCGGAATGTCGATTTAGAATCGTGTGATTTTTTACAACTGAGAAATGACTTGGGGTTACAACACGGAGAATTGGATTTAATTATTGGAGGTCCACCCTGTCAAGGATTTACAACGGCAGGAAATCGTTTTTGGGATGACCCCCGTAATAAATTAGTACAAAACTATGCGCAAGCACTGGAAGCGTTCTATCCCCGGTGGTTTATGATGGAAAATGTGGAAGGAATATTAACAACGGCCAAAGGTGTTTATGTTGTTGAGTGCTTAAAGAAAATGATTGATCTTGGATACACCGTTAACTTAAAAAAGGTGTATATGCAAGAATATGCTGTGCCGCAAAGAAGAAAACGAGTCATTATTGTGGGTAATAGAGAAGGAAAGAAATTTGATTTTCCCGAACCTATTGAGCGAGCGTCGGGAGCAATATACAAAAATTCGTCATTTACTCTGCGGGAGGCAATAAGTGATTTGGAATCATGTGATATACCTGAAATTGACCATGTTCAAAAAGTAGAAACAGGAATACAGTTAGAGCGAATCTCTGCTTTAAAAGTTGGTCAAACAATGAAAGATTTGCCGGAATATTTGCAGCATGATTCTTTTAAGCGTAGAGCGTCAAGAAGAGTATGCGATGGAACGCCTTCTGAAAAAAGAGGTGGTGCGCCATCTGGTTTGAAACGATTATCATACGATGAGCCGTGTTTGACGATAACAAGTGCTGCACCATCAGAATTTGTCCATCCGACACAAAACAGGACACTTACAATCCGAGAATGTGCCAGAATACAAACATTCCCAGATTCTTTCTTGTTTTGCGGAACGGACGCACAGAAAACACTTCAAATTGGGAACGCTATCCCACCTGTATTTGCAGAACAAATGGCAAAGCAACTCATTAAGTGTGATGAGAATACACCTAATGAAGAGCGACCATCGTTGGCAAAATTTGATGTAACTAAGGCAGCTGCCAAGAGTCCTGCCTTGCAAAAAACTTGCGAAATGTTAAGCTCATTACAAATCCACGAATATGAGCAAATGCGAATGGAGGTATAAAATATGCCCGTAACCCGCCAACAACGAGTTTTCTACAAAACATTTTCACAACATGGTTCTGGTACTGCTATGGTGGAGATCGAGCCCAAAGATGTTGTTCTGCTTATCCATATTGCTTACTTGGATATTTTTGAGAATGAGCCAGATTGGTTTTCTGAGCCGTTTTGTCAACTTGCCAAAGAAAGTTTTTATACAATCACCCCGGAAAAGGTTGCAGAGTTGCCTGATGTGACAGTGGAAGATGCTATAAACTATCTGCAACTCTCCGGTGCTACCAACACAGAAAATGTTATATATCTTTATCTGAAAAATCTGTCCGAACTTTGGCGCAGACGATTTAAGTTTTATAACATTCTAAAAACTCAACCATTTCCGTTGACTGAGCAAATAGGACCGAGATGTTTACTGGAATACGGGAATTGTGAAAATGCACTGTTGTTCTCTTGGATGAGTTGGCGAAAGCTCATATATGACATTGATAACCGCAGTGCGCAGGAAACAGGATACTTGTTTGAGCCAATTTTAGCGAGTTGTCTTGGTGGCGAGCCGGTGTCACATAGATATTCCCCTGTTAAACGCATTGATGATAATGGCAATCCAACAAATGAGGGACGCCAAATTGATTGTTATATCGAAGAATCAAGAGAGGTCTATGAATTAAAGTTGCGTGTAACGATTGCAGCCAGCGGGCAAGGACGATTTAGTGAGGAAATGAGTTTTCCCTATGAAGCTCGCAGAGCTGGATTGACCCCGGTTCTTATAGTATTTGATTCAACACCGTCCCCACTTTTAGATCGTCTCAAAGCAAAGTATGTTGAAGAAGGCGGTCGATACGCAATAGGTGAAGAGGCATGGAATATGCTTACAGACCGTGCAGGTAGGGAGATGGGCAAATACATCATTAAGTACATTAAGCCGCCTATAAGTAGGATGGAAGAAGTAAGACTTTCCATCCCATCCAATATTCAGCTTTCGGCATCTGGGGATTGCTTCACTATCACTGATGAATTTGGAAATCGTTATTCTATTCCTCGAAATGAGGCTGCTGAGTAATGCAATAATTCCTTATGGTTATATCATAAACAGATTAACTATGGGAAGGGGGTAAAAGCATGAGAAATGCGTTGTCGCTTGAAAATCTCACAGGCATTTTCCGAGTAAGTTCTAAAGAACCTTCTCGTATCATCAATCGTGAAGGAACGACTATAGAATTTAAGGAATCATACAACCACGGTAATATGGCGCAATACTTTAAGGCAATGGCAGCTTTCGCTAATAATCAAGGAGGTTATATTCTCTTTGGTATTGGTGATAAGCCACGACGCTTAATAGGTCTTAAAGACAAGAGTCTTTCTCAATTTGAGGAGCTCAAGGTTGAGGATTTCACAAAAGCATTGCTTGACTATTTTTCTCCCGAAATCAAATGGGAGCATTGCACGTTTGAATTTCACGATATGAGTTTTGGCGTTATATATGTTTATCCGTTAATGCGCAAACCATGTATCTGTAAGAAGCATTATGATGCTCAAAATGCTAAATACTCCCTAAAGGAAGGCGATATTTATTATCGTTATGGCGGGCGCTCTGAACGAATCCGATATGCAGAATTAGCCTCAATTATTGATGAAGCACGAAGATACGAAGAACGTCAATGGTTAAACTTTGCCAAAAAGGCTGTACGCATCGGTGTATCAAATGCTGCACTTTTAGATTTGAAATCAGGTAATTTATCAGGGGCAACTGGCTCTGTGGTTATTGATAGTGAACTACTACAAAAACTTGCTTTTATTCAGGAAGGAAAATTTGTTGAAACAGGCGGAACTCCTACGCTCCGACTAATTGGAGATATTACAGAAATATCTACCGGAAAAGTTGTCGTAACAGAAACAGCGAGAAAAGTAGTGCGAGCGATTGAACCCAGTGACATTGTCCAAGCATTTTTGGAAAACAAACCAGTTGATGAACCGATAGAATATATCAAAAGGATATGTTCTGCAACATCGGCAAATTATCCTGTGTATTTTTTCATGCGGCAAGCTTCGATGACTGCCTCAGATGCTTTATCGGTAGTTAAGCAAACCACAAGTCGCGGTGTTGCAAAGGATAAACTGATAGAAAGACTTGAGGGGAAAAATATCCTTCAAAGTAAATTACCGATATCTTCAACAAGTGCAGGAAAACAGAAAGAAACCTATCGACAACAATGGTTGACGGAATCTATTTCTATGCCAATAGAGAATATAGGATATTGCGTCGAGGCTCTTTTGTATCTCTCTAATGAAGAGATGGTCGAACACGATCAATACATCCGTGCAAGCTTGCTGGGAATATATAGTACAGAATACGAAAAGGCATCATCAATCATTGCTTCAAATATCCGAAAGGCAATTTGTCGTATTGATGAAGGCTTGTATCTTGAGGATTAGGCGGTGCCGACTGCGGAGCGAAAATGCGGTACTGCACCACCAATTACTTTGAGAAGCGGCAGGATCACTTTGTATGCGCCAACTACCGAAGCAATACGAGAAGCTGTTCGGCGCACTTTATCCGGGCTGTTGTTCCGGAAGATTTGGTCTGGATGCACATGAAAGCAGTCATCTTCTATGTGGCACGGTATGAGAATCACTTCCGGGCAGTTATGGAACACAGGCTCCTGTTGTCCAGCGAAGAAAAAATCTGTGCAAGCGCCAAACGTCTGGAACAGGCGCAGCGGCGCATGGGAGAGCTTGACCGCCTGTTTATCCGCATCTATGAGGATAATGTGACGGGACGCATCAACGATGAACGGTTTTCCATGATGAGCCAAAGCTATGAAACCGAGCAGGAGTATCTTAAAGTGGAAATCCAGACCTTGCAGCAGGATATTGAAGTACAGGAACGACAGACTGAAAATTTGGAGCATTTTATTCAGAGGGTACACAAATACAAGGATTTGGACGAGCTTACCCCCTATGCGCTGCGGGAGCTTGTCAAGGCAATCTACATTGAAGCCCCGGGCAAGTCCAGCGGCAAGCGGCATCAGGGCGTCCGCATTTCCTATGACTTTGTGGGCTTTATTCCCGTGGATGAGCTGCTGAAACAGGAAACGGCGTGACCGAAGCCACGCCGTTCCTGAAAAAATACAATATTACTTTCTTATGACCCTCGACCATTGCCCGGAGGACTTTTTTGTGTTATAATAGATTTACTGATTCAAACTTAACGCAAGGAGGCGACCGTTATGCCGCGTTTCAGTCTGATCGTTCCGGTCTACAAGGTCGAGGAATATCTGCCAAAGTGTGTCGAGTCCATCCGCGCGCAGAGCTGTCAGGATTATGAGCTGCTGCTCGTGGACGACGGCTCGCCGGATCGCTGCCCCGCGCTCTGCGACGCCTACGCCGCGCAGGATCCGGCGCACATCCGCGTGATCCATCAGCCCAACGCAGGCCCGGGGGCGGCGCGCAACCGCGGCATCGACGAGGCCGAAGGCGATTACATCGTTTTTGTCGACAGCGACGACTATCTCTCGCCCGAGACGCTTGAGGAGCTGAGCAGGGCGATCGGGCAGACCGGCGCAGACCTCTATCACTTCGGCGCGTTCGTGGAGCGCAACGGCCGCGTGATCGGGCAGGTGCGCGAGCAGGTGCCCGTCGGTCACGTTACCGATCTGCGGCAGGCGCCGCGCTACTTCTTCGGCACGATGGCGCCCTGGGGCAAGGCCTATCGCCGCGCGCTGTTCTCGGACAAGTCGCTGCGCTATCCGCCGCAGGTGCGCTACGAGGACATCCGTCTGTCTGTCAAGCTTCTGGCGCGCTGCGAGCGCATCGTCTCGCTCGAGGGAACCTATTACCACTATTTGCAGCGCGAGGACAGCGCCATGCGCAACCGCAATGCAGACCGCAACGCAGAGCTGCTGACCGCCTTTGACGACATTCTCGCGTGGTACCGCGAAAACGGCCTGTTTGACGAATTCCGCGACGAGCTTTGCGCGCTGGCCGTGGAGCATATCCTGCTCTCTGCGACGGTGCGCGTGCTGCTGATCGACCCGCATCACCGGCTGATCGGGGAATTCCGCAGCTATGTTGAGCGGGAATTCCCGGACTATGCGAGCAATCGCTACGTCGCCGAGCTGCCGCGCGCGCGGGCGCTGGCCTTCCGGCTGCTGCAAAAGCGCCGCTACGGAACGGTTCGCCTGCTCTTCGGTCTGAAGGAGCGCCTCGGAAAATAAAAGGCTCTCCGGAACCGTCAAAATCAGTCAACAAAAAACGTTTTACGGATTCCGAAGATCGAATTTTGCGTTCCGTATTTTCGATCCGGCCTACCGATTCTGTCATTGCGAGGAGGGCGCGTGCGCCCGACGCGGCAATCTTTAACGATGCGATTTGTCATCCCGTAACGAAATATGGTAGGGCGGAACGAAACAGAACCTTGGAATGAAGAGAGAAAGTGGAACGATGCGACAGATCTCATTTTTGTTATAAGTATTCCTTTTTGCTTCGTGCTCCCGTGCTTCGCCACGGGATGCCGTGCCTTCAACTTTAAGATTGCCACGGCCGCGCTGCGGCCTCGCAATGACACGAAATTGAAACGCTTCTAGGGTAAACATAGCTTGCTTTGCAAGGATTGCCTTTGCTCCCTGCCGTATTTTCATACGACGGCGGGTGCGCCGAACATTTTTGCAGTCTGTCGGCGTGTTAAAAAAGGTTTTTTTGACACGCTGACCCCTCTGCCGTGCAGAGGGGTTTCTTTTTCCCCCTAACGGGTTATACTTTCCATGAATCCGCCGAAAAATCGGGCTGTCCGTTAAAATTCAAAATTTATTCATAGACATTCCGCTTGGAATCGGCTAAAATATAAGGAAAATGATACGATCGTCCGAAGGAGACTGAGAATGGGTAATTTAAAACGCAATGTCAACCGCTTTTTCCTGCGCAACCGGGACAAGGGCATCCCGAACCTGATGCTCTGGATCTCCGCGACCAATTTGGTGGTCTATCTGCTGTCCCTGTTCGGGCTGCAGAACGAGGTGCTCGGCGTGCTGTGCTTCGACGCAGAGAAAATCCTGCACGGGCAGATCTGGCGTCTGGTCAGCTTTATGTTCGTCGACGCCGTGGGCTACTCCTTGCGCCAACTCGGCCTGCTGTTTTTCGTGCTGTTCCTTTATTTTTATTATTGGCTTGGGCGTCTGCTCGAAAACACATGGGGAACGTTCCGCTTCAACCGCTATTATTTCTCGGGCATCCTGCTGACATCGGTCGCGGCGCTGCTGGTTTACGTCATTTTTGGCGTGAATGTGCTCGTGATGCCGTATTACATCAACCTCTCGCTCTTCCTCGCCGCGGCCTGCCTGATTCCGGAGCAGCGCGTGCTGGTGTTTTTCATCGTCCCGGTCAAAATGCGAATTATGGCGCTGGTCAATCTGGTGCTGGTCGTGCTGGAGCTGGCGCAGCGCTATTATCTGTTCCACACCGCCCTTCCCGCGGGGCTTCTGGCGGCAATGCTGTGCGTCGCGCCGCTGGCCGCGCTGCTGAATTTCCTGCTGTTTTTGCGCGGGGACGTGCGCAATCTCTCGCCGCGCTTCGCCGGACGACGGGTGCGCAAGCGCGATTTCGTTAAGACGGACGCGCGCTTCACCGACGAGGATCGCCGCCGCGCCGAGTCCCGCCGGAAGACGGAGCAGCCGAACGCCGACTGGGCGAAAAACTACCGCAGCGCCGACGGCGAAAAGCCCTATCACCACAAGTGTACGGTCTGCGGGCGCACGGACACGAGCTGCCCCGGACTGGAGTTCCGCTATTGCTCGAAATGCAAGGGCTATTTCTGCTACTGCATCGACCATATCAACAACCATACGCACATTCAATAAAGACTTCCCCAAAACAGAAAGAGATTAGGAGGAATCGGACATGGCAAAAACCGTGCTGATCGTCGAGGACGATCGCAATATCGCCGATCTTTTGCGGCTGTATCTGGAAAAAGAGGGCTACGAGGTCGTGATCGCGAACGACGGCCTGAAGGGCGTGGAGCTGTTCAAGAGCAGCCAGCCGAGTCTGGTGCTGCTGGACGTCATGCTGCCCGGCATGGACGGCTGGGGCGTCTGCCGCGCCATCCGCAGCGAGTCGAAAACGCCGATCATCATGCTCACGGCAAAGAGCGAGACCGAGGACAAGGTCAGCGGCCTGAAGCAGGGCGCGGACGATTACATCACCAAGCCCTTCGAGATGAAGGAGGTGCTGGCGCGCATCGAGGCGGTGCTGCGCCGCAGCGGCATCGAGCCGGAGAAGGCCAGCCGCCGACTGGTCTTTGATAAGCTCATCATCGACATGGACGCCTTCGAGCTGACCGTCGACGGCAAAAAGGTCCCGACGCCGCCGAAGGAGATGGAGCTGCTGTATCATCTGGCCTCCACGCCGAACCGCGTCTACACCCGCAATCAGCTGCTCGACGAGGTCTGGGGCTTCGACTATTTCGGCGACACGCGCACGGTCGACGTACACATCAAGCGTCTGCGCGAGAAGCTCGAGGGCGTTTCGGATCAGTGGGAGCTGAAAACCGTCTGGTCGGTCGGCTATAAATTTGAGGTCAACGAGAAATGAAAACCACCTATCGCAGACAGTTTACCATGATCCTCTGTCTGCTGGTCGCGGCGATTCTGGTGATCGGTCTGTCGTTTCTGTATCTGTTCGACCGCTACGCGCAGGATCATCAGAAGCAGTCGCTCGACGACACGGCGCAGTCCGTGACGGAGCTGGTGCAATCTTATTCCGCGACCTATCTCAACAGCTGGGAGTTCCGGACGAATCTCGCCGTGGCGGCGCGCGCGTCCGACAACGACATTGTCATCTGCAACAGCGAGGGCGTCGTCTGCATCTGCATGGAGCGCAGCAACTGCGAGCACCTCGGCAAGCGGCTGGATTCCGACACCGTCGACACGCTGTTTCAGGGCGAAAAGGCCAAGCTGAACAAAGCCGTCTCGACGCTCTACGGCGACGAGCGCATGGCCTCTGCCATTGCCGTGCTCAACAATGACGGCAGCAGGCTGTGCATCGTGGTCGTCTCGGTGCAGAAGGCGGCGATCACCGCGCTGACCGAAAAGATGCTGCGTGTCTTTTTGCTGGCGGCCTTGCTCATTCTGGTCGCCGCGCTGCTGGCGATCCCCATCTTCACGCGCCGCGAGGCGCGCCCGATCCAGGAAATGGCCGCCGCCGCGCGGCAGATCGCCCACGGCAATCTGGATGTCCGCGTGCCGACCGGCAACGAGAACGAGGAGCTGGAGGAGCTTGCCGTCGCGTTCAACAACATGACGCTGGCGCTGAAAAATTCCGAAACGATCCGCAACGAATTCGTCGCGAACATCAGTCATGAGCTGAAGACCCCGATGACCACCATCGCGGGCTATCTCGACGGAATGCTCGACGGCACGATCCCGCCGGAAAAATACCGCTATTATATGGAGCTGGTCAGCACCGAGGCGCGGCGGCTGTCGCGGCTGGTGCGCAGCATGCTGGATATTTCGCGCCTGCGCGATCAGGGCATCCCGGCCGATCAGAAGACGAATTTCGACATCTGTGAGGCTGCCGGTCAGGCGCTGCTCTGCTTCGAGCAGCGCATCAACCAAAAAAAGCTGAACGTCGAGATCGATATGCCCGACGAGGGGCTGACGATCCACGCCGCGCAGGATTCCGTGACGCAGGTGCTCTATAATCTGATCGACAACGCCGTCAAATTTGTCAACGAGGGCGGCACGCTCTCCGTGCGCATCCGCCGCCACGGCAACAGTGCCATGATCTCCGTCGGCAATACCGGCAAGACCATCCCGCCCGAGGAGCTGCCGCTGGTGTTCGACCGCTTCCACAAGATCGACAAGAGCCGCTCCAACGACCGCGACGGCTGGGGTCTGGGGCTTTATATCGTCAAGACCATCGTGCTGGCGCACGGCGAGGACGTTTATGTCACGAGTCAGGACGGCAAAACCGAATTCACCTTTTCCATGAGCCTCGCCAAATGATGCCCGAAAGGAGGGACCGACATGGCGGACAGACCCAATCGCTTTGACCGCAGCGGCGACCAGCGCTGCTATTACGGCACCGGACGGCGTCCCGATCCGCCGCGATCCCACGCGGGACTGATTGCACTGCTCCTGCTGCTGTTCTTCGGACTGAATCTTGCCTCGTTTCTCGTGCTGATGCGCCTGTATCGGGAGAAAACCGAGCCGCCGGAGACGACGGAGCCGCCGGAGACGGCCGACTCGTGGTTCGGCTCGCATTATGACGACAGCGCAATCCTCGAGAGCAAGAAAAACGGCCATCGCCTTGAGCGTGAGCAGGTCTCGGCAAAGCTGGAGGCCTCGCTGGCGACCGTCACAGGCAGCGGTGAGGCGGTGACGGGGCTGGTGCTCACCGAGGATGGCTATCTGCTGATCCCCGGCGAAATTCTTGAGAATGCCGGGGCGCTCAGCGTCTCGCTGCCGGACGGGCAGCACTATGACGCAGACCTCGTCGGACGTGATGCCGCGACGGATTTCGCCATTTTGAAGATCAACGCCGAGGGGCTGACGGCCGTGGAGCTTGCCGACGGAACGGACGTCGGCATGGGCGACACGATCTATTCCATCGACGCCTCCGACGGCCATATCACGCAGACCCGTACCCTCAAGACGCTCGCCGCGACCGACGCCGAGGGGGACGTCTGCCGTCTGCTGCGCACGGGGCTTGACCTGCGCAAGGAGCAGCCCGCAGCGGCGCTGGCCAATAAAAACGGGCAGATCATCGCGATCTATCCGGGCGGAGCGGCCGAGGCCGAGGGACTGACGCAGACGCGCGCGGCCATTCCGACGGCGCACGTTATAGACGTTCTGAACGACCTGATCTCCTACGGTGCGCCCGGCGGCCAGGCAACGCTCGGCATGGAGGTCTGCGCGCTCTCCGAGGCGCAGCAATGCTATTGGGGTCTGCCGGATGGCGTCGCGATCGAGCGCATCGGCGAGAGCAGCGGCGCTTACGCGGCCGGTCTGCGGCCGGGCGATCTGCTGATCCGCATCGGCGGTCGGGAGGTGCGCTCCGTCTGGGACTATCTGTCCGCGCTGGAGCAGCTCGAGGCCGGGCAGGAGGTGGAGATCACGTTCTACGCCGACGGCGCAGAGCAAACCGTCACCGCCGTGACCGACGTCGCCGGAGAGGACGAGCAGCCGTATTTCCGGCATGGGGAAAAGCCGTCGATCCTGACGCAGTGAGGCGCGGGCCTGGCGCACAGTGAAATCCGGCCTTGCAAGGGCAAGACCGGAAGGTTCTGCGGAACAGGAAGCGGAAACGTCAGCTTACTGCAACACAAAAGCAGCAGGTTTCCTCGTGAAACCTGCTGCTTTTGCGGTTGAACTACTTCAGGATTGCATGGTGAATGTCGCTTTTGCGCGGCTTGCAGAAGGCGGCGTCCGCGATGCCCCGTCGGGCGCGGCATAATCGTCGCGGCGTGATCGCCGGGGCGTTTTCAAGCTTCCTTCGTCATGGCCGCAACGTGGCGCTTGATCGCGCTGAAGGATTCGTCGCTGATGTTGTGCTCGAGCTTGCAGGCGTCCTCGGCCGCAGTCTTTTCGTCGACGCCGAGGCGGATCAGAAACGCCGTGAGCAGCGTGTGGCGTTCATAGATCTTCGAAGCGATCTCCATGCCGGAATCCGTCAATGTGATGAAGCCGTCACGATCGACCAGAATATACTCCCCGCGCTTCAGAATGCCGACCGCACGGCTGACGCTCGGCTTGGAAAAGCCCATATGCTCCGCAACGTCCAGAGAGCGCACCGCCCCCTTCTCGCGCAGCAGCACGAGGATCGTCTCCAAATACATTTCACCGGATTCCTGCAGATGCACGGCAAGCGCCCCCTGTTTCAGAATTATATAAAAGTATCATACCATTTCCCGGCGAAAAAGGCAAGCATTTCTTTCCGCCCGTGCTGCTGTCTCCGCAGCCTGCGTCAACTTTCCCTGCTGTTTAACGGTTTTCGGCCGAAGTTTTTGTACAGATTCACAGATTTTCGATTTTTGCTTGCATTTTGCAGTATATTGTGATAGTATGGAGCGTAGTCATTTAGCAAATATTGTCGCAATTATCCGCTTTAGGCTTTTCCTTTCTGGATAATTTGACAAATTCCGCCCGAGCACGAGAGATTGACTTTTTCACCGTGCCGTGCGGACACACATTTTAGGAGGTTGAATCATGAAGCAATGGAGCCGCATGTCCCGCTGCCTGGCGCTGCTCCTGACAGCTGCCATGCTGCTGGGCATCTGCCCGGCAATTTTCGCCGCTCCAGTCGTCACGGTGACGCCGTCCCAAGGGAAATATCTGATTTCCCAGACGGAATACACCCTGACGAAGGGCGTGACGGAATCGCAGGTATTTATGAACAATGCTGACGGCTCGGCGCAGGTCGCAGGCTTTATCAGCACGATCGCGCCGGACGCGCAGGTCACGTTCAAGGCGTCCTACAACGGCTATTACACGCCCGGCAGTACGGTCGACAGCCGTAAGGAGGCCGCGCAGAACCTCTCCAGCCACTGGAGCATGGCGCGCACCACCGAGCAGGCCGCCGCCTATGAAAAGGCAACCGGCAACAAGGTGCTTTTCGCTACGAACGGCGACTACTACAATATGCAGACCCTTCAGCCGCTCGGTTACCTGATTATGGAGGGCAACCTCGTTCAGACCGGAAACGGCAACGCGCAGGAGCCGTATTTTGCCGTTCTGAAGGACGGCAGCTACGCCATCCGCGACTACGGCACGGATTATTCCGATGTGCTCGAGGCGGTCTCCGGCCCGTTCTATCTGGTCAAGAACGGCGAGATCGTTGTCAGCCCGGAGGACACCTACCTCGGGCCGCGCAACGCGATCGGCCTGAAGGCCGACGGCACGCTGACGACCTTCATCGCTGACGGCCGTCAGGAGCCGTATTCCGTCGGTATGACGGTCTATGAGGCGGCAGAGGTCATGAAGGGGCTCGGCTGCGTCAACGCGCTCTATCTCGACGGCGGCGGCTCGGCTACGTTCGCCTCCGTCCACGAGGGTGAGAGCCGTCTGACGGTTCGCAACTCGCCCTCCGACGGCCCGGAGCGCGAGGTCGCTTCGGCGCTGCTGATGATCTCCACGGCCTCCAGCGACGGCAAGTTTGACCACGCCGCCATTGAGCCGAACAACGAGGTCTATACGCCCGGCAGCACGGTGCAGTTCAGCGCGATCGGCGTCGACAAGGCCGGCGGCGAGGCGGAGCTTCCGAACGACCTGAACTGGGTCGTCGATTCCGCTGCGGGCGCCATCGACCGGAACGGTCTCTTCACGGCCAAGGCCGGCTACACCGGCGAGGTCACGGTTCACCTGCAAAAGGGGCAGACCGTCTACGGCTCGACGACTATCCGTGTTGAGGACATCGACACGCTCTATTTCACGGGCGAATCCATCTCGCTTGACTTCGACGTTGACTCCGATCTGGGTCTGGTCGCGAAATACGCCAAGCGCTCCATCCACTATAAGGATGGCGATTTCGATTGGAAGCTCGAGCCGGCCAACGCGGAGGCCGCAGCCTTCGGCACGATGAACGGCAATCTCTTCCACAGCGCCAAGGCCGAGAGCACCCTGCAGGGCAAGGTCACCGTCAGCTATACCAAGCAGGACGGCACGGTGCTCACAAGCTCCATTCAGGTCGAGATCGGCAAGATGCCGGTCGTGATCCAGAATTTCGAGCCGAACGAGAACGGCCCGCTGACCGGCGCGCATTTCCACTGGGGCAAGGAGAGCTTCCACGGGGAGGGCAGCGAATACGGCCCCGGCTACGTCGGCGATTACCCCGAGCTGGAGGTTATCACGGGCGGCACCTACAGTCCGGACGGCCCGACGACCACCCCTCTGACCGCTCCCTACCGCTTCACCGGCAACTACGACACCGCAGTTCCGGCTGCGCCGATCTTCCACGCCAACGGCTACACCTTCTATCTCTGGCCGAACAACTCCATCAAGTCCTACTGCGCGGGCGCGGTCAAGACGACCTCCCGCGAGGGCGGCGCGCAGGTTCGCTCCGGCGAGTATGCGCTGGAGCTGGATTACGACTACTCCTCGTTCGACAACAGCTCGAACTCCAACTTCTACATCCGCTACTGCGGCGACGAGATCAACATTGAGGGCTATCCGACGCAGGTCGGCGTCTGGGTCTATGCCCCGGAGGGCACGCCCCGCTACAACGTCTGGGCCGACGTCGCCGTCTGGAACGGCAGCGGCTACTCCACCAAAAACCTCAAGCTCGTCCATAAGACCGTCGTCGACGGCGTGGAGCAGGAGATCAACTCGATTGACTGGGTCGGCTGGATGTACTGCTATGCGGATCTCACCGACCTGCACACCTCCATCACCGCCGAGCACCCGATGAAGATCCGTCAGGGCGAGGGCTTCCTCTGGCTGAGCTACACGCCGGCCAACGGCGAGGGTCGTTATAACGGCACGCTGTATTTCGACGATTACCGCGTCGTTTACGGCACGAACCTTGACGACCTCATCAACCCCGTGATCGACTCGATCTCCGTCAACGGCACGGAGCTTGCCAAGGACGGCTCGACCACGCTCGACACCGGCGACGTGGAGATCACCGCGACCTTCTCCGATCCCGAGAGCCAGAACCGCTCGGGCATTGACGCCACGGCGACCGCCTTCTTCATCGACGGCGTAAACATTCTCGCCGACGGCGACGAGAACACCGCCACCACTCGTACCACGCTGGGCAACGGCCACCACACCGTCCGCATCCAGATCACCGACGGCGGCGGCAACACCGTCGAGCAGACCCGTGAATTTGAGGTCAACGCAAAGAACGCCACGAATGCAAAGGTCACCTTCGGCGGCAACGGCATCGTGACGCTGGGCGGCAATTATGAAATGAAGCTCACCGCGACCGGCACGGTCAAGCACGTTGAGATGACCGTCGTCGACGTCAACACCGATTTCGGCACGCTGACGCAGACCGCGGGCGGCGCGAGCTACCGCGCACCGGTCGTCACCTTCGCCGACGGCGTGGAGGGCAGCTTTGAATTCGTCTCCACCGGCTATAAGAAGGGCAAGCTCGTCCTGACAGCCGACAAGGCAGACGGCATGACCGGCGACATCGCAACGGTCAGCTTTGAAGTCCCCGCAACGGTCGACCCCGAGGTCGATCACCTGAAATACCGCGTGACCAACATCAGCTTCACCGATCTGAGCGGCAAGACCGGCACGGACGCCTATGGCTACACCGTTCTGGACGTCACCGCTTACTATTCCATCTCCATCGGCCCGGCACTGGTCGGCAGACCCTGCTCCATCACCGTCTATGACGTCGAGGGTAAGCCCGCCGCGAAAGTCAAGGTCTTCCTGAACGGCGCGGAGATCGGCCTCACCGGCGCAGACGGCGTGCTCACGACCGACGCGCTGAAGGAGCTGGCAGCCGGAACGGAATTCGTCGTCACCGCGAGCAGCGAGCTGGGACTGTCCTTCGAGGCGAAGGGCACGATCCTGAGCCTTGCGGGCAACGACAACGCCCTGCCCACGTCCATCCGCCACGACATCGTCTCCGACCCGACCACCGAGCGCACGATCAGCTGGTTCACGAACCCGCAATACGCCCGCGCGAAGGCTTACGTCCGCTACATGACCAAGGAGCACTATGATTCGCTCAAGCGCGGCCTCGGCCCGGATTCCGACTACATGACCCTGCGCGGCGACTGCGCGGCGCTCCCGTTCAGCACCTCGAAGAACGCGGCTTACGTCAACACCGTCTCCCTCACCGGTCTGACTCCGGCGACGACCTATGTCTACTGGGTCGGCGACGGCAGCGAGGAGGGCTGGAGCGAGATGCAGAGCTTCACGACCGAGGCGGCCGAGAAGCCCGAGAAGACCTCGTTCTATATCCTCGGCGATACGCAGATGACCGGCGTTGCCGAGAACGATGCGGAGGCCATCTCCTATCTGAATGCGATCCTCAAGGCGGTCGATGAGCACGGCGTGGACTTCGGTCTGCAAACCGGCGACTTCATCGACAACGGCGCAAATTACGTCCACTATCAGCAGATCCTCGACCTGCTGCAGGCCAGCCCTGTCGGCAGCAAATACCTCATCCACGTGCTGGGCAATCACGAGTATTTCGGCAACCTCGACGGCGAGACGACCAAGGCAGCCTTCAACCTGCCCTCCAACAACTTCTACTCCGTCGAATACGGCCGCGTCTATGTCGCGGTCATCAACAACACCGCCGACTTCAAGGAGGCCTCCGCATGGCTCAAGGAGGACGCCGCCAAGACCGCGTGCGACTGGAAGGTCGTCATGTTCCATGAGCCCGCCTACTTCACCAATCCCAGCGACGGCACGTCCGCAAAGTATCAGGACAGCCTCGTGCCCGCAATGGAGGAGGCTGGGATCGACGTGGTGCTCTCCGGCCACGACCACTCCTACGCCCGCACCGAGCCGCTCAAGGGCGGCAAGGTCGACAAGAACAACGGCCTGAGCTATTTCATCTGCGGTGACCTCGGCGAGAAGTCCCGCAACCTGAACTATAAGGCGGTCGACAACGAGGACTTCCACTTTGCCTACCTGACGCAGGAATACGACGCGCTCTATATGCTTGCCGACGCAACAAAGGACAAGCTTACGATCTCCGCCTATAACGTCGAGGGCGTCCTGCTCGATTCCTTCACCAAGGAAAAACCCGTCGATCCGATCCCCGATCCTGATCCCAAGCCCGATCCCGACCCCAAGCCGACCGAGCACGATTACGTCTATGACCGCGTGACCGGCAAGCTGAGCTGCTCGCTCCACGCCGACGAGGAAGTTCCTGCCGACTACACCGGCTGGGCAAGCGACCGCTCCACCGGCAAGAAGATGTATTTCATCGCCGGCAAATTCACGACCGGCTGGTTCACGCTGGGCGACACGACCTATCACTTCGACCGCAAGACCGGTCTGCTGCACGATATGAAGACGACCGACATCGTCCCGACCACCTGCTCCGAGCAGGGTCACATGCATCTGGTATGCAGCTGCGGCGCAACCTATGACGCCGAGCTCACCAGACCCACCGGTCACGACAACGAGGAAAAGATCGACGAAAGCGGCAAGGTGACCTATGTCTGCGTCAACTGCGGACGCGTCAGCAAGTACAACATGACCTTTGTCGACGTGCCCGACGACGCATGGTACACCGAGTACATCGACGAGGCCGTCCGCAACGGCTCGTTCAACGGACGCAGTCAGGCGTTCTTCGCGCCGGAGGATTCCATGACCCGCGCCGAGTTCGTCACCGCGCTGTGGCGTCTGGCAGGCAGTAAGATCGTCTCGACGAATCCTTCCGCCATCTTCCCGGATCTGACGTCCGGTTGGTACATGAACGCCGTGGCGTGGAGCGCCGAGGAAAAGCTGGTGCTCGGCTTTGAGGACGGCACCTTCCGTCCGGAGGACAACATCTCCCGCCAGCAGATCGTCACGATCCTCTATCGCTATGCGAATAAGGTCGGCATCGACACCTCGAAGCGCGCGAACCTCTCCGTTTCCTACCGCGATGCGGCCGATATCCTCGACTATGCGACCGACGCCGTCTCCTGGGCGACTGCGGTCGGCATCATCAACGGCATGGACGGCAAATTTGAGCCGGACGGCCTTGCAACGCGTGCGCAGGTGGTCGCGATCATCACGCGCTACACGCACTACGTCGAGAGCCTCAACAAAACCAATCCGTGATTTTTGCATCCGTGACGGCGTTCGACTGTTTTCTCGCTCCGGATATGCTACAATGAGGCTACAGCTTATCCAATGCGAGTGCATATCCCCCAGGCGCCCCTGGCGCTTCCAATCTGACGCCGTCTCAAGCAACGACCGGCTTTGCCCTGCCAACCGTGGTTGGCAGGGCTTTTTTTCGGCAAAATCTATGCTTGACCAATCGCGCCGAGTGGCGTATAATGTTCCTGTCGGCACCCCGCCGACCCGGAGGATTTTCCATGACAACTTTTGAAACGGATGCCCGCTATCTGGCAAAGACCTACCGCCGCTTCCCGCTCGAGATCGCAGAGGGACACGGCTCGCTTGTGACCGGAACGGACGGGCGGGAATACATCGACCTCGGCAGCGGGATCGCCGTGAATCTGTTCGGTCTTCAGGACGAGCAGTGGAAGCGTGCGGTCATCGCGCAGCTCGACCGCTTCCAGCATTGCTCAAACCTGTATTGCTGCGAGCCGGTCGCAAGGCTGGCAGAGCTGCTCTGCACGCGCACGGGGATGGAGCGGGTGTTCTTCTCCAACTCCGGCGCGGAGGCCAACGAATGCGCCATCAAGGTCGCGCGCAAGTGGGCGGCCGAGGCAAAGGGCAAGGAATTTTATAACATCATCACGCTGAACAAGAGCTTCCACGGCCGCACGCTGGCCACGCTGGCCGCCACCGGTCAGGACGTCTTCCACCGCAATTTTCAGCCGCTTCCGGCGGGCTTTCTCTACGCCGACGTGGGTGACCGCGCCGGACTGGAGCGCCTGCTGAAGGAGCATCCCTGCGCCGCGATCATGATCGAATGCGTGCAGGGCGAGGGCGGCGTCATGCCGATCGGGCAGGCGTTCGCAGACGACATCCGCGCGCTGGCGGAGCAATATCAGGTGCTTCTGATCTGCGACGAGGTGCAGCTCGGCAACGGCCGCAGCGGCAGGCTCTACGGATATATGAACTACGGTCTGACGCCCGACGTCGTCACCACGGCCAAGGGCATCGGCGGCGGTCTGCCGCTCGGCGCGACCCTGCTGGGAGCGCGCGTGGCCGAGGTGCTTCAGCCCGGCGACCACGGCTCGACTTTCGGCGGCAACCCCGTCGCCTGCGCGGGCGGCGTGAGCATCCTCAGCCGCATCGACGAGCCGCTGCTGCGCGGCGTCCGCGAGCGCTCAGACTATATTTTCCGTGAGCTGACCGGCGCGCCCGGCGTGGAATGCGTCAGCGGCATGGGGCTGATGATCGGCGTCAAGACCGCGCGCCCCGCGCGCGAATGTGCCGAGCTGGCGCTTTCGCGCGGCGTGCTGGTCACAACGGCAAAAGACCGCGTCCGCCTGCTCCCCGCGCTCAACATTCCAATGGAACAGCTAAAAACCGCGATTCAGGCGCTCAAGACCTGCGCGGAGAAATGAGGAGACACTATGAACCTGAAAAATAAATCCTTCCTGACCCTGCTGGACTTCACGCCCGAGGAAATCACGGGGCTGCTCGACCTCGCCGCCGAGCTGAAGGCCAAGAAAAAGGCCGGCATCGCGCATGACTGCTGCAAGGGCAAATCCATCGCACTGATCTTTGAAAAGACGTCCACCCGCACACGCTGCTCGTTCGAGGTCGCGGCCTATGACCTCGGGATGCATGTGACCTACCTCGACCCGACCGGCTCGCAGATCGGCAAAAAGGAATCCATCGCAGATACCGCGCGCGTGCTTGGCCGCCTCTATGACGGCATCGAATACCGCGGCTTCGGCCAGAGCATCGTCGAGGAGCTGGCAAAGCACGCAGGCGTTCCGGTCTGGAACGGCCTGACCAACGAATTCCACCCGACGCAGATCCTCGCCGACATGCTGACGATCCGCGAGCATTTCGGCAGCCTCAAGGGGCGCAAGCTCGTGTTTATGGGCGACTGCCGCTATAACATGGCCAATTCGCTGATGGTCGGCTGCGCCAAGCTCGGCCTGCATTTCGTTGCCTGCGGCCCGGAGGGCTTCTTCCCCGACCCGGCGCTGATCGCACGCTGCGAGGAGATTGCCAAGCAGACCGGCGCAACGCTGGCCTTTGAGACCGACCCGATGAAGGCCACCGCCGGCGCCGACGTGATCTACACCGACGTCTGGGTCTCCATGGGCGAGCCGATGGAGGCATGGGAGGAGCGTCTGCAAAAGATGCTGCCCTATCAGGTCACGACCGCGCTGATGGACAACGCCGGAGCGCACGCCGTGTTCATGCACTGTCTGCCCGCCTTCCACGATCTCAACACCGGCATCGGCCGCCAGATCGGCGACCGCTTCCACCTCGACGCGCTCGAGGTCACGGACGAGGTCTTTGAGAGCAGCCGCTCGATCGTCTTTGACGAGGCCGAGAACCGGATGCACACGATCAAGGCCGTCCTCGCCGCCACGCTGGCAGACTGATACGGATACCCGCTTCCTCACAGGATAACGAAGCGCCTGACGCATCGAATGCGTCAGGCGCTTTCTCTGAATGGAACGCCGTCTCGGAACATACACTGCTTCCGAGGTGATGGTTTTTGAAATCGGAACGGAAAATGCTCCTGTCGTGCCTGGCGCTGCCTTTGGCCGTCAGCGCGCTTTCGGCGCTGCTGACCGGCGGCGCTGGGAACGGCTATGCGTCCTGTGAGCTGCCGCCGCTCGCCCCGCCGGGCTGGGTCTTTCCGGTGGTCCGGACGCTGCTCTGTCTGCTGATGGGGCTTTCCTCCTATCTGGCTCTGCGCGGCCGCGCACCGCAGCAGGAGAAGCGCAGCGCAGCGTGGCTTTATCTGGCGCAGCTGGCCGTGAGCCTGATCTGGCCGATCCTGTTTTTCCGGTTGGGCTGGCGGCTGTTCGCGTTTTTCTGGCTCATGCTCCTCTGGCTGCTGGCGCTGCTGACACAAAACGCTTTCTCAAGACTGTCGCGCACCGCCGGGTATCTGCTTTTGCCCCAGCTGCTCTGGGTCGCCTTCTCCGGATACCTGAATCTGACTGTCTGGATGCTGAACTGACGACGAGTCAGGACGCTGCCGGGGCAGCGCCTTTCGGCATTTTGAACCGTTATTCCGCCTTCCAGCTGAAGGTGCCTCCGGCATCGACGTCGCCGCCGACGTCCCCGCAGGTCACGCTTCCACCGGCCTCCACATCGCCGGTCACGTCCTCACAGGTCACGCTTCCGCCCGCGTCCACATTTCCGGCCACGTCGCCGCAATTCACGCTTCCGCCCGCGTCCACGCTTCCGGCCACGTTGCCGCAGTTGACCGTTCCATCGGCCTGAACGTCGCCGGAGACGTCGCCGCAACTGACGCTTCCTTCGGCCTTGACATCCCCTGCGACGTCGCCGCAGGACAGCGACAGCGCGCATTTCACGTCGACCGCCTCGCCCACAAACTCGAAGGTGATCTTCTCGGCGGGCGGGTAATGCGCGAGCAGGCCGTGCCCCTGCATCACAACGATGCGCACGGTCTCGTCATCCTCCCACGGAAGCCCCGGCACGGCTGCGCACGACTTATCCGGTCTGCCAAGCAGCGCGTCGATCGAAACGCCGAACAGCTCCGACAGCACCGGGAGCTGCTCGATATCCGGGCAGCATTGGTCGTTTTCCCATTTGGAGACCGCCTGATTTGTGATGCCCAGCGCCATCGCCAGCTTTTCCTGCGTCATGCCCTTTTCCTTGCGATAGGCCGCGATCCGATTGCCCAATGTCATCGTAATTCCCTCCTGATTCAAAATCTTGTCGTCCGTTTTTCTGTAGCTACGCTCCGATCATACCAGATTTTTATAACTTTTTCAATCAAAAATCGGTTGATTTCTCGTAATTTCCATAAACCGACGGTTGGAAGGCGTCCATAGACGGAAAAATTCCCGCTCAACCGGCGGTTGGAGCGGGAATTCACATTATTGCTTTGTCAGGTTCAGGGTCAGCGCCATATCCTTCTGCTGCATTTCAAGCGTCAGCGTATCGCCGCTGACGGTGAAGCGGCAGCTCACGGAGGCCTCGCCCTGCGGCGTCAGCTGCACGCGGTCACCGTCCTCGACGTAAACGCCTGTCTCCTCCGGGTTTTTCAGCACGCCGTCCTTCAGTGTCTGGCTCATCTGCTCGATCTGCTCCTTCAGATAGGCGTCCAGATAGGCGTCCATGCTCATGCCGGTCGTCTCCTTGATCGTCTTATCCAGTTCCTCGGCGGAGTAGCCGTCGGACATCTGACTGTAAAACACCTGCCGCAGATTCTCCTTATAGCCCATCACAACGTCCGACAGTACGTCGAGCACGCGCGCCGTGTCGAAGCTCATGCGATACGTCCCGCCGCGCTCAAAGGTCAGAACCAACGGAATTTCAACCTTGGAATCCAGCGTGACCGCCGACTGTCCGGTCTGCTCGGCAAGCATCGCACCGATCAGCTCGGTCACATCCGTGCTCCCCGACCAGGTTCCGACAAGCTTGCCCGGCCTGCCGCAGCCGACGAGCGCCGTCAGCAAAAGCGCAAGGGTCAAAATCAGCGAAAAAATCCGTTTCATGCCTGTTCTCCGTTCCTTCTGCTGCAAAAACACCCGGACGCCCCGCAGGGACATCCGGGCGCTTGCATTTTTTGATTAGTTGACACGATTCATGACAAACTCAAGCTGATCCATTCCAGCGAAAGTATCGTCGTCCAGATCCATCTGCGCCAGTTCGAAGGTCAGCGTCAGCTTGCTGCCGTCGAGCTTGAACGTCGTCGTCTCGTCCTCATTGTTCTCCGGATGCAGCGTATAGGTTAATTGTAACAAAGCCCCTGCGGATTGTCAAGCTTTCTTTCCGCGCGGCGACGATTTTGGCGTTTCGGCCGCGCGCAGCTCCATGATGCGGTCGCGCAGAACGGCGGCGTATTCGTATTCCATCATCCGCGCGGCGGCCTTCATCTCTTTTTCCAAGCGCGCGATCTCGCGTTCTCGCTCGACGCGCGTCATCTTAACGCCGTCTGCGCGCTTGGCCTCGCCCTCGGACTGCGTGATCTCGATCAGCTCGCGCACGTCCTTGATGATGGTTTTCGGCACGATGCCGTGCGCACGGTTATACGCATCCTGAATCGCGCGGCGGCGCTCCGTCTCGTCGATGGCCGCGCGCATGGCGGGCGTGATCTTATCGGCGTACATGATAACGCGTCCCCCGGCGTTTCGCGCGGCGCGGCCGATCGTCTGGACCAGACTCGTCTCACTGCGCAGGAAGCCCTCCTTGTCCGCATCGAGGATCGCCACCAGCGAGACCTCGGGCAGATCCAAGCCCTCGCGCAGCAGGTTGATGCCGACCAGCACGTCGAATTTCGCCAGACGTAAGTCGCGCAGAATTTCCATACGCTCGAGTGCTGCCACGTCAGAGTGCATATAGCGCACACGGATACCCGCCTTTTGCAGATAAGTTGTCAGATCCTCTGCCATTTTTTTCGTCAGCGTCGTGACGAGCACACGCTCCTGCCGCGCGATCACGGCGTTGCATTCGCCGATCAGATCGTCGATCTGCCCCTCGATGGGACGCACGTCGATCCTCGGATCAAGCAGACCGGTCGGGCGGATGACCTGCTCGACGACCTGCCCGGCGCGCTCGCGCTCGAACTCTGCCGGAGTCGCCGAGACATAGACGGCCTGCCCGATCTTGCTCTGGAACTCCGGGAAGGTCAGCGGCCGGTTGTCGAACGCGCTCGGCAGGCGGAACCCGTAATCGACCAAGCTCTCTTTGCGGCTGCGGTCGCCGGCGTACATCGCGCGCACCTGCGGCAGTGTGACGTGGCTCTCGTCGACAAAAAGCAGAAAATCCTTCGGGAAATAGTCCAGCAGTGTCATCGGCGGCGTGCCCGGCGCGCGGCCGGAGATCACGCGGGAATAGTTCTCGATGCCGCTGCAAAAGCCAATTTCTTGCAGCATTTCAATATCATACATCGTGCGCTGGCGGATGCGCTGCGCCTCGAGGAGCTTGTCGTGCGCCTTGAACCACGCCTCGCGCTCCTCCATCTCGCGCTCGATCTCGATGATCGCGCGGTTGAGCTTCTCGCGGCTTGCAACATAGTGCGACGCCGGATAGATCGCAACATGGTTGACCACGCGCTCCGGCACGCCGGTCACGGCGTTGATCTCAGAAATCCGCTCGATCTCGTCGCCGAAGAATTCGACGCGGATCGCCCGCCCCGACCAATAGACCGGGTAAATCTCCACCGTGTCGCCGCGCACGCGGAAGTGATTGCGCGCAAATTCGAGGTCGTTGCGCTCGTAGCGGATCTCGACAAGCTTTTTGGTCAGCTCGTCGCGCGGCTTGACCATGCCGGTGCGCAGGGAGATGACCATGTTCTGATAGTCGATCGGGTCGCCCAGACCGTAGATACACGAGACGGACGCCACAACGATCACGTCGCGCCGCTCGAAGAGCGAGGACGTCGCGCTGTGCCGCAGGCGCTCGATCTCGTCGTTGACCGCCGAGTCCTTTTCGATATAGGTGTCGGTATGGGCGATGTAGGCCTCCGGTTGGTAATAATCGTAGTAAGAAATGAAGTATTCGACGGCGTTTTCCGGGAAGAATTCCCGGAATTCGCTGCAAAGCTGAGCGGCAAGTGTCTTGTTATGCGCCAGCACAAGCGTCGGGCGGTTCAGGTTCGCGATCACGGAGGCCATCGTAAAGGTCTTGCCCGAGCCGGTCACGCCCAAAAGCACCTGCTCCTTCATTCCCTTTTTCAGCCCCTCGGTCAGCGCCGCAATGGCCTGCGGCTGGTCGCCGGTGGCCGAATACGGCGCGTGCAGCTTAAATTCCATATGCTTCCTCCTCAGACCTTCTTTTTGCGCGGCTTCGGCAGGGACGTCGCCGCCTCCAGCACCGGCAAGACACGCTCGAGCAGCACCGTGTTCTCCAAATCGAGTACATAATGCTCCTTTGCGCCCTCATAGGGCAGGCCGCAACCCGCCTGTTCCATCAGCACGGCAAGCTCCGGCAGTTTTTTCACAAACACCGTGTTGTCGCACACGAGCAGCAGCGGCTTGCCGCTGCGGTAGGCCATGTATTCGCCAAACAGTTTGCGGCAGCGCCAGTCGCCAAAGGCCGCCAGTCGTTCCATCACATACTCCATATATGCCGCTGTTGTCGCCATGCGCTTCTCCTCCAGCTCTGCTAGGGAACCTCTGATTAAATCGCAAGAGCGGTCAGCGAGGGATTTTGTTTCCAAATTGAGGTTTGGAAATCGCAGGAATCCTTTACGTATTTCAAGATTTTCAAACCGATAAGTTGGGGCAAAAGACCCGCTGAGCGCCGCAGCTGATTGATTCAGAGGTTCCCTAGCTTCTTTCATCATTATACGCGAATCGCCCCGCCCCGTCAAGACGCCAAAAACCGGGACGGCTGCGCCGTCCCGGTTAAAACGAAGCCTCGTAGTAATAGAATTCTCCGCAGATGTGCTCAACATAGTACCGGTTGTCTCCGTCCGGCTGCCGCCACTCGAAGCTCTTTCCCGACGGCTGCAATTGTGAGGCATCGCTCGGACCGCACCATGCCCCAGCGAGCTCATGGTCTGCCGAATAGAAAAAGCCCACATAGGTCGTATCCGGTCCGAAGCCCGCGCCCCCACAGCCAAAATCGACCACATCTCTGTTCCTGCTGACCGACCGTACGACATCCACATTTTCAAATTGTTCGGTCGTTCCGTCCTGAATGCTCAGAAGCAGCGCATCCTCGTGCACGCATACGAACTCGAAAATCTCGCCCTTACCCGCGCGATCGTCGGTCACGCGGTCCGCGCTTCGCATGAACAGCACAAAGCGCCCCATCTCACCCAGATTGCATACGGCAAGCAGCGCCGCGATCCCCGCTCCCAGCAGCAAAAGCAGAACGAGCAGGAGACAGAAGCGCCGGATCAATGCCCGCCTCATTCTCTGCCCAATAGGCGTGCATAGCGGTTGGACAGGCACGCGGCGGCTGCGCAGGCGGCCGCACTGAGCGCGCATCCGCCCGCGACGAACGGCGCGGTCAGCACGATCCCATGGGCTGCATAGTGAACGGCCGCCCAGACGTAACCGAGTGCGATGAGCACGGCCGTTATCGCGCAGGAGCAGACGGAGAATGCCCTTCTGCTCGGGTAGAGCCGCAGGAAAAACCAGTTCGCCAGAGACAGGAGCGAGGCGGTCGCCGGAACGATCAGTGCGATCGCCCACAGGCCGTTGGAAGCGCCGGCCGGCGTCCGATTTTCAAGCACAACGCCCAGCGTCAGCACACCGAAGGACACAAACAGCAGCAGCGATTGCAGCAGCGACGCCTGCCAAGCGCATACCCGGCGCGGCCGCGCGGACATGGGTGCGTCCTCCTGTGCCGGACAGGCAGCGCGCATCTGTTCATAGCTTTTCCGGCATTTTTCGCAGGTTTTCAGGTGCGCGGCCACGAGCGCCGCGCTCTCCGCCGTGCAGCAGCCGTCGACATAGAGCGGCAGAAGATCACTGATCACATTACAGTCCATATGTTTTCTCCAATCCTTCCATGATTTTTTTCTTGGCGCGGTAGTAGGTGACGCGCGCCCAGCTTTCGCTTTTTCCGAACATTGCGCTGATATTCTTCAGGGACAATCCGCCGAAAACAGCGAGAAGAAACACCTCTTTGTAAGGCGCCTCCAGCGCGTTCAGGCAAGAAAACGCCGCCCCGGCAAGCTCCTTTTCCTCGAAAAGCTCGGCAAGCTCCGTTCCGTCCGCCATTGACGGCTCTTCCGACAGCGGCAGACTTTTTTTCTGCTCGTTATACCACGCAAAATAGGTGTTTTTCGCGATCCGGCACAGCCACGCCGACGCCCTTGTTTCGTCGTGCAGGCTCGACAGGTTGATATAGGCACGAAAAAAGGTCTCCTGCATCAGCTCCTCAGCCAAGGACGCATCCGCGCACAGCTTCATCAGAAATCGAAAGATCAGCCGATTGTTTTCGCGGAACATCGCTTCAAAATCCGGCACGTCATCACCACCTTCCATTTATTAGATCAGAAAAACCGCAAATCGTTACAGCATCGCGGAGGATTTTTCAAACGCATTACAGATTTTCCCCAAAGGAATATAAAAAACCGGGACGGCGCGGCCGTCCCGGTTGATGTGACTGTATAAGCTTACAGCTTCGAAGCGTTGACCTTGACGCCGGGGCCCATGGTGGAGACGACGACGCAGGAGCGCACATACTGACCCTTCGCAGCGGCGGGCTTCGCCTTGATGACGGCGCCCATCAGCGCATTGAAGTTCTCGGTCAGCTTCTCTGCACCGAAGGAAACCTTGCCGATCGGGCAGTGAATGATGTTGGTCTTGTCGAGACGATACTCGATCTTACCGGCTTTGATCTCCTTGATGGCGGCAGCCACGTTCGGCGTGACGGTGCCGGCCTTCGGCGACGGCATCAAGCCCTTCGGGCCGAGCACCTTACCGAGACGGCCGACGATGCCCATCATATCCGGGCAAGCGACGACGACGTCGAAATCGAACCAGTTTTCCTTGGTGATCTTCTCAACGAGATCCATGCCGCCGACATAATCGGCGCCGGCCTCGCGGGCTTCGTCCGCCTTGGCGTCCTTCGCGAAAACGAGAACCTTGCGGGTCTTGCCGGTGCCGTTCGGGAGCACGATGGCGCCGCGGACCTGCTGATCGGCATGACGGGAGTCGACGCCGAGCTTGATGTGGATTTCGACGGTCTCGTCGAACTTCGCCGGGGCGGTCTTGACCACGAGGGCAAGGGCATCGGCGGCTTCATACTGCACGGAGCGGTCGATCTGCTTCGCGCTGTCCTGATATTTCTTACCTCTAAACAATGTTAAATCCTCCTAAAAAGTGGTGATGCGGAATAATCCTCCCACATATCAGGGTCTGAAACGGCGACCCTGTCAGAACTGCAATCAGTCGGTGACGGTGATGCCCATGCTGCGGCAGGTGCCGGCAACCTGACTCATAGCGGCTTCGATGGAAGCGGCGGTGAGGTCGGGCATTTTTCTCTCGGCGATCTCACGCACCTGAGCGGTGGTGATGGAGCCGACCTTTTCCTTGTTGGGAACGCCGGACGCCTTGTCCAGACCGGCAGCCTTCAGAATGAGGGTCGGGGTCGGAGGAGTCTTGGTGATGAAGGAGAAGGAACGATCGGAATAGACCGTGATGACGACCGGGATCTTAAAGCCGGCCTGATCCTTGGTGCGATCGTTGAATTCCTTGATGAACTGCGCGATGTTCACGCCGTGCTGACCCAGAGCCGGGCCGACAGGGGGCGACGCAGTGGCCTTTGCGGCCGGGATCTGAAGTTTGATATAACCAGTAACTTTCTGTGCCATAAGTAGCACCTCCAAATTGAAATGTGGTGATACGCCGGGGCGTATTTTTGGCGGGGGATCCAAAAACCCCTCCCACGTTTGTGACCGGGCTTTACTCGGACACCAGCTCCGCCTGATCCAGCTCCAGCTCGACCGGCATTTCCCGGCCAAACATGGAAACGGTCACGCGGACCTTGTTCTTTTCGACGTCCAGCTCCTCAACGACGCCATTGAAGCCGCTGAGCGGGCCGTCGATGATCGCAACGGTATCTCCGACCTTGTAGCCGACGACGATCTCGCGCTTCTCCATGCCGAGCTGATAGACCTCGTCGTCCGTCAAAGGCGTGGGCTTATCGCTGCCGGATGTGACGAAACCGGTGACGCCGCGGACATTCTTGATGATGTACCACGCGTCGTCCGTCATCACCATCTTGACCAGAACATAGCCGGGAAACACCTTGCGGTCATAGGTCTTCGGACCGTTGTCGGTGATCTCGGTGACGGTCTCCATCAGAATGGCGACCTGATAGATGATATCCTGCAGGCTGCGGTTTTCGACCGTCTTTTCAATGGTCGTTTTTACGGTGTTTTCATAGCCGGAATAGGTATGCACAACATACCATTTTGCTGCCTCTGCCATGGCGGCCTCAGAACTTGCCCAGCAGGGTGACGCCCTCGTTTGCCAGCCAGTCAAACAGGCAGACGATGATACCGACGATCAGGATGGAAGCCAGAACGACGAGCGTGTTGTTGACCAACTGCTTGCCGGACGGCCAAACGACCTTCTTCAGCTCGCTCTTCATCTCCCGGAACCACTTGGAAATCGCACGGCCGGAACGGACGAAGAAATTGGGCTTCTTGTTGACTTCTGCCATCGTGTTCCTTCCTTTCCTTTACTTGGTCTCGGTGTGAACGGTATGCTTTCTGCAGAACCTGCAATACTTCTTCATTTCAAGACGGTCGGGATCGTTCTTCTTGTTCTTCATCGTGTTGTAGTTTCTCTGCTTGCACTCGTTGCAGCGAAGCGTGATCTTTACGCGCATTTCGGCACCTCCTTAAAATACTTGCCTCCCTGTATCACCGCGGTCTATGAAAAATTTAGCTGGTGCGAAACTACGCTGCACCGTCCGCGGCTGAAAATGGGTGTAAAAAGATACCCCCTTTTTCACAGGTAGATTCATTCTATCACAAAATAATCCGTGGGTCAAGCCTGAATTTGCGTTTTTTCCTGCTTTTTTCCCCGTATTTCAAAGAAAACCGCCGGGGCAGCTGCTCCGGCGGTGCAACATATTGAAAAAACGGTTCCGGCACGCTGACGGGCCGAAAAAATCACTTCTGAGCGGCGGTGATGATCGCCATGTGATAGACCTCGTCGGCGTTGCAGCCGCGGCTCAAATCGTTGATCGGCGCGTTCAGACCGAGCAGGATCGGGCCATAGGCCTCGTAACCGCCCAGACGCTGCGCGATCTTATAGCCGATGTTGCCGGCCTCAATGCACGGGAAGATGAAGGTGTTCGCGTGACCGGCGACCTTCGAGCCGGGGAACTTGAGCTGCCCGACGACCGGCGAGACCGCCGCGTCGAACTGCATCTCGCCGTCAATGGCGAGGTCGGGCGCAAGCTCCTTGGCCTTCTCGGTGGCCTTCTGCGACAGCGCGACCGTGCCGCCCTTGCCGCTGCCCTTGGTGGAGAAGCTCAGCATCGCCACGCGCGGGTCGATGCCGAAGAGCTTCGCGCAGTTCGCGACCTCGACGGCGACCTCGGCCAGCTTGTCGGCGGCGGAAACCGTCACATTGCCTTCCTTGTCGACGGAATCTTCATAAGAAATATTGATGGCGCAGTCGCCCATGGCCAGCTTCTCTTCGCCGCGGACGAGGATGAAGCAGGAGGAGACGAGATGCGCGCCGGGCTTCGTCTTGACGAGCTGGAGCGCCGGACGAACGGTGTCGGCCGTGGAATAGGTCGCGCCGCCGAGGAGCGCGTCGGCATAGCCCATTTTGACGAGCATCGTGCCGAAATAGTTGCCCTTGCGCAGGTTCGCGCGGCAATCGTCGGCGGTCATCTTGCCCTTGCGCAGCTCCACCATTCTGGCGACCATGGCGTCCATCTGCGGGTAGGTCTCCGGATCAAGGATCTCCAAGCCGTCAATGTCAAAGCCGCCCTCTGCCGCCTTGGCGCGAACCGTCTCGACCCTTCCGATCAGGATCGGGGTGAGGATGCCCTCGCGCTTCAGGCGCGCGGCAGCCTCCAGAATGCGGGCGTCATGGCCCTCGGTGAACACGAGCTTGCGGGGTTCGCCGCTCTTGAGCAGCTCAATCAAACGGTCAAACATCTTTTTTCTATCCTCCGTGAAATTTGTAAATTCCGAACGGTCGTTGCCGAACTCTCTGCTTCTATTATACTCCCTGCCGGGGTGGAAAATCAAGGCCGAGCGCCTGATTTGACAAAATTTCGACGATTTTCCCGGTCATGGGGTGCGCAAAGCGCAGCGAAACGGCGCAGAGCTGCTGGCCGGTCAGGCCGAGCACGTCGGAAAGCGCGCGGCTGACGGCCGTGGCATACTGCGGGTCGCCGAGGATGGGGCAGCCAAGGTATGCGCAGTGCAGGCGGAGCTGATGCGTCCGGCCGGTCAGCGGGTGCAGCTCCAGCAGGGAGCAGACCGTTCCGCGCACCGGCCGCGTCTCGAGCACGCGATAGGCAGACCGCGCAGGCTTGCCCGAGGGGTCGACGCAGCGCAGCAGACTGCTGCCCGGCACGCGCGCGATCGGCGCGTCGATCTCGCCGGACGCCTCCGGCGGAACGCCGAGCACAGCCGCGTGATAGGTCTTTTCGATCGTCCCGGCGCGCTGCATCGCGTGAAAGCGCGCGTGGACATGGGAGCTTTTCGCCAGCAGCACAACGCCGAAGGTGTCGCGGTCGAGGCGGCTGACCGGGTGCACGGCACTCGCCTGCCCCGTTTTCTGATAGTAATCGAGCAGGAAATTCGCCAGCGTGCCGGTGTTCCGGGCGGACGAGGGGTGCATCAGCACGCCGGGCGGCTTGTCCAGCGCGATGAGCCACTCGTCCTCGAGCAGAATGCGCAGCTCCCCTGCCTCCGGCGCATAATTTTCCGGTGCGTCCTCGTCCATGCAGACCTCAATGCGGTCGCCGACGCGCACCGGATAGTCGGTGAACACACGCTGGCCGTTGACCGTGTAGGCGCCGCGGAATTTCAGCCGTTTGACCAGCGACGAGGACAAGGCAAGCTCCCGTCGCAGAAACGACAGGAGCTTGCCTTCCCGCTGGGCGGTGCATTGCAGCCTCATGTTCCGGTCTTCGGCAGGATGTAGTTTTCCAGACAATAGCGCATGATCGAGCGGCGCGTAATGATGCCGATGAAATCGCCCTTGTCGTCGATCACCGGCACGAAGTTCTGGTCGGTGGCCTTGAGCACAAGCTCCTGCATATCGGTCGAGACGGAGACGGGTAAATTGTCCTTGCGGTGCGTGATCTCCATAATGTTGTGCTTTTCGGTGTCGCGCAGATCCATGCAGCAGAGGTTTTTGATCGCCCAGAGCAGGTCGCCCTCGGTCAGCGTGCCGCAATAAAGTCCGTTGCGGGCAAGGATCGGGATGGCGGCATAGCCGGAGTGCTCCATGCGCTCGAGCGCCTGCCGCAGCGTGAAGTCCTCGTAAAGATAGGCACAGTTTGCCTTCGGGGTGAGAAAGAAAAGAAGATTCAAAACAATACTCCCTTGTCATTGAAATCGTCGGATATTCGCGGGTCTTCCGCTGACCTTATTATAGCATAAAAAATCCTCGAATGCTGTTAAGAATCTGTTACAACGAAAAACCCGCCCGAAAAATTTCAGGCGGGTTTTTTGTGTACATCGACGAAACGATCAGGTCGTGGGCTGATTGGCGTCCTCGATGATCTTGACGAATTTTTCCGGGACGAGAGAGGCGCCGCCGATCAGGCCGCCGTCGATGTCCGGCTGAGCCAGCAGGTCATAGGCGTTCTTGTCGTTCATGGAGCCGCCGTAGAGGATCGTGGTGGCGCGGGCGTTCTTCGAGCCGAACAGCTTGCGCACGACCGTGCGGATGAGCTGGCAGACCTCCTCGGCCTGCTCCGGCGTCGCGGTGCGGCCGGTGCCGATCGCCCAGATCGGCTCATAGGCAATCACGACCTTGCGGATCTTCTCCTCGGTGATGCCGGCCAGCGCCAGCTTGATCTGCATGGTGATCCATTCCTCGGTGATGCCGGACTCGCGCTGCTCCAGCGTCTCGCCGCAGCAGACGATCGGGATCAGGCCGGCCTCGAGCGCGGCCTTGACCTTTGCATTGACCTCGGCATCCGTCTCGCCCATGGCGCGGCGCTCGGAATGGCCGATGATGACATACTTGCAGCCGGCGTCGACCAGCATTGCCGTCGAGATCTCGCCGGTGTAGGCGCCGGAGGCGTTGGCGTTGCAGTTCTCCGCACCGATGCCGATGCGGGTCTCGCGCATGGCGCGGGCAGCGGCCGGGATGCAGACGGCCGGGACACACAGCGCGATGTCGCACCAACGGCCCTTCGGGAGGATGCCCTTCAGCTCGGTCATAAAGGTCTTTGTTTCGGAGGGCGTCTTGTTCATCTTCCAGTTGCCGGCGATGAGCGTCTTACGGTACTTTCTGTTCATGGCTTCCTCCTCAGTCCTTATCCTGCAGGCAGGCGATGCCCGGAAGCTCCAGACCCTCGAGGAACTCGAGAGACGCGCCGCCGCCGGTGGAAATATGGGTGATCTTGTCGGCAAAGCCAAGCTGCTCGCAGGCAGCCGCGCTGTCGCCGCCGCCGACGATCGTCACGGCGTCGGAATCGGCCAGCGCCTGCGCAACGGCGATGGTACCCTTCGCCAGCGTCGGGTTCTCGAACACGCCCATCGGGCCGTTCCAGACGACGGTCTTGGCGCTCTTTGCCGCCTCGGCAAACAGGGCGCGGGTCTTTTCGCCGATGTCAAGGCCTTCCATATCGTCCGGGATCTCGTCGGAGGAAACGGTCTTAACGGCGATCTCGGCGTCGATCGGGTTCGGGAAGTCGGCCGCAACGACGGTGTCGATCGGCAGGAGGAGCTTGACGCCCTTCTCCTCGGCCTTCTTCATCATGTCCTTGCAGTAGTCGATCTTCTCGTTATCGAGCAGGGACTTTCCGACGGAATAGCCCTTGGCGGCGAGGAAGGTGAAGGCCATGCCGCCGCCGATGATGAGGGTGTCGACCTTTTCGAGCAGGTTGTTGATGACGTTCAGCTTGTCGGAGACCTTTGCACCGCCGAGAATGGCGACGAAGGGACGCTCCGGATCGGCCAGCGCCTTGCCCATGATGGAGACCTCTTTTTCAACAAGGAAGCCGCAGACAGCGGGCAGATAATCCGCCACACCGGCCGTGGAGGCATGGGCGCGATGCGCCGTGCCGAAGGCGTCGTTGACGAAAACATCGGCCAGAGAGGCCAGCTTCTTGCTCAGCTCGGGATCGTTCTTCGTCTCGCCCTTTTCAAAGCGGGTGTTCTCGAGCAGCATGACCTCGCCGTCCTTGAGTGCGGCGGCCTTCGCCTGTGCGTCCTCACCGGCGACGTCCTTGGCCATGACGACCGGCTTGCCGAGCAGCTCGCTCAGGCGGTCGGCGACGATCTGAAGGCTCAGCTCGGGCTTGTACTCGCCCTTGGGCTTGCCCATGTGGGAGCAGAGAATGACCTTCGCGTTGTGGTCGATGAGATAGCGAATGGTCGGCAGCGCCGCGACGATTCGCTTGTCGCTGGTGATCTTGCCGTCCTTGGTCGGAACGTTAAAGTCGCAGCGGCAGAGCACGCGCTTGCCGCAGACATCGATCTGTTCTACGGATTTCTTATTGTAGTTCATGTTTACCTCCTATGATGCTGTATGCAGTTGCATGGGTTTGACGATTTTGGGTTGTCACCGTTTCATTTTTCCGAAGTCCTGCAAATGCGGGAAGTCCTGCTGGCGCAGCGCCTCAAAAACGCCGACGGCGACGGAATTGCTCAGGTTCAGACTGCGTGCCTCGGTGCGCATGGGGATGCGCACGCAGCTTTCAAAATGGGCTTCGAGGAAGGCCTCCGGCAGGCCGCGCGTCTCGCGGCCGAAAAACAGGAAGCAGCCGTCGGCATAATCCGCCTCGGTATAGGCGCGCGGTGCTTTGGTCGAAAACAGGCGCATCTGGCAGATATCGTTTTTCTCAAACAGCTCGTCCAGATTCTCATAGACCCGGACGTCGACCAGATGCCAATAATCCAGTCCGGCGCGCCGCACGGCGCGTTCGGAAATATCAAAGCCCAACGGCTTGACCAGATGCAGCACCGAGCCTGTGGCGGCGCAGGTGCGCGCGATGTTGCCGGTGTTCTGCGGGATCTCCGGCTCGACCAAAACGACGTTCAGCATAGTTCCTCGCGGGGCTGTTCTGGATGTGCAGCGCTGCCCCACTCCGCTGCTTGAACTATTCTATGACAAATCGACCGAAAATTCAACTGTTTTTCTGCAAATTTCAAAAAAATTTCTGATTTTCCGTGGAGCAAAACAAACGGACGGGCAGCAGTCCGTCTCAGTCCCACGATTCCGCCGTCTCCGCCGCTTCCTCGGCGGGCGGCGTCGGCGACGCAAAAGCCCTGATCCGGCCGTCTGCGGCGGCAGACAGACAGAGCAGGGCTTTTCGGGCAATTCGCATGCGTCGGCTTCGGAAGCCTCAGACGTGCCTTGCGCAGCTCATCGGAAGTTATTTGGGGAACCTCTGATGAAATCACAAGAGCGGTCAGCGAGGAATTCTGTTCCGAATTGAGGTTTGGAAATCGCAGGAATACTTTGTGTATTTCAAGATTTTCAAACCGATAAGTTGGGGCAAAAGACCCGCTGAGCGCCGCAGCCGATTGATTCAGAGGTTCCCAAGGATTAATTGGGGCAAAAGGCCCGCCGAGCGCCGCTGCCGATTGATTCAGAGATTCCTCCGAGCCGTTACCGTTCGAGAAGCCGAAGCATACCGGCGTGGAGCGCGGAGGCTGTCGGCATGGCGGGAACCGCGCCAAAAGCGGTTGCGGTCAGCGAACCGGCCACGCAGGAAACGCCGAGAATGTGCTGCAAGACCTGCGGCGCGGGAATTCTGTCGCAGCAGTCGCAAAGCAGCAGCTCGGAAAGGAAGGTTCCCCAGAAGGCGTCTCCGGAGCCGGTGGTGTCCAGCGCGGTGACCTGAATCGTGTGCTGCCGCAGAAAAACGCCGTTTCTGCACAGGCAGAGGCAGCCGTCGGCGCCAAGCGTAACGACAAGCACCCGAATATCGTAACGTTCCAGAAGCTCCCGCATTCCGGCCGTGTGATCGGAGGCCTTTGTCAGAAATTCAAGCTCCTCCTCGGAAAGCTTGACAAGGTCGGCATAGCGCAGCCCCTCGCAGATCGCATGATAGGCGGAGTCCGTATCGGGCCAAAGCGGCAAACGGAGGTTGGGGTCAAACGCGATCACCGCGCCCTTTGACCTTGCGTGTCTCACCGCCTCAAGGGTAGCCGAGCGTACCGGCTCGGCAGTCATGGAAACCGAGCCGAAATGGAAGATACCCGCTTGCTCCAGAAGCGTCAGCGGCAGCTCGGCGGATCGGAGCATACAGTCGGCGCTGTGCTGGCGGTAAAAGCTGAAGGACCGATCCCCGCGCTCGTCCAGAGAGACAAACGCCAAGGTGGTCGGCTCCGTCTCGCTGCGCAAAAGGCCGTCGGTGCATATGCCGTTGCGCTCCATTGTGCTGCGGATCAGCCGTCCGAAGACGTCATTGCCGACTTTGCCGATAAATGCGGTCTGCATATTCAAATGGGAGGCGGCGGCCAAAACATTGCTCGGCGCGCCGCCGGGAGCGCCCAGATAGGACACCTTCCCGCTCTCCTGCTGCCCGCCGGGAACAAAGTCGATCAAGGCTTCTCCAAGCGCAACCATGTCGTATTTCGGCGCTGCCTCGCAGCGGATGCACGCGCCGTTGCGTTCTTTGAGGGAGGCCTCCGCGTCGGCGCGGAACACGAGTCTCGGGGCGCGGGTCGGATCCGCCTCCGGAAACGCCTGCGCTCCTTCAAAGCTGTACAGCTCAATGGGCGCAGGGCCGTCGAGCGCAACGCACTGCACACGGCCGCGCGCCGTATCGTTTTCGACCGGCGCAAACCGAGGCCGGAAGCCGTATGTGCTCAGCTCCCGGAATGATGCGGCAAAATCGCGCGCGGAAAGGCCGATGTGCTCCAGGCCGAGTATTTCCGCAGAGTCAGGCGGGTAGTCCTTGTCAAGGCGCTGGCAGAATTCAAATTTTGTTCCAAAGGGGGCGATCAAATTGAAATACCTTGTGCCCGTACCGAAAACCTTGGGATTAAAAAAGGGATCGCCTCCATCATGCTCCGGCGCGAGGCCTTTTGAAAGCAGCGCGCGCAGCAGAGCGCCGGCATCCGGGGTCTCAAGGGCGATGTGCTCAAGCCCGACGACCTCGCCCGGCGCGCAGAGGGGCGCGTTCCCCTCGGCGGTGACGAGGCGCAGACGACAATTTCCGCAGACATAAAGCCTGCCGTCGCCGACGGGCAGAAAGTGCAGGACGGATTCCAGCCAGCGTCCCGCCTCTTCCGGCGAGGGGACGGGCAGCTCAATACAGTGCAAGCGCATAGTGAAAGCTCCTTATTCGTTGATATTACGGCGCGGAAGCGTGCCCAAATAGATGCTGTTGAGGATCACATGGTTCTGCTCTGCATCGCGGCCGTTGACGCGGCGCAGGATCTCCTCGCCCGCCAGCCTGCCAAGCTCGTCGACCGGCTGCGCGACCAGACGCACCGGCGAAGACTCCAGCAAGGGAGAGTCAAAGTCCGAAAAACAGATGAGCTCCATATCGCGGCCGATCCGGACGCCGTGTTCGCGAAGGCATTGATAGACGGCAGTGCCCATCAAGCCGTTGGAGGCCACGATCGCCGTGCATTTCTGCTCCAAAAGCCGCACGGTGCTGTTCCACGCGCTGCGTTCCATGGAGTCCCCGTGCTGGACGAAGTCTTCCTCGATCGTAAGTCCGAAATCCGACATGGCCTGGCGGTACGCCGCAAGACGTTCCCGCGAGGTGCTCAGGCGGCTCAGCCCTGTAATGAAGCCGATCCGCCGTTGTCCCTGCTCGATCAGAGCCGCGACGCTCTTGTAGACGGACTGATAAGCGGAGACCGTCACGGATGAAAACGGCGCGGCGTCGACCTTCCTGTCAACGAGAACCGCCGGAAACTGCTCCGGAAGAAAATCGGAGAATTCGCCGTAGGTCTCCATGGTTGAGGCCAGCAGGATCCCGTCCACGACTCCGGAGGTAAGATAACGCAAATGCTGCCGCTCGCGTTCCTTGTTCTCGCGCGTGTTCGCGATGATCAAATGGAACCCCTCGGCAGAAATACTTTCCTCGACAGCCTCGATCAGGCGGGCGAAGAACTGGTTGGAAATATCCGGAACCACAAAGCCGATGATATTCTTCTTTCCGGTGCGGAAGCTGCGGGCAAATGCATTCGGCGTATACCCCAGCTCCCGGATCGCCTTCATCACGAGCTCTCTTGAATGCTCGGATACGGTACGGGTGCCGTTCAGTGTGTGCGATACCGTTGCGGTCGACACGCCCGCCGCGCGCGCAACGTCCGAAATATTCGGCAGCTTCTTTTCTGTTCTCATAGGCAGTTATATCCTCACTCATCCGTTGCTGTATTGATTTCATTTGCGTAAACGATTACGTTTATTATATCAGCGAGAAAATTTGTTGTCAAGGCAAATAAAAATAATAATAAAATTCGTCATATTCTACAAAAATCCGGCAGTTTTTTTGGAATTGACAAAGGAGAAAACCTGTGCTATCCTGACTGTAGCCAAAAGTTAATCGTTTACGCAAACGATTAACCAGCGCAGAAACAACATAGTAAAGGAGGCATACGCATGAGTGTACCGTCAGAAGCCGCAGAGGTCGGCTGCCGGATCGTCTCAACCGTAGACGTTCTGGTCGTTGGCGGCGGCCCTGCCGGAATCGGCGCTGCGGTCGGCGCGGCTTATCACGAGAATTTGCGCGTGGCGATCGTTGACGAGGGCGGCTGCTTCGGAGGCGCGGTTCCAAAATCGCTGATCACCTTTGCAGAGGGCGGCGTCGTTTGCAGCGGCGACCGACTCCTGATCAAGGGCGTGTGGCAGCGCATCCAAGACGAAATGGTTCGCCGCGGCGGTGCGATCCCCGCGCACGAGCTGATCCATTCTAATAAGTATTATCCGTTCGACCGCTCCCGCTGCGAAAAGGATCTTCAGCTCACGATCTTTGACCCGGAATGCTTCAAGCTCGCCGCAGACGAGATTCTGACCTCCCATCCCAACATTCAACCCATCCTGTATACGCGCGCGGTCGCGCCGATCATGAGCGGAAACCGGGTTACCGGCGTTTATGTGGAAAGCAGAGAGGGACGCGGCGCGATCCTTGCAAAGCGTGTGATCGACGCAACGGGGATGTCGTTCCTCTTGCGCGCAGTCGGCGCTGAATGCGTGTCAACGTGCGCCAACGCGCCGCACCGTCAAGGGCCGATCCTCGTCTTTTTCAGAGCCGGCGGGATCAGTGAGGTCACGCCGACCTACCGGCCTAACGTAACGGATGTGCCCTACGGCGCGATCAACCTCTTCCCGACGATGCGCGACCATGAATATCGGATCGAGATGACGCGGGCGCTCGGCGACGGAAGCAGCGTGGAGGATATGACCCGCGCTTCGATCGAATGCCGCCGGCAGATCCCGGAGATCATCGAATATCTTCGAAAGAACTGGTACGGCTGTGAGAACATCTACCTGATCGACTCGGGCAACGAGGCGCTGCCGATGTCTCTGTATAAGCTGGTCGGCCGCCGGCCGGTGCGCGTGAACGACATGCTGAACGGCGTCGTCCCCGAGGACACAATCGCCCTCTGCGGCTACGGGATCGACGTTCACAGCGCCGAAAAGGGCGGCCAGAATTACCTGCACTACCTCGAGCCGGGTCAATACTATGGCATTGGCTATGGCGCGCTGGTTCCCGCAAGCGAGGTCGAGAACATTCTGACCGCCGGGAAGTCGGTATCCTGCGAATCCGGGGCGGAGGCGGCGATCATGGCGACGGCGCTCAGCATGGCAACCGGCGAGGCGGCCGGAACGGCCAGCGCGCTCAGCATCTGCGACGATGTGCCGGTGCGCAGCGTCGATGTGAAAAAGCTGCGCGAGGCTCTGCGCAGGCAGGGAGCGCTCTTGGAGCCGGAAATGCTTCCCGAGGCGCAGAAATACGATGAATACATATTTAATTATTAAAAATCAAAAGGAGGACAAGATGAAAACAGTTAACATTCCCACAAAGGCCTGTCCCGTTGTCGACGAGGTCGACGTGCTGGTCGTGGGCGGCGGAGCGGCCGGCATCGGCGCGGCCATCGGCGCTGCGCAGTGCGGCGCATCGGTCGCGCTGGTCGAGTACTTCGGCGCGCTGGGCGGCCTGCTGACAAACGGCTATGTCACGAACTGCGAGGCGGGCGTGGCGATCTCCGGCGACAAGATCCTGATCAAGGGCGTTTTCGACAAGCTGGTCACGCGTATGGTCGAAAAGGGCGGCGCGATTCGCGGCTACGATCTGATCCGCTCGAACAAGTATTATCCGTTCGACACCTCGCGCTGCGAAAACGATCTGCAGATCACGCCGTGGGATCCCGAGGCGTTCAAGCTCTCCGCCGATGAGCTGATGGCGGAGCACGGCGTAAAGGTGTATTTCTACACGCAATTCACCGAGATCCTCAAGGAGGGCAACAAGGTGGTCGGCGGCGTGATCGAGAATCGCTCCGGGCGCCAGGTCATCTTGGCCAAGCGCGTCGTCGACTGCACCGGCGCTGCCGCCGTCGCGCAAATGGCCGGTGCCGAATGCTGCGGTGTCGGGCGCAAGGGCTCCATGACGCTGATGTTCCGGGTGGGCAACGTCAAGAACGTCGTCCCGTCCTACAAGCCGAATGTGAAGGAGATCCCCTACGGTGCGGTCAACTTCTTCCCTCTGATCCGGGAAGGAGACTTCCGCGTGGAGATGACCCGCTATATCGGCAGCGAGAACAGCGCGGAGGATTATACAAAGGGCACCATTGAGTGCCGCCGTCAGTGCCAGGAGGTTCTGCAATACCTGAAGGAGCACTGGATCGGCTTTGAGGACGCTTATATCATTGACACCGCGCCGGCGCTCGGCTCGCTTGCTCAGCCGGCGCTGGTGGGCGAAAAGAAAATGACGCAGGAGATGATCCTCAAGCGCGAGATGCCGGACGACCGCATTGCCATCACCGCCTACGGCATCGACCTGCACAGCCCGGAGATGGGCGGGCAGAATTTCCTGTACTATCTGACCCCCGGCGAATATTACGGCGTGCCGTTCGGCGTGGTCGTTCCGAAATCGCCCGTTGAGAATCTTCTGGTCGGCGGAAAATGCGTTTCCACCGATCGGGACGCGTTCAGCTCCGTCTGCTGCTCCGCCATTTCCATGGCGACCGGCGAAGCCGCAGGCACGGCCTGCGCGATCAGCATCCGCGAGGGCGTGAATGCCCGCGATGTGGACATCGGAATGCTGCAGCAGGCTCTCGTGAAAAACGGCGTATTGCTCGATCCGGAGCCGGCTCCTTCGGTCGAAAAATACTATGTTTACCCCAAGCGTGAATTCAAGCTCGACGAAAACGGAAAATTGAAAGGATGAGACAAAAATGAAAAAACTGATTGCTCTTTTGCTTTGCGTCTGCCTGCTGCTGAGTGCAGCAGCCTGTACGAATGCACCGACCGACGACAAGGGTACTGCGCAAGCGGATTCCTCCTCGGCAAACCCGGACGGCGAGCAGCGCCTGCGCATCGTCGCCACGCTCCAGTCCCAGCAGATCAACTTCTGGTCGAATGTTCAGCACACGCTTGAGCGTCTTGCAAAGGAAGAAAACGTCGATCTGACGATCATGGATCTGAACGGCGACGTCACAACGTTTGCAAACGTGATCGACGACATCGTCGCCATGAAGCCGGACGGCGTCATTACCTGCGGTCTGGAAACATCAACTCTGGGCATCCATGTGAAGACCCTGCAGAACGCCGGCATTCCCGTCGTGACCTACAACATCAGCCCGGAGGGCGCAACCTGCCCGCGGGTCGTTGCAGATCAGTCGGAGTTCGGCCGCGTCGCCGGCACTGCGGCGGCAGAGTACTGGAAGGAAAATCACCCGGATACGACGCCTGTCGGCGGTGCAGTCGATCTGTATTCCGCGCCGCAGTGCAAGGAACGCGTCGACGGCTTTGTGGAGGGCTTCCGCACCGTCTATCCCGACTTTGAAGTCGTCCAGTCCGTGGACGGCGGCGGCTCGCGCTCGGTTTCCCTTGCGGCCTGTGAGGATTTGCTGCAGGCGCACCCGGAGATCAACGTCATGTTCGGCATCAACGCCGACAGCGCGCTCGGCGCTCTGGATGCTCTGCGCGAGATCAATCGCGGCACGTCTGCCGATTCCCTTGTCGCCAGCGTCGACGGGACGGAGGCCGACTGTGCAGAGCTGAAGGATCCGAACTCCGCCCTGAAGGCCGTTGCGGGCAACTCTCCGCGCATTATGGCCGAGATGGCGTGGAACCTCCTGATGCAGGTCATTCGCGGCGAGCTTCCTGCCAACGAGGATTATCCGCAGTCGCTTGAGATCGTTGCGGTCACAACGGATACGGCGGATTCCTGGGTCAAGGAGAATTTCGAATAAAAAGCCCATCACGCAGTCCGAAGCGACCGCAGACCGCTTCGGACTGCCCTCTGTTATCCGAAAGCGCGGATCGGGTCGGAGAAAAAGCAGCTCCGGTCGCGAACGCTTCTATACAAATACTCAGGAGGCGGAGAGAAATACTCCGATGTTCAAGATGAATGACCCTATTTTATTGGAATTTTGCCGCGTTCGGAAGCAATTCGGCCCGGTTATTGCCCTGAATGACGTTTCGTTCTCCGTTCGCGCCGGAGAGGTGCATTGCCTCGTCGGCGAAAACGGGGCCGGCAAATCAACCCTGATCAAGATCCTTGCCGGTGCCTACAGCATTGACGGCGGCGAGCTTCGGATCGACGGGAAGCCCGTTCGGATCGAAACGCCCGCTCAGGCCGCCGCGTACGGAATCTCTGTTGTTTATCAGGACGTGACAAACGTGGATAAGCTTTCCATTGCGGACAACATCGTTCTCGGTGCAGAGAACAGCAGATTTGGTTTCAATCAGAAAAAGAAAAATATCGAATTCGTTCGGCCGTTTTTAAGCCAAGTTGGGCTTGAAATCGAGCCGTCCGCGCTGATGGAATCCCTTTCCATTGCGCAAAAGCAGATGGTAATGATCGCAAAGGCCCTGTCAAAAAACGCCAGAGTAATCGTGCTTGACGAGCCGACGGCCATGCTGAATGAGCAAGAGGTCCATACGCTGTTTCAGATTATTGGCGGCCTGCGTGAGCGGGGCATCACGGTGGTATACATTTCCCACCGAATGGAAGAAATCTATCGCATCGGCGACCGGGTGACCGTTTTAAAGGACGGCAGCTATGTCGGAACATGGGCTCTGTCCGAAATCAATACCCAGCAGCTGATCGTCAAAATGGTGGGACGCGAGCTTCACGACGTTTACCCAAGCAAGCAGCGTCCGGTTGGAAAAGAGCTGCTGCGCGTTGAGAATCTGACCACGGAAAAAATCAAGGGCGTGAGCTTCAGCTTACGCGAGGGCGAGGTCGTCGGACTTGCGGGTCTGGTCGGCTCCGGCCGAACGGAGGTTCTGCGTGCAATTTTCGCGGCTGACAAGCTGCGCAGCGGGCAGGTTATTCTGGAGGGAAAGCAGCTTTCCATGGGTGCCCCGATCGATGCGATTCGGAACGGCATCGGACTGCTGCCGGAGGAACGCAAGCGCCAGGGAATCGTGAACTGTCTGTCCGTAAAGGACAACATCACGCTGATTTATTCCCAGCTGACCGCAAAATTCGGCTTTCTGAAAAAGGCGGGCGACGATGCGATCGTCCGACGCTATATCGACACGCTGCATATCAAAACACCGTCTGCGATGCAGGCGGTGGGGAATCTCTCCGGCGGCAATCAGCAAAAGGTCGTCGTCTCAAAGTGGCTGTCTATCTCCCCTCGGATCCTGCTTCTGGATGAACCGACTCAGGGGATCGACGTCGGAGCAAAGGCCGACATCTATCAGCTAATCGATCGTCTTGCCCGGGAAGGCATGGGCGTGATCGTGGTTTCGTCCGACCTGATCGAGATCATCAACCTCAGCAATCGAATCGTGGTCATGCGGGACGGTCAGGCCATAAAAACACTCGAAAGCGATGAGCTTACGGAAGAAAATGTTATGCTATATGCGATGGGAGTTAACGCCGATGAAAAAGCTTAAAACAAATACGCAAACAAAGCAGCGTCTTGTAACGCTGCTGATCCTGGTGCTGATTATGGTGATCCTTTCGTGCATCAGTAACAAGTATCTGACGGTCAGCAACCTGATCAACATTGTCCGCCAGGAGAGCACCCTGATTATCATTGCCTGTGCCGCGACAATGCTGATGATATCCGGCGGCATGGACCTTTCTCCGGCAGGCGTGATCGCCCTGACCTCCGTGGTTTTTGCGAAGCTCTGCGTCGCAGGCATCAGCATCCCGCTGGCGGCGCTGCTGTCGCTTCTTGTCGGCGTCGCTGCCGGCACGTTCAGCGGTCTGCTGGTCGTGCTTGCCAATGTTCCGCCCATGATCGCAACGCTGGGCACGTGGTACATCACAAAGGGCTTGGCATACGCGATCAGCAACAGCTACGCGATCGTGCAGGGGCTTCCCGCAAACTTCGGGTGGGTCAATCGCTATGTCGGCCCGTTCCCGCTGATGCTGCTGATCGCGCTGGTTGTCTTTGTTGTGTTTTACGTCATGTTGAATCGCACGCTGCTCGGAAAGTACGCCTATGCGATCGGCGGCAACAGCGAGACGGCACGCCTGTCGGGCATCAAGGTCAATCTGGTGCGCTGCGTATTGTACATTTTAACGGCGCTCATGTCCTCCTTCGTCGGCATTCTGATGTCCTCACGCATCAATTCCGGCGACCCGAATCTCAGCACCTCCGGAATCGAGTTTGAGATCATTGTTGCGATCATCCTCGGCGGAACCAGTCTGCTTGGCGGGCAGGGCTCGCTGATTGGAACGCTGATCGGCGCGCTGATCCTCGGGAACCTTTCCAACGGCATGAACCTGCTGGGAATCGGCACGGTCTATCAGTTCATCGTCGAGGGCGCCGTGCTGGTCGTGGCTGTCGTTCTTGACTTGACGCTGAAGGGCAACGGCCTTCGCATCAAAAAGCCGCATCGGTCACGCTGACCGTGCAGCTCCAATCGGCCAGTGCCTCCACGGCACCGGCCGATTTCTTATCATGAGAACCTCTGATACTGATTCTTGGGAACCTCTGATGAAATCGCAAGAGCGGTCAGCGAGGGATTTTGTTCCAGATTGAGGTTTGGAAATCGCAGGAATCCTTTTTTGTATTTCAAGGGTTATTTGGGGCAAAAGACCCGCTTGGCGCCGCTGCCGATTGATTCAGAGGTTCCCTTGATTAAAATATTGAATCAAGAATCAGTATCAGAGGTTCCCTTGTCTTGTTATGCTTTTGCATAGCAAAAGCAGCGGAGGGGCCGCTTTTGCAGCCCCTCCACCGGTCAAAAATCGTTCGGGATCAGTTATAAAGGTATGCGTACTTGTCGCGAACGGTCAGGATGAAGCACTCGAGCTCCTTGGGCAGGTCGTTGGGCTTGCTCAGGTCGACGTCCTGCACCTCGGCCAGACGGACGCGGATCTTGTCGCCGCCGAGGAAGAGCACGCCGTGGTTGTTCGAATCGGCGAAGTCCTCCTCCGTCTGGAACAGCGTGAACTTGTCGTGGCACGGCTCGGAGGCATAGGGGCAGAAGTGCGTGCAGTTGCCGCACTCGTTGCACATCTTGTCCACGTGGAGAATCTGGTGGCTGCCGTCGGCCATCTTGATGACGACGTTCGCGCGGTTCGGGCAGGAATCGGCGCAGTTTTCGCAGACAGTGTTGCAGTCGAGGCAACGGCTGCCCTCGCAGCAGGCGTCCTTGGCCATTTTGAGGATGCCCTTTTTGGCGATGGCCTCGGCCTTGGTGACATAGGCCTGCTCGGGGATCTCATAGGTGTGCTTCTCGCCGATGACGATCTCGGCGAAGGCCGCGGCGTCGGCGATGCCCTCGACGACGGTCGCAGGGCCGCGGTGGCAGTCGCCCGCCGCATAAACGCCCTCGACGTTGGTCTTGAAGGCCGGACCCTTGCGACCCATTTCGATGCCGTTGGCGGCCATGAGGTCGGAATCGACCTTCTCGCCGACGGCCGAGACGACCAGATCGCACGGGATGTCAAAATATTCGCCGGTTCCGACGGGGCTGCGGCGTCCGGAGGCGTCCGGCTCGCCGAGCACCATTTTCTCGAGCGTCAGCTTGCCGTCGGCCTGCTTGACCGGGGCAGCCAGCTCGACAAATTCCACGCCGTCGTCGATGGCGAGCTTCAGCTCATGCTCATCGGCGGGCATGTATTTCTTCGTGCGGCGATAGACGATCGTTGCCTTCGCGCCCATGCGCTTTGCCACGCGGGCGGCGTCCATGGCGGTGTTGCCCGCGCCGACCACGACGACGCTGCCGGTCAGGCTCGGCTTGACCTGCCGCTTCATGTCCTTCATCCAGCCGATGACGCCGACGACGTTGCCCTCGATGTCAAGCTTGCCGGGCTTCCACGCGCCGACGGCCAGCAGAATATGCGTATAGCCCTGCTTTTTCAGCTCGTCAACGGAGGGAGCGGGCGCGCCGAGGCGCACGTCGACGTTATATTTGCGCATCAGGGCGACGTCCTTGTCGATCGCCTCGTCGGAGATGCGGAAGGCGGGAATGACGTGGCGCACGATGCCGCCGAGGCTGTTCTCGCGCTCGAAGATCGTCGTCTCGACGCCCGCACGGCCGAGGAAATAGGCCGCAGCCATGCCGGTCGGGCCGCCGCCGATGATGGCGACCTTCTTGCCGCTTCTCTTGGCGGGCGCGTGGATGGAGGCCATGAGCGCGTCATAGCCCTTTTCGGCCGCGATCAGCTTCGTGTCGCGGATCTGAACGGACTCGTCGTAGAAATTGCGGGAGCACTTGCCCTGACAGCGGTGCGCGCAGATCGTGCCGGTGATGAAGGGCAGCGCGTTCTTCTCGGTGATGAGCTTGAGCGCCGGGCCGTAAAGCCCCTTGCGGCACAGCTCGATGTATTCGGGGATGTCCTGCTCGATGGGGCAGCCGCCCTTGCAGGGCGCGGTGAAGCAGTCGAGCCACGGCACGGGCTGCTCGGATTTTCTCGCGGGCAGCGGCTTGATGGGCTTGACATGGTGCACATTCGTGCGGCATTCGACGGACATGGCCTCGAGCGCGGCGGAATCCGTGCCGGAGAAGGCGCGGAAGGGCATATCGGCGAGCTTGTCGCACATCTGCTTCAGGCGGTTATAGCCGCCGGGCTTGAGGATGGTCGTGGCAACGGTGATCGGCCAGATGCCCGCGTCAAACAGCTTGTCGCAGTTGAAGTATTCCGCGCCGCCTGCGAAGGAGATGCGCATCTTGCCCTTGAACTGGTGGGAGATGCGGTTGCACATCTCGATGGTCAGCGGGAAGAGCGAACGGCCGGACATATACATTTCGTTGCCGGGCAGCTCGCCGCGCGTGGTGTCGACGGGGAAGGTGTTCGACAGCTTCAGGCCGAATTCGACGCCTGTCTTGTCGGCCAGAGCCTGAAGACGCTCGAACATCGGCACGGCGTCCTCCCACTGCAGATCCTCGTTGAAGTGGTGCTCGTCAAAGACGATGTAGTCATAGCCCATGCCGTCGAGGACGGAGCGCGCAGTCTTGTAGCCGAGGATGGTCGGGTTGCACTTGACAAAGGTGTGCACCTTTTTCTCGGTGATGAGGTAGGTCGCGATGCGCTCGATCTCGTCGGGCGGGCAGCCGTGCAGAGTGGACAGGGTGATCGAGTGGGAAACGCGCGGCGAAATGCCCGCGATGAAGTCCTTCTCCTCCGGGAACAGCTCGGTCAGCACGGCGAGGCACTCGCGGAACTGCTCCGTGCCGGAGGCGTCCTTCATGCTCTCGATATACGTGTCGACTTTTTCGCCCTTGATGCCCTCGAGATCATAGCCGACGGACATGTTGAAGACGAAGCCGTCCGGATCGCCGAGGCCGTAGACCTTGGAGAGCACCTTGAGGGCGCACCAGGCCTTGATGTATTCGTTGAGCGCCTGCGGAACGGTCAGCTCGGTCGACCACTCCTGATTGTAGCCCTCGTCATCGGCGAGGATGCAGGGGCGCGGCACACACACGGCCAGATCGTGGCCGTCCATCTTCTGAACGGTCTTGACCTCAAAGAAGCGGGCACCGGCCAGATAGGACGCGATGATGTTCTGCGCAAGCTGGCTGTTCGGGCCGGCTGCGGGGCCGAACGGCGTTTCGATTTTTTCGCCGAAGATCGGCAGAGTCTTCCCGTCTGCACGGTAGACCGAGTGGACGCCGAACAGCTCCCCCTCGCGGGCGTATTCGGTGACGGCCCAGTTCATCAGGGAGCGGAACGGGATCGGATACATTCTTTCTGACATGGATGAAACCTCCTAAATTGTCCGGGAAGCGCGTCCTTCCCGTTATTTCGGCTGCCAATAACGCAGGCAAATCAGCACAAGAACCGCATAGCCCAGCAGCGGCAGCCCCTCCAGCACGGCGAAGCCGAGCTCTGCGGGCATCCAGCGGGCTGCGCCGCGGATGGCGTGAAGAAACATGAAGCAAAGATCAAGGATCACCGCCGTGCCGAGCGGGAAGACGATCAAAAGACTTGCGCGCGGCCTCCCGGCGGAGATCAGCCCCCAGCCGACGAGCGGAAGCGCAAGCAGAAGCAGCAGCGGCAGACGCAGGAGCGGCCAGCTCCGCGGGAGCGCTTCCATCGGCGCGAGCAAATGCAGATAGCGCAGCTTGCCGGTCAGAAGCGTCGGCCAGAGCAGGTGCACCAGCTCGCCGCTGAGGCCGCAGAGCAGCACCGCCAGCAGGACGATCTGCGCGGCGCGCTGCCGGGGCCTGAAATTCGGGATGCGAAGCCCGTTATGGGCGTTTGCTCCTCCCTGCTCAGCACTCACCGTCGGCATTATAGCGGCAGTGGTTCAGGTCGCCCCAGAGCTTTTCGGACTGCTCGAGGATGTGCGCGTTCTCGGCCTCCTCGTCGATGCCGACCAGCTCGCGATCCTTCATCAGCAGCTTGCCGTTGGCAATGGTGGTCTGGCACTGGCGGCCGGTCATGCCGAAGAGGATGTGGCCGTCGATGTTGGCGTCGGAGAACGGCGTGAACGGCTTGTAGTCCATGACGATCACGTCGGCGGCCGCGCCGGCCTTCAGAACACCCAGCTCGTCCGGGAAGTACTTCGCGCCGATCTTGGCGTTGTTCTTGAAGAGCATGTCCGTGACCTCGCACCAGCCGACGTTCGGCAGGCAGGCGTTCTGCTTCTGCGCGATGAGCGCGACCTTGATCGACTCGAGCATGTCGTTGGTATAGGCGTCGGTGCCGAGGCCGAGCAGGATGCCGTTCTTATAAAGCGGGAGCACCGGGCAGGTGCCGACGGCGTTGCCCATGTTGGACTCGGGGTTGTTGACGACCATCGTGCCCGTGCTCTTGATGATCTCGATCTCGGCACTGTTGACGTGGATGCAGTGGCCGAGAATGGTCTTCGGGCCGAGGATGCCGTGATCCTGCAGGCGCTGCACAGGGCGGCGGCCGTAATTTTGCAGGGAGTCGTAGACGTCGTTCATGCCCTCGGAAACGTGGATGTGGAAGCCGGTGCGGCCGTTGTTGGCCTCAACCATGCGGTCAAAGGTCTTGTCGGAGATCGTGAAGAGCGCGTGGCCGCCGAACATGGCAGCAAGCATCGGGTCACGATTCTTTTCGCACTCGGTGATGAAGTCGGCGTTTTCCTGAATGGCCTGCAGGCACTTCTCCTCGCCGTCGCGGTCAGAGACCTCGTAGCACAGGCAGGAGCGGATGCCGAATTTCTTGGCAGACTCCGCGATTGTGTGCAGCGAGCCGGGGATCTCGCCATAGGAGGCGTGATGGTCGAACACGGTGGTCACGCCCTGCTTGATGCAGTCGATGAACAGCGCGTCGGCCGAGGCGCGGGTGCCGCCGAGCATCAGCTTGCGGTCGATCGCCCACCACTGGCCGTCGAGCACGTCGTAAAAATTGTCGGCGTTATAGCCCTTGATGGAGAGACCGCGCGCCAGGGCGGAATAGATATGCGTATGTGCATTGATGAACGCCGGCATGATGACGCCGCCCTTGGCGTCGATGAACTCGGCCTCGGGATACTTCGCCCGCAGCGCCGCAGTCTCGCCGACCTCTTTGATCTTGGTGCCGTCAATGACGACGCCGCCGTCCTTGATATAGCCGTTGGAGGGGTCGCGCGTGATGAGACGTCCGTTTGCAAGAATGTACATAAAATAGCCTCCTTATGTGTTCCGGATAACAAAAAATGGGGATGCAGAACATCGTTCAACATCTCCACTCAAGAAACCCTGAGTGATAGTCAGAAGCCCGTGCGCGAAGCACTTCGTTGCAGCTATCATTCTTTAATTCTGATTTTATTATATCGAAAAACAGCGGATTTCGCAAGGCTTTTTCTTTTGCCAAAACACACAAAGTTTGTCAGGGCTATTTAGGCATTTTGCACGGCGGCCGCCCCGAACGGCCGAACGGCTTGATTTTTTTTGCAAACCATGCTATACTGACCAAAATGCAAAACCGTCACAAATTAAAATATAAGGAGAGATACTCATGGCAAAGCAAGCTGATCGCCGCAAATCGGAGCGTTCCGGCGGCGCATCGAAAACCGCGCTGGTCTTTTCCGTGATCGCGCTTTGTCTGCTTCTGGGCGTTGGCGCTTATGCGCTGCTGTCCTTCCGTCAGGGCACGCTCAACGCCACGCTGATCCGTCTGCTCAAGCTTGCAGTCCTTGCCTGCGCGGGGCTTTCGCTTCTGGCGCTGATCTGTGCGCTCGTCGCCTTTTTCAGTCGGCGGCAGCGCAAGGGAGCGGCCGTCCCAGCGCTGCTGCTGGCGGTGCTGCTGCTCGTTGGCTCGGGCAGCGCGATTTGGGTCTACCAATATATGTTCGGCCGGATGCAGCATGACGCCGCCTTCCGCGAGCTGAGCGCCGAGGATCTGCACGTCGCGCAGACGGGTGAGAACGGCGAGGTCCTGCGCGAGAGCACCGAGCCGTCGACCGTGCTGTCCTACGAGGAGATTGCCGCCCGGCTGAAGCGGACGGAGGTCAAATTCGACACCGTCCCACCCGAGGAGCTTCCGCCCGACGCCGCCAAGCTCATGGAGGGCGACGCACCCGAGGGCAAGAGCTATCTTTACGACTCGGCCAACCGCGTCTCGAACTATCTCCTGTTCGGTCTGGACGAGCGCGGCGCGTCGGACTCGATCATTCTCTGCTCGGTCGACCGCGCGCACCGCAAGGTCAAGCTGCTCTCCCTCGGCCGCGATACCTACGCTATAATTCCGACCTTTGGCACATATGCGCGCATGGGCTACGCCTATGTCTGGGGCGGCCCGGAGCTTGCCATTTCGACGATCAACAAGAATTTTTGTCTGAACGTTCAGGATTACATCGCGGTCGACTTCGATCAGCTTGCCGACATCATCGATTACGTCGGCGGCGTGGACGTTGAGCTGAACGAGGCCGAGGTGCGCTATCTGAGCAGCTACGGCAGCTTTCAGGTCGGCAGGAACCACCTTGACGGCAAGGCGGCCGTCGGCTTTGCGCGCACGCGTAAGAGCACGGCAGACGACACCGAGATCAACCGCACAGGCCGTCAGCGTGAGGTGCTCGTCTCGCTGATGGAATCAGTGCTGGATATGCCCGTCACAAGCTACCCGTCCTTCATCCGCAATTGTCTCGGCATGTGCAAGACCTCCTTCGATGCCTCGACCCTGACGGAGATCGCCGCCGAGGTCGCGCAGGGCGGCTACAGCGTGAAGCAGGAGGCGCTGCTGGAGCACGTGGATTTCTGGGGCGGCATCATGGGGCAGGAGCAGTTCTTCTACACCGTTTATGATCTCAACCGCGCCAGTGATTATATCTATCGCTATCTCTACGAGGATCTGTATATCTCCGGGTATCACGACTGACCGCCGTTTTCTTTAAAAGAGCCGCTTGGAAAATCGTCCAAGCGGCTCTTTTTTCTCTGCTATCCTCTACGCCCGAGGCTTTGCAGAACGTGAGGTATACGCCGAGCCTGCACGGGAAGCGTATGCCCGTCGGCAGCTGCGGCAGCTTTTCAGGATGGCAAACGTGCAAAAACGGTGCAGGAAGCTCCTGCACCGTTTTTTTGGAGAATGGAAGTCAACCAAGCACGAACTGAATGAAGAGGATCACAAGCGCAAATGCGCCGAAGAAGACCAGCCCGACCAGCAGTGCCGCTTTCAAAACGCCGCCGAGCATGGCGAGCGTCTCGCCAAAAGAAAGCTTGACCGGCTCCTTTTTGTCACCGGAGTCCTTGGGTTCAGACTTATGATACCACGGCATCCCCTCGACGTTCATCGGGGCGATCACGCGGCCGTCGTCATCGTCGTATTGCCTTTTCTTCTTTGCCATTCGGTTCTCCTTTCCAATCACAGGGTGGGGCGATCAAAAAGAATTACTTGTCCTTCTTCTCAGATTTCTTCTCCGACTTCTTCTCGTTCTGCTTCAACTCGCGCATCTCGGCCTCAAACTCGGCCTGACGCGGCGCCTCGTCGTAGAGGTGACAGGCGCAGAAGTGACCCGGCTCGACCTCGCGGAAGTCCGGCGCGCAGTACTTGCAGACCTCCATGCACTTCGAGCAGCGCGTGTGGAACTTGCAGCCTGCGGGCGGATTGCTCGGGGACGGGATGCTGCCCTGAAGGATGATGCGGTTCATCTTATAATCCGGATCGGGCACCGGGATAGCCGAGAACAGCGCCTCGGTGTAGGGATGCAGCGGATGGGCAAAGACCTTGTCCGTCGAGGAATACTCGACCAGATTGCCGAGGTACATCACGCCGACCGTGTCGGAGATGTGCTCAACAACGGAGAGGTCATGCGAGATGAACAGGTAGGTCAGGTTGAATTCCTTTTGAAGATCACGCAGCAGATTGATGACCTGCGCCTGGATCGAGACGTCCAGCGCAGAGACCGGCTCGTCGCAGAGGATGAAATCCGGGTTCAGCGCAAGGGCGCGCGCGATGCAGATTCTCTGGCGCTGGCCGCCGGAGAACTCATGCGGATAGCGGTCGCGGTAATACTCGTGCAGACCGCAGGCGCGCATGATCCGCGCGACGTAGGCGTCAACCTCGTCATGCGGCACAAGGTTGTGCTCGCGGACACCCTCGGCAATGATCTCGCCGATCGGCATACGCGGAGACAGGCTGGAATACGGATCCTGGAAAATGATCTGGATCTGCGGGCGAATGGCGCGCAGCTCGTCCTTCGAAAGCTTGAAAATATCGACGCCGTTGAAGAACACCTCGCCGGCAGTCTTGTCCTGAAGACGCAGGATGGTACGACCGACCGTGGACTTGCCGCAGCCGGACTCGCCGACCAGTCCCATCGTCGTGCCGCGCTTGATCATAAACGAGACGCCGTCGACGGCCTTGACATTGCCGATCGTCCTGCGGAAGAAAGAGGACTTGATCGGGAAATACTTATAGAGGTTTTTGACAACAAGGAGGTTGTCGGGGTCTTTATCCGCACCGTCAAAGCTCTGAGCAAAGTATTCGTCACGGATCTCTGTCTTACTCATGGAACAGTTCCTCCTCGTTCAAGGCTTTCGGGTACTCAAGCACTTCGCCCTCGTCAAAGAAGCGATAGCACGAGACGATGTGCGTGTCGGAAATGCGGATCTCAGGCGGATAGACGCCGTCACAGCGTCCGCTGCACTGGTCACGCATCTCGCAGCGATCGCGGAAATAGCAGTAGTTCGGCATGTCGACCGGGTTCGGAACGCTGCCGGGGATATTGTAAAGCTCGTCGACCTTCTTACCGACGACCGGCTTCGAGCGCATCAGGCCGATGGTATAAGGATGCGCCGGATGGTGGAAAATATCCTCTGCGGTGCCCTTTTCGACCACACGGCCGGAGTACATAACGACCACATAGTCCGCCATGCTCGCAACGACGCCGAGGTCGTGCGTGATGAGCATGATGGAGGAGTTGATCTTATTCTTCAGCTCGCGCAGCAGATCGAGGATCTGCGCCTGGATCGTCACGTCGAGCGCTGTGGTCGGCTCGTCGGCAATGATCAGCTCGGGGTTGCAGGCCAGCGCAATGGCGATCATAATACGCTGACGCATACCGCCGGACAGCTCGTGCGGATAGCGGCGATAGATGCTCTCGGCATCGGCGATGCCGACCAGATCGATCATCTCAAGCACGCGCTTCTTGATGTCTTCGTCGGACATCTGCGGGTTATGCAGACGGATAACCTCGTCGATCTGGTCGCCGATACGGAAGACCGGGTTCAGGGAGGTCATCGGCTCCTGGAAGATCATCGAAACGCGGTTGCCGCGCACATCCTGCATGACCGAGTCGGGCGCGTTGACGATGTTGATGGCCTCGCCGCTCTCGCTCGTGCGGAAGCGGATCTCACCGGCGACCGTCTGACCCTTCGGACGCTGCACAAGCTGCATCAGGGACAGGCTGGTGACGGATTTGCCACAGCCGGACTCGCCGACGACGCCGACGGTCGAGCACTTCGGAATGTCGAAGCTCACGCCGTCAACGGCGCGGACGGTGCCGATATCGGAGAAGAAATAGGTGCAGACATTGTCGAATTCGACAACATTATTGGGGTTCTTCATCCGAACGGTGTAGTTCTTGGGGTCTTTCCCGAGGCGCTTATGCTCTTTTTCGAGCCGCATGGTAATCTTGCGGTTCTTTTTGCTGATTTTGCGGGATTCCTTCGCGGAAATATAGGAGGAACCCTTGCCGTTGCTGTTTGTAGCCATGGTTTTCCCTCCTTATTCCTTGGACTTCGGGTCGAATGCGTCACGCAGGCCGTCGCCGACAAAGTTGAAGGCGATAACCGTCAGGCAGATCAGCAGACCGACCGGAATCCAGATATAGTAGTAGTGCTCCAACGCCGCCTGACTGGAAACGGAGTTGATCATCGTGCCCCATGTTGCAAGCGGATGCTTGACGCCGAGGCCGAGGAAGGACAGCGTAGACTCGGTGATGATGATACCGCCGAGGCCGGAGGTCGCGGTGACGATCAGCTGCGGCATGACGTTCGGAACGAGGTGGCGGAAAATGCGGCGGCTGACACGCACGCCGGTGGCTTCCGCGGCGATCATGAAGTCCTGCTCACGCAGAGAAAGGATCTGGCCGCGCACGAGACGCGCGATGCCGGCCCAGCCCATGATGCCCAGAGACGCCATCATAACGAACAGACGGGCGTAGGTGCTGAAGCGCTGCGCGTCCATCATAGCGCCGAGGATGATGAGGATCGGCATGGACGGCAGGCAATAGAAGATGTCGACCAGACGCATGATAATGTTGTCGACGGCGCCGCCGAAGTAACCGGCCAGACCGCCCATGATCACGCCGAGGATGGTCTCAAGGATCACGACGACAAAGCCGACCATCAGGGAGATACGGCCGCCGTACATCATACGCGCGAGCACGTCGTAGCCGTCGGCATCGGTGCCGAGAAGGTGATGCGCATTCGGCGTGCAGTAGTTGTTGATGAGGTAGTTGACCATGTCGCAGGTAATCACGTATTCCTGATTGCCTCTGCGGTTGATCGTCAGCGTTGCGTCCTCATAGGTGTAGTTGCCCTCGTCGTCGAGCACATAGGAGCCGTCCTCCTCGGACTGCTTCGGAAGCTCGTGGACAAGCTCGTGCTTCTCCTCGCCAAGCTCCTCCATGCTGCTGATGGTATCGAGGATCGCCATCTTGAGGTCGTAATTCATGGTGTCGCTGCCGTCATAGCGGCGGATCACGAAGGTGCTCAGCTCGGCATAAAGGGCGCCGTCCGCGTCGTAGATCGCGGGATTCCCGTCCTCGCTGCCGACCGTATAGGAGGCTCCGTCAGCCTCAAAGCCCTTGTTTTCGGCGATCGCCATCAGGGAGTTCACGCGGAACTCGTCGCTGACCTTCGCGCCGGTCTCCTGCATGACGTAGTAATACTCCGTCGAAACAAGAACGGGCGACGGATCGTTCAGCACAGCGACCACATACATGCCGTCGTTTTCGCCGATGGAATAGGTCTGCTCCTCAAAATCGAAGCTGCCCTTGCCTGCATCGGCCGCGGCCTGCGCAGCCTTTTCAAAATCGGCGCTGCCGGTGAAGGAGGGATCATAGGTAAAGGCGTCGGAAACCTTCAGATAAATGTCGAAGGTCTTGGGTGCGTCGGCCTTTTGCTTGACAAAGGTCTGGCCGCGATACTCGAATTCCGCGCCGGTGGCCTGTGCAACGGCCGCCTCAAAGCCGGAGCCGAGCGACTCGACGCCGTCCTCATAGGTGAAGGTGTTGCCGATGAAGGCGAACCGGCCGATCTTGGCCGTGTAGCTGCCGAACACACAGACGGGCGCAGCATCATAGCGATTCAGCTCGTAGATCTTGTCCGACAGGAAGTCAACGGTATAGAACGTGCCGTCTTCAAAAACGGTCATGCTCGTTTCGCCGTTCTTCTCCATTGCCGAGATATAGGTATTCATCCGGTTCGAAAGTGCAGAATCGACCTGCGAATCGCCGACCGGGTAGCTCAGATATTCGCTGTTTTCCTTTGCAAGGGCATAGTTTTTATTGATGTGATCGTATTTATAGTCGACCTCGGTCTGACCCCATCCGTAAAAGATCGGGCAGAGGAAGGAGAACACAAACATGACGATCAGAATCACAGAGCCGACGATCGCAAGGCGGTTCCGCGCAAAGCGCTTGGCGACTAGGCGACCCGGGGAGATGATCTTCACGCGCGCCGCATCGTCCAGATGCATCTGCTCGTCCTTTCTCTCCTTCTGCGCCTCCTGCTCTTCCTTGGCCTTGAGGATCTCATTCAGATTTCTTTCCACGGTATCCCTCCTTAGCTCAAACGGACGCGCGGGTCAACAACTGCATAGAGGATATCCGCCAGCAGGTTGCCTAGCAGCGTCAGCAGGGAGATGAAAGCAAGATAGAACATTGTGAAGGGAATGTCCGCCTCGACCATGGAATAATAGGAGGCGAAGCCGATTCCCTGAATGCCAAACAATGTCTCGGTGATGAGCGCGCCGCCGAACAGCGAGGGCAGAGAGCCGCCGAGCGAGGTAACGAGCGGGATCAGGGTGTTGCGGAAGGCATGCTTGCTGATGACCTTCTTTTCCGGAACGCCCTTCGCACGGGCCGTGCGAATATAGTCCGCATTCAGGACTTCCAGCATGTTGGTTCTGGTGTAACGCATCAGACCGCCGATGCTGATAATAATCAAAGTTACTGCGGGCAAGATCAAATGCTTGCCAACGTCCAAAATTTTCCCGAATTCAGAGAGCTTCGGGTAGTTTCGGCTGGTCATGCCGGTGAAATCGACCCAGCCGAGCTTCGTTGCAAAGACGAGCTTGAGCAGACACGCGAGGAAGAAGGTCGGCAGCGAGATGCAGATCATGGAGATGACCGTCGCTGTGTAGTCGGCGACCTGATACTGCTTCCGTGCGGCAAGGATGCCAAGCGGGATCGCAATCAGCAATTCAAAGATAAAGGCGACAAGGCTCAAAATGAAGCTGATCCAAACGGTGTCGTTAAACTCGGTCATGACCGGCTTTGACCATTTCCAGCTATCGCCGAAGTTACCTGTCACAGCATTCTTTACCCATGTAAAGTAGCCGGTGACAACGTCTTCGTCCATACCATATTGTTCGTTCAAATCGTCCAGCCATTGCTGGTAGGACTTGGTAGCGCCGGGGCGAGTTGCAAGCTGGCGAGCCTGCTGCTCGACATAGTTGTTCGGCATCGCATACATCAGCGCGTAGACGATGAACATCACAACCACCAAGATCACAGCGCTGTATAGCAGTCGCTTGATGATAAATTTTGTCATGTTTCAATCCACCCTGTTTTTAGTCTCTAACACAGCAAAAGGGGGCCGGTTTCCGGCCCCCTTCTGCCGTAATCAGTTGCGGTTTATGCTGATTCTATCAGAAATCAGTTCATTTCGAGAGTCTCGATCTCCGCATCCCAGCTCCAGTACGGAGTCATATCCTTCGGGAGGGTATCGACATTGACACGCACGGTGGAGGCAACGGTGCAATCCTTACGCTGATAGAGCGGCAGCTCGACGCCCCAGTCAAGGATGATGTCGAAGCAGGTCTTGTAGGTAGCCTTACGATAAGCGTTGTCGGAGCTGCTGCGGGCATCGACGATCAGGGTATCCAGCTCGCTATCGGTGATCTGATAGTGGTTGGAGTTGGTGCCTTCGCCATGGGCGTTCGCGCTGTAGTAGACCTGATACATATCGGGGTCAGCAGTTGCCTGCCATGCAGCGCACCACAGCTGAGCGGTGTTGGCCTCGAGGGAGTCGTTCCAGACGGAAGATTCCACATCGTTGACGACGAGGTCGAAGCCGATTTTCTTCAGCTGCTCGGAAGCAGCCAGAGCCACGCCATAGGCCGGATGGTCGCCCTGGCCGGAGCCCGGGACGAGCATTTCGTAGCTGGTCTCTGCACCTTCCGGAGCAGCGGTGATAACACCATTGTCGTCGAAGGTGTAGCCGGCAGCCTTCAGGAAGCCGACAGCAGCCTGCAGGGCAGCGTCATACTTCTCTTCCTCGGTCATGCCGTCGGTGTAGATGGGATTGCCGTCAACATCTCTGCTGTAGCAGTTCTCGTAGCCCTCGTCGGTGGGACGCGGAGCAGCCCAAGAGGTGTTGGAGATCGGGTACTGGATAACGGCAGCGCGCTCGCCGTAGTAGGAGTCGATGACGGTGTCGCGGTGGATTGCCATGACAGTCATCAGAGCCTTACGGAGATCCTTGGAGGCGTCGGAGCCGCTGTCGCTGCCGACCTTGACGACGTCGGCGTTGATACCGATGTAGCCATAGCCGCGGTAGTCGACCAGAGCGGTGGTGGTGACGTCGCCGGACAGCTCGCCGTTGCTGTTGCCATCCTCAAGAGCCTTCACGGTGTCGGCGCTGATGGACGGGGTGGCAAGGTCAAACGTGCCGGACTGGATGCCGGGGACGTAGTCGGCGTCAACGGACTCGACCATGCGGATGTACTTGATCTTCGGCTCGCCCTTGAAGTAGCTGGGGTTGGCAACGAGGGTGACAACGCCGTTCTCATAGCTGTCGAAGGTGTACGGGCCGCAGCCGAGAGGCTGGCTGGTCTTGGACTTCACGATGGACAGGTCGCCCTTGGTGAAGCCGAACTGGTTGTTCTCATAGTCATAAGCAGAGGGATCGCCGTAGTAGTGCAGCGGAGCGATCGGGAAGCTCATGTTGTAGATGGCCGTCGCGTCGAACTTCGTGCAGTGAACGGTCATGCTGTAGTCGCCGGTACGCTCGATGCCGGAGATGTTCGCGGCGGAGTCGCCGGTGGAGACGCCGGCTGCATACATGTCAGCCTTGTCGCCCAGCTCTTCGTTCAGGTACTCGGAGAAGTCCTTTTCGGCCTTTTCTGCGTTGATGCCGTTGTCGGTGATGTCGTAGCCGTAGTTGGCGATGATCTGCTGCCACATGGTAGCAGTGTCTTCCGCCTCATAGCCCCACATTGCAACCGCGCTCGCGAAGTCTTCCGCGCCGTAGTTGGCAATGACGTAGTCGGCAATGCTCTGGCAGAACTTTTCGCCGGCCGCGTTGAAGGCATTCCAGAAGTACTCGGTGTCTTCCTTGTTGGTCTTATCGCTGACAGCGTCAGGACCGGCCTCGAGGATGACGTTGGTGAGGGCTTCCATGCCGCCTCTGTAGGCATCCATGCCCTCGATCGGAACGGCATAGATGGTGTTAGAGCCGTCATAGGTCGGATCAGCCATGACGTAGATGCCGAAGATGACGTCGTCGATGTTGGCGGGCTCGCCGTCGGAGAAGACGATGTCGTCACGCATGGTCAGGTTGTAGTCGACAGTGCCGTCATCGTTCTCGACGACCTCGACATCGCCCATGCCGTAGTAGGTGTAGTCCGTGCCGTTGTAGGGGATGGTCTCACCCTCGATGCCGTTGCGGACAATGTTGCCCTCGCGGTCAGACATCAGAAGTCCGCCGGTGGTCAGGTCAACAACGTCCATATCGTAGGCCGTCGTGGCGAAGAAGGTGCTGAACTTCTGGCCGAAGGTCGCCGTCGCAAACACGAGTGTGTCGGCCTTGTCAGAGTTGTCTTCCGTGGTTTCATTCGACTCAGTGGTCACGTCGTTGCTTTCGGTGGTCGTTGCGTCGTCGGCCTTCTTGCAGCCCGCGAACATCGAAACGACCATGACAAGCGCCAGAACGAGAGCCATGAGCTTCATGATCTTGTTGTTCATTTTCTTTCCTCCTAATTTAATATTCTATATGCAACAGCTTCGCTGTCGATATACGGGTTTATGCCTCCTCCGGCTCCATCTTCAGGTGTCTGCTGAGCACGAAGCGCGCCGCGCCGCAGCCCGCCCAGATCGCCGCGCCGATGCAGAGCAGCAGATTGCGCGCCGAAAAGGGATTGGAGGCGGTCATTGCGATCGCGCCGACCAGCGTCAACACGCCGAGAGCGGACTGAATGAGGCCGACCGCGCGGAGGCGGGCAAAGAGCTTGTCGCAGTGCTCGCGCGTGACGCGCTGCTTCGCCGTGAGCAGCCGCCAAAGCCCCATCAGCTCATAGAGCACGACGGGCGCGCAGAACACCAGCGGGAACAGGAGCATCCAGCTGCGCGCCTGAAGCCGCACATTTTGCAGCAGCATTGCAAGCCAAATGCCGGTGGAAAGGGCAGACAGGACGGAAAAGACCGCCTTCATCCGCTTCACGGTTGCCTCGGGCGCTGCGAAGCGGTAATACGGGCCGGTGTAGGAGACGACGGTTTTTTTGCCGCCCTTGATGAGCACCGTTTCCGTCTGATAATCGCGGGAATATTTTTTCCGAATCATGCATTGAACCCCCGTGTTTTCATCAAACTATTGCCCTTTTTAGTTTTCTGAATTATAGCATACTGATTGAAAATTGTCAACACAAAAACGCAGCAAAAAGCGGTCGGAATCCATGGATTTTGCAGAAAACAACGGCTGTCTTCCCCACCGGAAAACAGCCGCCGTTTCTTGCATATTCATACAATTATTGCCGGTTTTTCGGCACTTTTCGGCTTTAGAGTGTTAAAAACCGTGCACGTCCGGGAAAGACAAGCGTTTTTCGCGGGCGCAAAGGCAGCCGGTCATTCCGCGCTTTTTTGGGAAAATAGCACACAAAAGCCGCCCGGAAGTAAGGTATTTTTCTCCCTGTCGACACACATTGTGCAGTCGAAGCGGGCATAGCCGTCCGGAAGCTGCCAGCTTTTGTCGGTACAGTTGACGAAAACCGTCGCTTTTTGCTCCGCCGTCTCGCGCAGGAAGGCAATTCTCCCCCGCCCGGCCTCGAGCACACGCACCGTGCCCCGGCGCAGCGCCTCCGACTCGTTGCGCAGGCGGCTCAGGCCGCGATAGTAGGCGCGCAGCGCCTCGTCGCCGTTCTCCCAATCGTAAAACGCGCGGCAGAACGGGTCGTCAAAGCCCTCCATGCCGACCTCGTCTCCGTAATAAATACTCGGAATGCCCGGGAGCGTGAATTGCAGGAAGGCCGCAAGACGCTCGCGCTCAATTGCCAGTCTGCGCTGCTCCTCCGTGAGCCGCACGGACGCTTTCTCCTCCCGGCTGTTGGCCTGCACGCCGGAAAGCTCCGTCAGCAGGCGCGTCGTGTCGTGGCTGCCGAGCAGGTTCATCACACTGTTGAGCACCTGCGGCGGATAGTGCTCGGCGATGGTCATGACGGCCTCGCCGAAGCCCGTACCGTCGTCCTCACCCTTCGCAAACGCTAAAATGGCCTTGCGCCATGGGTAATTCATCACGGAATCCAGCTCCGCATCGACAAAATAGCGCCGCGAAACGCCGTAGGCGCGCTTATTCGACGCATCCTCCCAGACCTCGCCGAGCAGGATGGACTCCGGCTTGACGGCGCGCATCCTGCGCTTGAGCTTCGCGACGAATTCGTCGGGCAGCTCGTCGACCACGTCGAGCCGGTAGCCGTCGGCGCCCAGCCGCAGCCAGTGGGCGATCACGGAATCCTCATCCTCGATGATATAGTTGACATAGCTCGGCGTCAGCTCCTCGACATTCGGCAGAGTCGGCATGTTCCACCAGCAGTCGTAGCTGTCCGGGTAATGGCGGAAGTGATACCACTCGCGGTAGGGCGAGGCCGGATCGGACACCGCGCCGTGGCCGAAGATGTGCTTCGCGTCAAAATAGACACTGTTGCTGCCGGTGTGGGAGAACACGCCGTCCAGGATCACGCGCATTCCGTTTTCGTGCGCCGCGTCGCAGAGGGCGCGGAAGTCGTCCTCCGTGCCGAGCATCGGGTCGACGCGCTTATAATCCGCAGTGTCGTAGCGGTGGTTGGAATAGGCCATGAAAACGGGATTTAAATATAGTATCCCGACGCCCAGCTCCCGCAGATAGGGCAGCTTTTCCTGAATGCCGCGCAGATTGCCGCCGTAAAAATCGCCGCACCAGTTGCCCCCGACGTCGGCGGTATAGCACGGCTGCTCGGCGTGGCTCGCGTGGACGGAAAACGGACGCAGCTTCTCGCTCAGGTCGCATTCGCCGGACTGCCAGAAGCGGTCCGGCATGATCTGATACATGACTGCACCGCAGGCGAAGTCCGGGATCGTGTGGTCAGCGGGCACGAAGCTGAGCTGCCACTTCTCGCCGGACTCCATGTTGGTCTGCTCCCCCTGCCGGAACAGGCGGAACGAGCCGCCAGCCTTCTCCACGCGGAACCAGTAAAAATACAGGCCGCGCGGAAGGGAGAATTCGCAGCGCCACCAGCGGACGTCGGCGTCCTCGGACTCCGGCACGAAGGGCAGCTCACGCAGGGGCTGCTCGTCGCAGTCTTCCAGCATCAGGGTCACGCCCGTGGCGCCGCTGACGTGCGGCGTGAGCAGACGTAAAACGCAGCAGTCCCCCGTTCGGACGGTTCCGAACGGGGTTTTGTGCTGCGGATCTCGGCTGTTGAATAAGATCCGATCCATGTGTTACTTCAGGTTCCAGATCTTGTCGGCGTATTCGCGGACGGAGCGGTCTGAGGAGAAGATGCCGGCCTTGGCAATGTTGACCAGCGACATCTCGGCGAATTTGCGGCGATCGGTGTAGGTCTTTGCGACGACCTCCTGCTCGCGGCAATAATCGTTGAAATCGGCCACGGTCATATACGGATCGGCCACGCCGAAGCGGTTGGTCAGCAGGCTGGCGACCAGATCGTCGTAATGCTGGCCGAGCACGCCGCTCGTGAGCATATCGAACACGCGCTGAAGCTCGGGCGTCATAAAGTCGTTGGGGTTATAGCCCTTCTGCCAGAGCTCGTCGACCTCGTTGGCCTTCAGGCCGAAGAGGAAGATGTTCTCGTCGCCGACCTGCTCATGGATCTCGACGTTCGCGCCGTCGAGCGTGCCGAGGGTCACGGCGCCGTTGATCATCAGCTTCATATTGCCCGTGCCGGAGGCCTCCTTGCCCGCGACGGAGATCTGCTCGGAAATATCGGCGGCCGGGATGATGATCTCGGCCAGCGAGACCTTGTAGTCCTCAATGAAGACGACCTTCAGCTTGTCGCGGACGTCGGGGTCGTTGTTGATGAGCTTGGAGGCCGCAACGATCAGGCTGATGGTCTGCTTGGCGCGGATATAGCCTGCGGAGGCCTTGGCCGCGAAGATATAGGTGTGCGGCACGAACGGCATATCGGGATGATCCTTGAGCTGGCAATACTGATAGAGGATGTGCAGCACATTGAGCAGCTGGCGCTTATACTCGTGCAGGCGCTTGATCTGAATGTCGAAGATCGAATCCGGGTCGACGCGGACGCCGTTGCGGTCGGCGATCAGCGCGGCAAGGCGCTCCTTGTTCTTGCGCTTGATGGCCATGAGGTTCTCGAGCACTTCCTCGTTATCGTGGAAGGCCATGAGCTTCTCCAGCTCGTTGGCGTCGCGCAGGAAGCCGTCGCCGATGAGGGTCTTGAGATACTCGGTCAGCAGCGGATTGGACTGCGCCAGCCAGCGGCGGTAGGCGATGCCGTTCGTGACATTGATGAAGCGGTCTGGCGTGAGGTTGCAGTAGTCGCGGAAGATGCCGTTGCGGAGGATCTCGGTGTGCAGCTTGCTGACGCCGTTGATCTTGTGGCAGCAGGCCAGGCAGAGGTTCGCCATGCGGATCTCGTTGTTGGCGATAACGGCCATATAGTTGATCTTGCCCCAGTCGTTCGGGTAGTCGCGGCTGAGCTGGTCGATCAGGCGGCGGTTGATCTCCACGCAGATGGAGTACACGCGCGGAAGCTGCTCGCGGAACAGGTCGACGTTCCAGCGCTCGAGCGCCTCGCTCATAACGGTGTGGTTCGTGTAGGACAGGGTGCGGCAGCAGATGTCCCACGCGGCGTCCCAAGAGAAGTCATGCTCGTCGATCAGCAGACGCATCAGCTCCGGCACGCAGAGCGCCGGGTGGGTGTCGTTGATATGGATGGCGACCTTGTCGGCCAGATTTTCATAGGTGCGATATTTTTTATAGTGGCGCTTGAGGATGGATTGCAGAGAGGCCGAAACCAGCAGATACTGCTGCTTCAGGCGCAGACGCTTGCCCTGAATGTGGTCGTCGGCCGGGTAGAGCACCTTGGAGATCGTCTCGGCCATGGCGTTGCGCTCGAGCGCGCGGACATAATCGCCGCGGGAGAACGCGGCCATATCGAAGCTCTGCGGCAGCTTGGCGCTCCAGAGGATCAGGCGGTTGGACGCCTTGCTGTTATAGCCGGAGATGAACATATCGTGCGGCACGGCAATAACGGAGTTATAGCCGACCTGCGCGACCTTGAAGCGCCCCATCTCGTCGACCCACTCACGCACCTCGCCGCCGAACTTGACCTCGACGGCGTCGTCCTCGCGCGTGCGCAGCCAGACGTCGCCCATGTCGAGCCATGTGTCGGGGAATTCCATCTGCCAGCCGTCGACGATCTTCTGGCGGAAAATGCCGAACTCATAGCGAATGGAATAGCCGGTCACGGGCAGCGCCATGCCGGTCGCCGCGTCCATATAGCACGAGGCAAGACGGCCGAGGCCGCCGTTTCCGAGGCCGGCGTCCGGCTCCATTTTATAAAGCGCGTCGAGATCGAAGCCGACCTCGTGCAGCGCCTCGCGGTACTGCTCCTCAATGCCGAGATTGAACAGATTGTTATGCAGGCTCGTGCCGACAAGGAATTCCATGGACATATAATAGACTTCCTTGCGCTCCTTGGCCGCGTTGTCACGGTTGAAGAGGCGGTTTTGCTCGGTCAGCTTTTCGCGCACGAGCGTACACAGAGCGCGGTAGACCTGCTTCTCCGTAGCGACCTCCAGCTCGCAGCCGAAAAGGCGGCGCACGACGTCGTTCAGCTCGCGCTTGGGCTCGGTGGTGTTCAGTTTGGTTTGCTTGGGTGTTTTCATGGGGCCTCCTAGTGTTTGATTAATCTTTTTATATAGTATATGTGTTTTTCTTTATTTTGCGCGGACCTCTTGGTAGAGCCGCTGATATTCCTGCGCCGGGAGTCTCCAGCTCACGTCGCAGCGCATATCGTTCTGCGCGAGCCGGTTCCACTTGTCGCGGTTGCCGAAATACAGCCCGATGGCACGGTCGATCGCGCCGAGGAAATCGTCGGCGTTGTAGGACTGGAACGTGAAGCCCCTGCCCTCCTCATTTTCGTGGTTATAGGGCGGGACGGTATCGCGCAGGCCGCCGGTCGAGGCGACAACGGGGACCGTGCCGTAGTGCATCGCGATGAGCTGCGACAGGCCGCACGGCTCAGACTTCGACGGCATCAGATAAATATCCGAGCCGGCATAGACGCGCGAGGCAAACGCCGGATCGAAGCGCAGATTGACCGACACCTTGCCGGGATAATCCCGCGCCAGCGCGCTCAGGGCATATTCATACTGCTTCTCGCCCGTGCCGACGATGACCAGCTGCACCTCGTGCTCGAGCAGACGCCGCGCAATGTAGCAGAGCAGATCAATGCCCTTGTGCCCGGCGAGGCGCGTGACCATTGCAAGGATTGGCGCGTCGGTGTCGGTGCGCAGACCCAGCTCGCCGCGCAGCTCCTTCTTATTTTCCCATTTTCCGAACATGTTGTCCGCGCTGTAATGGTGCGCGAGCGCCGGATCGGTCTCGGGGTTGAAGACATTCGTGTCGATGCCGTTCGTGATGCCCCAGACCCACGCCTCGCGCAGCACGCCGTCGAGTCTGTGGGCATAATACGGATAGCGCAGCTCGTTGGCATAGGTCTGCGAGACGGTCGTGACGATGTCGGCCGTGACGATCGCGCCCTTCATCATGTTGATCGCGCCGTCGAAGGTCATGCGGCCGCGGTATTCCTCGGGCAGGCCGAGGGTGTTGTCGAAGAAGGACGATTCCGCCCAGCCCTGATATTCCACGTTGTGGATCGTGAAAACCGTCTTGACATAAGGGCACCACTGGTTATAAAGCGCGCGGCAGTAGACCACGCCCATGGCGCTCTGCCAGTCGTGGCAGTGCAGGATGTCGGGCTTGAAATCAAGGAAGTACATCGCCGCCATGGCCGCCTTGCAGAAATAGGCAAAGCGCTCGCCGTCGTCAAAGTCGCCGTAGACCGTCCAGCGGTTGCCGAAATAGTCGTTGTTGTCAATGAAATAGACGTTCAGCCCGTCGCTGCCGGTGCGCAGCTTCATGATGCCGACGTAGCAGTCGCGCCACGCAAGCTCCATGTGGAACGAGCCGACGTAATCGACCGCGACGTTCGGATTCTCCTTGACGCGCTTGTAATACGGCAGGAAGAGCGCAAGCTCGTTGCCGGGCAGCTTGGCCAGCTCCGCAGGCAGCGCCTGCATCACGTCGCCGAGGCCGCCGGTCTTGACATAAGGTGCCGCCTCCGAGGCGAGCATTGCGATTCTCATACGATTTCTCCTTTTTTGAAGATCATCGGGTGGTTGGGCGTGCCGCGGAAGACGCCGCCCGCGTGAATCACGACCTCTTTATCCAGAATGACATATTCCAGCTCGACGCCCTCGCCGATCACGCAGTCCTGCAAAATGACGCAGTTTTTCACGTTGGCATTCTTGCAGAGCTGCACGCCGCGGAAAAGCACGGAATGATCCGCATTGCCCTCGAGCTTGCAGCCGTCGGCGACGATGCAGTCGTCGATCTCGGAATGCGCGCCGTAATAGGCCGGGACCTCATCGCGCACGCGGGTATAGATCGTCAGATTCGGGCGGCCGAACAGGCCGTGGCGGATCTGCGGATCGAGCAGCGCCAGATTGTTGCGGAAGAACTCGGTCGGGCTTTCGTTGAAGAGCGCCACGCCCTCAAAGATGTGCGCCTTGATTTTCATGCCCGTCTCGGCGAAGCCGTGCATCACGAGATCGCGCTCGAAATGATAGCGGTTATGCGCCACGGCGTTGGTCGCCTCACGGATCAGCAGCTCGCGGCTGATGACGAAGATGCCCATTGAAGCAAGATAGCCGCTCTCGGCGCGATAGTCGCAGGCAATGTCCGTGACCGTCCCGTCCTCGTCGATCTTGACGGCCATGTCGAGCTGCTTCTCACCGTTGCAGACGCCCTTCTTAACGATCACGGAGACGTCCGCGCCGGACTCGACGTGTCTGCGCACGATCTCGTTGAAGTCCATCGCGCAGATGACGCTGCTGTCGGACAGGACAACATAGTCCTCCTTGGAGTTTCTCAGGACGTCGCTGGCCGAGTCGATCGCCTCGAGCTTGCCGCGGTAGGAGCCGTTATGCCCCATGGCATAGGGCGTCAGGAACTCCAGACCGCCCTCGCCGAGATCGAGATCCCACTCCTGACCGGAGCTGATATGGTTCATCAGCGACTGATAGTTATATTTGGTGATGATGCCGATGTGGCGGATGCCGGCATTGGTCATGTTGGAAAGCGGAAAGTCGATCTGGCGATAGCGCCCCGCATAGGGCAGCGAGGCCATTGTGCGCTTGTTGGTCAGCTCACCGAGGGAGCTGTCATAGATATTCGCAAAAATGAGACCCATTGTGCTCATAGCTGTCGTCCTCCCCTTCTTATTTAATAAATTTCGCCGGGCTTGATGGTCGTGTTCTCCGCAATGGTCTTACCCTTGCCGACCACGCTGATCTGCATACTCTCACCGGGTCGGAAGCAGCCGCCGATCACGGCGCCGCGGCAGACGCGGCAGTCCTCGCCGATGATCGCGTGACGGACGATTGCCCCGGCCTCAATGACCACGTTCGGCATGATGACGCTGTCCTCCACGATCGCCCCGGCCTCGACCGTGCAGCCCGTAGAGATGACCGAATGCGACAGATTGCCGTAGATTTCGCAGCCCTCGGCGATGGAGCAGTTGACGTTTTTGGACTCCTTCGCGATGAAGCTCGACGGCATGGCATAGTTCCGCGCATAGATGCGCTCGCCCTTGCTGCCGTAGAGGTTGAAGGCCGGATCGGTGCCCAGGAGCTCCATATTCGCCTCCCAGAGCGACCGGATCGTGCCGACGTCCTTCCAATAGCCCTCGAATTGATAGGCAAACAGGCGGTGGCCGGTGTTCAGCAGCGCCGGAATGACGTTTTTGCCGAAGTCGTTCTCGGAGGCAGGATCCTCCTCATCAGCGATCAGGAACTGACGGAGAATGTCCCATTTGAATATGTAGATGCCCATGGAGGCGTTCGTGCTCTTCGGATGCTTGGGCTTCTCCTCAAACTCGAAGATCTCGCCGTCGTCATGCGTGTTCATGATGCCGAACCGGCTGGCCTCGGCCAGCGGAACGGTGCGCACGGCGATGGTACAGTCGGCGTTCTGCTCCTCGTGGTAGCGCAGCATGGCGGCGTAATCCATCTTGTAGATGTGGTCGCCGGAGAGGATCAGCACATTATCCGGATGATAGCGCTCGATGAAGGCGATGTTCTGATAGATCGCGTTCGCCGTGCCCTTGTACCACTCGGATTTTTTGCTCTTGGCATAGGGCGGCAGAACCTGCACGCCGCCGTGCGAGCGGTTCAGGTGCCATGGCTGGCCGTTTCCGATGTACTCGTTCAGCTCCAGCGGCTGATACTGCGTCAGGATGCCGACCGTGTCGATCCCGGAGTTTACGCAGTTGGACAGAGGGAAATCAATGATTCGGTACTTACCGCCGAAGGGAACCGCAGGCTTTGCCGTGTTTTCTGTTAAGACCATAAGTCGGCTGCCCTGGCCGCCGGCCAGCAGCATGGCAACACAATGCTTTTTTTGGAAGTTCATGTTCCTCTCTCCTTATTAAAGTTGTTTGGGAATCATCCCTTGCGCTTGGCACGCGGGGTCGTCTTGCGCTGATAGAACATCGCCGAGAGCGGGGCTAAGGTGAATTCGCCGGAATATTGCAGACCGTGCATCGGCTCGCGCTCGGCCGTGACCGTCAGCAGCTCCGTCCCGCTGCCGCCGTATTTCAGGTCGTCGCTGCTGAGCACCGGCTCATACTGGCCGGGCTTCGGCAGACCGAGACGGTAATGCTCGCGGAGCACCGGGCAGAAGTTGCAGATGCAGATCAGCTCGCGGCCGCGCCGGTCGATGCGCCGGAAGGCCACGACGCTGTTGGCGTTGTCGTCGGCGGAGATCCAGCGGAAGCCGTTCCAGTCGGAATCGTTGTTCCACATGCAGCTGTGGTCGAGATAGAAGTGGTTCAGGTCGCGCACCCAATCGTGCATCTGACGGTGGCGGTCGTAGTCGAGCAGCATCCATTCCAGCTGCTCATAGTGCCGCCATTCAATGAACTGCGCGAATTCATTTCCCATAAAGCTGAGCTTCTTGCCGGGATGCGCCATCATGAAGCCGTAAAACGCGCGCAGATTCTGGAACTTTGCGTCGTATTCGCCGGGCATCTTGTTGATGAGCGAGCCCTTTCCGTGCACGACCTCGTCGTGCGACAGCGGCAGGATAAAGTTCTCGGAATAGGCGTAGGTCATCGAGAAGGTCAGGTCGTTGTGGCTGCCCTTGCGCCAGAGCGGGTCGAGCGACATATATTGCAGCATATCGTTCATCCAGCCCATGTTCCATTTGAAGAGGAAGCCGAGGCCGCCGTCGTAATCGGGCTTGGTGACCATTGGGAAGGCCGTGGATTCCTCCGCCGCCGTGATGGCGTTGCGCCGCACGGAGAACACCGCGCGGTTCAGCTTGCGCAGGAAGGCAATGGCCTCGAGATTTTCGCGCCCGCCGAATTTATTCGGGCGGAAGTCGCGGCGGCCGTAGTCCAGATAGAGCATGGACGCCACGGCGTCGACCCGCAGACCGTCGACATGATATTGCTCGAGCCAGTAGACCGCGTTGGAGATCAGGAAGGACTGCACCTCGCCCTTGCCGAAGTCGAAAATGCGCGTCGACCAGTCGGGGTGCTCGTTCATCATCGGGTCGGACAGCTCATAGCAGCACGTTCCGTCGAATTCGTAAAGACCGTTCTCGTCCTTCGGGAAGTGCGCCGGAACCCAGTCGAGCAGCACGCCGATACCGGCGCGGTGGCACTTATCCACAAAAGTCATGAACTGCTGCGGCGAGCCGTAGCGCGCGGTCGGGGCGTAGTAGCCCGTGACCTGATAGCCCCAAGAGGGATCGTAGGGATATTCGGTGATCGGCATCAGCTCCACATGGGTGTAGCCCATGTCCAGCAGATACGGGATCAGCTCGTCGGCCAGCTCGTCGTAGCGGTAGCAGCTGCCGTCGGGCTTGCGTCTCCACGAGCCGAAGTGCATCTCATAGATGTTCATCGGACTGTCGAGCAGATGGCGCTTGGCCTGCTGACGGCGATAGGCCGTGTCGTTCCACTCGAAGCCCTCGAGCGTGCAGACGCGGTTGGATGTATCCGGCAGGGCGCAGGTGCGGAAGCCGTAAGGATCGGACTTATAGACCGTTGAGCCGTCGGCGCGGCGCACACAGAATTTATATGCGTCGCCCTCCTTGGCATAGACGGAAAATGCCTCCCAAACGCCGTATTCTAGGTAAGTCATCGGCAGATCATCCGGGTTCCAGAAATTCCAGTCTCCGGTGACGCTGACGCCCTGCGCGTGCGGCGCCCACACGCGGAAGATATAGCCGTTCTTGCCGTCGCACTGCGCGCGGTGGCAGCCGAGAATGGCATAGGCGCGCAGCTCGTCTCCGGCGGAGAACTTGCGCAGGATGTTGTGCAGGGACGAATCCATGTCGTTAGGTACCCTCCAATCTTCTGTTTCTTTCATCCACCTTATTATACCACTTTGCACAAAAATTGCAACCGTTCGCGGCAAGTTTTTTGCGGTTGTGTTGTCTTTTTCGCCCAGAACACGATTTTCGTCGATTCTCCCAAAATTTAAACGGATTTTTCGGCAGAATCAGCGAAAGCTTTGTCCAAAATTTCCAGTCCGGCCGAAATTGCCCCTGCACACCTTGACAAATCCTGCATTTCGGCATAGAATAAATAATAGTGCCAATAGGCGCAAAACTGAATGCACAAAGGAGGGAACGCATCATGGATGCTGGGAGTAGTAGCGGCATACCGGTAGGCCGATGTCCGAATCGGACGCGCATCCGTTGCTGCGTGTCCCCGTTCCAATAACCGGTCTGCCTTGCCGGCTTCCAAACCACTGATGTACTTTTATGAATCAGGAGGAAAGAACCGATGGCAGAGCATAACGTCACCGTCGAGAGCACGCTCACCGCGCTTCTCGACGAGAAAAAATATCCCACCGTCCGGGATATTCTCATCACCATGAACCCCTCGGACGTCGCCTCGATCCTCGACGAGCTTCCGGAGGAGCGGCTGCCGCTGCTGTTCCGTCTGCTGCCGAAGGAGCAGGCCGCCGAGACCTTCGTCGAGATGGAGCCGGAGGCGCAGGAGCTGCTGATCCGCGGCTTCTCCGACAGCGAGCTGCGCGAGGTGCTCGACGAGCTGTATGTCGACGACGCCGTCGACATCGTCGAGGAAATGCCGGCCAACGTCGTGCGCCGCATCCTCTCGCAGGCCGACCCGCAGATGCGCAAGGAGATCAACGAGATTCTGCGCTATCCGGAAAATTCCGCCGGGTCGATCATGACCACCGAATACGTCTCGCTGCGCCCGGGCATGACCGTCGAGGAGTCCATTCTCCGCATCCGCCGCACCGGCGTGGACAAGGAGACGATCTACACCTGCTATGTCACGCGCGACCGCACGCTCGTCGGCCTCGTCACGGTCAAGGATCTGCTCCTTGCGCAGGACGACGACCTGAAGATCGAGGAGCTGATGGAGACGAACGTCATCTCCGTCAATACCCACACCGATCAGGAGGACGTCGCGCAGATGTTCGCCAAGTATAACTTCCTTGCGCTGCCGGTCGTCGACGCCGAGAGCCGCATGGTCGGCATCATCACCTTCGACGACGCCATGGACGTCATGGAGGACGAGGCCACCGAGGATATGGAGATCATGGGCGGCATGACGCCGTCGGACAAGACCTACCTCCGTTCGACGGTCTTCGACCTGTTCAAGCACCGCATCCCGTGGCTGCTGCTGCTGATGGTCTCGGCCACCTTCACCGGCCTCATTATCACGAATTTCGAGAGCGCGCTTGCCGCGCAGGTCGCGCTCACGGCCTTCATCCCGATGCTCATGGACACCGGCGGCAACTCCGGCTCGCAGTCCTCCGTCACCGTGATCCGCGCGATCTCGCTCGACGAGATCGAATTTTCCGACCTGCCGCGCATCGTCTGGAAGGAAATCCGCACCGCCGTGCTCTGCGGCGCGACGCTGGCGGCCGCCTGCTTCGTCAAAATCATGCTGGTCGACCGGCTGCTCATGCGCAATGACAGCATCACCGTCACCGTTGCCGTCGTCGTCTGCATCACCATGGCGCTGACCGTCCTGATCGCGAAGATCATCGGCGCGGTGCTGCCGATGTGCGCAAAAAAAATCGGTCTTGACCCGGCCGTGATGGCAAGCCCGTTCATCACCACCATTGTCGACGCGCTGTCGCTGCTGATCTACTTCGGCGTGGCCACAACGCTGCTGCCAATGTGACCGATCCTCGGTGCATTTTGAAGCCCCACAGCGTCTCCCATGCGGGAGATGCCGTGGGGCTTCCGTTCTTTTATTTGTTTTTCTTATCAAAACGCCATTCATTATCATTTATTTCTCTTTGAGATTTTCTGATACAATTGTTATAATATGGTCAGCGTTATTCTTTTAAAAGAACAGGGAGGTTTTTCAAACATGAAACAAAAATCATGGATCGGCCGGAACTGGCTGATCCTGCTGACCGGAGCGCTGATCGGCGTGGCGGCGCTCGTGCTGAGCGCGCTCGGCAACCCCGGCAACATGGGCTTCTGCATTGCCTGCTTCGAGCGTGACATTGCCGGTTCGGTCGGTCTGCACAGTGCAGGCAAGGTTCAGTATTTCCGCCCGGAGATCGTCGGCATCGTGTTCGGCGCGCTCCTCATGGCCGTCGGCCGCAAGGAATTCAAGGGCAAGGCCGGCAGCTCCCCCGTGCTCCGCTTCGTTCTCGGCGCTGCCGTCATGATCGGTGCGCTGGTCTTCCTCGGCTGCCCGCTGCGGATGCTGCTCCGTCTCGGCGGCGGCGATCCGAACGCCATTGTCGGCCTCGTCGGCTTCATCGTCGGCATTCTCGTCGGCGTGTTCTTCCTGAAGAAGGGCTTCACGCTGCGCCGCGCCTATGACCAGAGCAAGCTTGAGGGCTCCGCCTTCCCCGCTGCGGTTCTGATCGCGTTTCTGCTCTGCGTGACCGGCATCTGCGGCCTGTTCCGCGCCTCGGCGGAAGGCCCCGGCGCTGCCCACGCCCCGTGGTACGTCTCCATCATCGCCGGTCTGCTCGTCGGCGCGCTGGCACAGCGCAGCCGCTTCTGCATGGCGGGCGGCATCCGCGACGCCGTGATGTTCAAGGACTTCGGCCTTGTCTCCGGCTCTGTCATCCTGATCGTCGTCGTTCTGGTCGGCAATCTGATTCTCGGCAACCTCAAGAGCTTCTCCTTCTATGGCCAGCCCATTGCCTCGGCGGACGGCCTTTGGAACTTCCTCGGCATGGTTATCGTCGGCTGGGGCTCGACCCTGCTCGGCGGCTGCCCGCTGCGCCAGCTCGTGCTGACCGGTGAGGGCAACTCCGACTCCGCCGTCACCGTCCTCGGCATGATCGCCGGTGCCGCCGTCAGCCACAATTTCAATCTCGCCTCCGGCCCGTCCGTGCTCGCAGAGGGCGGCACCGTCACCGGCGGCTCCACCGAGAACGGCCACATCGCCGTGCTCGTGATCCTCGCAGTTCTGGTGGTCGTCTCCGTGCTTTGCACCTTTGTCAAGAAAAAGGAGCAGAAAAATGGTTGATGCGCGCGGATTTTCCTGCCCGATGCCCGTTGTGATGGTGCAGAAGGAGGTCAAGAAGAACGCCCCCGACACGCTGGACGTTCTGGTCGACAACCAATGCGCCGTTGACAACGTCACACGGTTTGCGAGCAATCAGGGCTACAACGTCTCCGTGAAGCCGGATGGCACGGACTTCCGTCTGACGCTCAAGAAATAACACACAGTCCCGCCTCCTCCGAGGCGGGACTGCTTTTTCAAAAAATACCGCAAGCCCCGCTTTTTTCAAAGCGGGGCTTGCGGCTTATCTGTTCTTATGTATGCTGTGCCATCTGCGACGAATGCTCCAGACTGACGAGCCAGTTGTGCATCATTTCTCTGGCGGCCGTCTCGGCATCACGCCGGCGGAGCGCCTCGATCAGCCGATCATGCGAGACAAAGCTGTCCGCGCTGAGGCCATAGGTCTGCAGCAGCGTGTACTCCATGCGTTGGATATGCAGCATCAGCGTCTCGGAGAATTCGCAGAGGAATTCGTTGTCCGCGATCACCAGAATGCGGTTGTGCAGCGCAAGGTCGGTGTGCAGCGTGGCGACGATATTGCCCTGTGCAATGCACTTCTGAATTTGCCGGTCGAGCGCGGCCAGCTCCTCGATCTGCTCGTCCGTGATAACGCGGCAGGCCAGCTCCGCCGCAAGCGCATGCAGATGCGCCAACGGCAGATACCACTTTTCGGCGTGCTCCACGTCCAGCTCCGAGACCACCGTCCCCTTGTTGGGATAGATCTCAATCAGCTTCTGACCGGCAAGCATCTGCATGGCCTCGCGCACGGGCGTGCGGCTGACTTCAAAATATTCGCAGATCTCCTGATCGTTCAAGCGCTCGCCGGGCTGAAGGGTGCCGTAGGTGATCCATTCGCACAGCGTGTGGTAGATTTTCATCTTGACCGGCTCTTTTTTGGGTGCGGGCTGCTTGAGCGGTATTGGCATAGTGTTCTCCCCTTTCGCGAGACGCCGCAGTCGCGCCTCGCTTCTGTTCAAATTATACCATATTTTGCAGCAGGATTCAAGCGCTTATGTTGCAGATTCCAGATTGAGCAGCACATCAATCAGCTTTACATAGCCCTCTGCGCTCTTGGTAAGCTGCTCCTTGAGCACATATTCGTCGACCGTGTGCGCAAGGCTCTCGACCGACGGGCCGAAGCCCAGCGTCTTGATGCCGGCCTCCCCGGCGTAATGGCTGCCGTTGGTGCAGAAGGAATAGGTCGTGATGACCGGGTTCGTGCCGAGGGTTTGCAGCGCCGCAAAGCTCTTCTGCACAAATTCGGACGAGCGGTCAAAATACCAGCCGGGGAAAAAGCGCTCGGCATAGATCTCGTTTCCGGTGTAGCACGTCTTGGTCTCGGCGCGCAGATAGACCTTGGCCTTGAAATCCGGGTCTTCTGCGGCAAGCCGCTCGATGTGATCCTGGATCGTCGCAAGCACGCTCTGCGGCGTGTCGCCGACGAGCAGGCGGCGATCCAGCGTCGCGATGCAGCGCTCCGGCACGACCGACGCGCCGGGATAGGGCGCGGAAATGATGTCCGTCAGCTCCATAATGCCCTTGCCCAGCTCCGGCTGCTCCTCGGGGACGTAGTCCTCGAGCGCCGCCAGCAGCTTCATCATCTTTTTCACGGCGTTGACGCCCTTTTCCGGGTTGGCCGAGTGCGCGGGCTTGCCGATCGTCTCGAGCACGATCTCCGCACGGCCGCGCTGGCCGATCTTCAGGTTCAGGTTCGACGCCTCGCCGATGATCACATAGTCCGGATGCACGAATTGGCTGATTCTTCTGGCCGAGACGCCCTCGTAAAGCTCCTCATAGACCACGCCCGCAACGTAGATCTCGCCCGGGAAGTCGTGGTCGCATTCCTGCGCATAGGCCGCAGCGGCGCAGATCATGGCCGCAACCGCGCCCTTCATATCCGACGCGCCGCGTCCGCAGACGCGATCGTCGCGAATCTCGCCGCCGAAGGGGTCAAAGCTCCAGCGCTCCGGCTCCTGCACGGGCACGGTATCGATGTGTCCGTCGAGCAGGACGCGCGGGCCGGGACGGCGGCCGCGCAGGCAGCCGATCACGTTGCCGTATTCGTCGACCGTCACCTCGTCATAGCCGAGGCGGCGCATCTCGCGCTCGATCACGCCGACGACCTCCCGCTCCTCGCCGGAATAGCTCTTGGCCTGGATCAACCGGCTGCAAAGGTCGATTGTGTTTTCATGCAGCTCCTGAATCGTCATGTTGTCTCCTCCTCATTGTGCCGCAAGGCTGTCCCAGAGGCGCTGCGCCTCGGCGCGGCAGCCCGCAAAAATTTCTTTCTCGTCGACACGCGTGCAGTGATGCCGCTCGACGACCGTCTCGCCGTCGCAGACGACGGTATCCACATGGCCGCTGAAGCCGGAGGTCATGTGCGAGAGCACGTTCCCGGCGTGCAGCGGCGTGGGCGGATCGTAATCCAGGATCAGGAAATCCGCCGCTGCGCCCGGGCGCAGAACGCCGACCTCGTAGCCGAAAATGCGCTTGGCAAGGCGCTGGTTGTTCGTGAACGCCATATCCAGAATTTGTTTGCCGGAAAAGACCGAGCAGTCGTTTTGCCCGATGTGCTGCTGGATGCTCGCAAAGCCCAGCTCGGTGAACAGGTCGTAGGTATAGCCGTCGCCGCCCAGCGCCACATGGACGCCCGCATCCATCAGCGGCACGACCGGGCAGATGCCCACGGCCGTGTTCGTGTTCGACTGCACATTGTGCGCCGCCGTCACGCCGGTCTCGCGCAAAATGCCGAAATGGCGCGGCTTGAGATGCACATTGTGCGCCGTGATGGTTTTTTCGCCGAGAATGCCCGCCTCATGCAGGCGCTCGACAACGTGCATATCAAAGCGGCGGTAGCAGTCGCTGACGTCGGCCTCAGACTCGGCCATATGGATATGGAAGCCCGCATTCAGCGCGTTTCCGACGGCACTGCTCCGCTCCAGCGTCTCAGCAGAGAGCGAATACGAAGCGTGCAGGCCGAAAATCCCGCGGAAGCGGTCGCCCTCGGCCTGATGCGCGCGGATATAGCGCTCGTTTTCGGCAATGCCGCGCGCGGCGCGCTCCGCGCCGTCCCGATCGGTCACCTCATAGGCAAGACAGCCGCGCCCGCCGACGGCGCGCATCGCGCGCTCGATCGTGTCGAGGCTGCCGGTGATATAGTTGGGGCTGGCCTGATGGTCGAAATAGGTCGTCGTGCCGGCCTTCAGTCCCTCGACAAGCCCCATCAGGGCGCTGTAGTAGGTCTGGCGCTCGTCGAGCGCCTTGTCCACGCGCCACCACATACGCGACAGATACTGCTGCCAGTTGTAAATCGGCTCGCTGAGCGGCATTCCGCGCACGAATTGGCCGTAAAAATGGCAGTGGGAGCTGATCATGCCCGGCATCAGGATGCGCCCGGCCAGATCGTGCCGAACATCGGCCTCGGGCAGCGCCTCGTCTCCGCAGACGCCGACCGCTGCAACGCGGTCGCCGTCGACGAGCAGATAGCCGCCGGGCAGGAAGAGCCGGTCAACGTCGCCGGTAATCAGAGAAGCGTGGTAATAAAGCGTTTTCATGTTGTCTGTCTCCTGAGCAGAGATTTGGGCAGCGCGCGTCGGAGCAGCCGTCCGGCACCCGCCTTGGCACGGTCGCGCCCGTCTTCGACCAGAACCCTGCCGCCCGCGACGGTGCAGGCCACGCGGACGTGCATCGGCATTCCCGCAAACGGCGTGTAGTCGGTCTTTTCATGCAGCAGCTCGACGCCCATCGTATAGCTGCAATCGGTGTCGAGCAGGACGATGTCCGCGTCCGCGCCGGGTGTAAGCTGTCCCTTGCGTCCGGCAAGGCCGTAGAGCTGCGCCGGGTTATAGGACGTCATTTCCGCAAGGCGGCGCATGGAGATCTTCCCGGTGCGCACGCCCAGCTCGTGCACGAGCACCAGGCGCGTCTCAATGCCGGGCATCCCGCCGGGGATCTCATAGAATTTGTCCGAAACGCGCTTCTGGCTGAGGTAGAACGCGCAGTCGTCCGTGCCGATGGTGAATTTTGTCCCGGCGGAGAGCACGCGCCAGATCCCGGCGCGGTCGGCCGCCGTGCGAATGGGCGGGTTGACGATGTAATCCGAGGCGTGCTCCTTCTCATAGACCGTCTCGTCAAAGCAGAGATAGTGCGGGCAGGTCTCGCCGTAGACCTCCAGTCCCTCGCGCTGCGCCTGCTCGATCAGAGCCGCGCCCTCTGCGCTGGACACATGGCGGATCAGCAGCCGCACGCCCGTGCGCCGCGCCAGCTCGATCAGCCGACGAACGGCCGACGGCTCGGAGTCGGCGGGCTTGCTCTCGAGAAAATGGCTGCAATCGGTCTTTCCCTCCGCCTTGAGGCGCGCGACAGCCTCGTTGATCTGCTCCTCGTTCTCGGCGTGCACGGTCGCGATCGCGCCGTGCTCGGCGATCACGCGGAAGGCGCGCTCCATGTCCGCATAGGGGACGAGCAGATTGCTGTAGGCCGTGTAAAATTTAAACGACGTAAAGCCGTGCTTTATCAGAACAGGGATTGCCTGTAAGGTTTCTTCGTTGATGTCCGTCAGCGTGCAGTGGAAGCTGAAATCCGCCGCGCACTGCTTCTCGGCCAGCGCGGTACGCATCCTGACCGCGTCTAAGATCGAGCCGCCCCGCTCCTGATCGGCAAAATCGATCAGGGTGGTCACGCCTCCGTAAAGTCCGGCACGCGTGCCGTCAAAAAAATCGTTCATGGTCTGCGTTCCGCCGAACGGAAGCAGCATATGCGCGTGGGTCTCCACCACGCCGGGGATTGCTTTCTTTCCGGCCGCGTCGAGAACGCGTGCGGCCGTGCCCTCCAGGTGCGGCGCGATCGCAACGATCCGTCCGCCCTGCACGGCGATGTCGCAGACCCCAAGCTCCTGCGGCGCATAGACGTCCGCGCCCCGGATCAACAGGTCGTACTGCATTGCGGGTAACCTCCTTGTTGAAATTCCGCAAGGGCGGGCGGAAGCGTTTCCCACCCGCCTTGAGCCTTGGCGGCGCTGACCCGAGCGCGTCGGGTCAGCGCCATCGGCAAGCTTATTTGTCGTAGGATTCGGTCGGGACGACGACGCCGTTCGTGACGTCCGCGATCAGCTGGGTGATCTCTGCGACCACATCCGCCGGGATGATGTCCGCGTTCAGCTCGGCAAGCTCCACGCCGACGCCGAGGCCGGGCTTATACACGCCGCCGAAGGAGCCGTCCTTGATGCGGTCGACCTGGCTGGCGATGACGGGCGGGACGATCTCCACGACGGAGGTCAGCATCAGCTCGGGGGCGAGATCATGCTGGTCGGAGCCGTAGCCCATGCAGTAGACGCCCTTTTCCACGCAGGCCTCGATCACGCCGAGACCGGTGGTGTCGGCCGCGTGCATGATGACGTCGGCGCCCTGATTGATCATGCTCAGCGCAGATTCCTTGCCGAGCGCGGTGTCCTCGGTGTTGCCGGTCATGATGACCAGAACGTTCGCGTCGGGGTTGGCCGCCTTGGCGCCCTCGGTGTAGGCGTTCTTCATGGTGAGCTGACCGGCCGACTCAGAGCCGCCGATGTAGCCGACGGTGCCGGACTTGGACATTTTCGCAGCCAGATAGCCGCAGATGTAGGTTGCATGATAGACGGCGGTGTCGACAAAGCCGATGTTAGCGGGGAAATTGTCGGCAGGCGCCTTGCCATAGACGAAGAAATAGTTGTTGGGGTTGGCCTCGGCAACGCGGATCATTGCGTCGCCGAACTGGGAGCCGTGGGCAATGACGAGGGTATAGCCGTCGTCGACGAAGTTCATGGCGATGGATTCGCAGTTGGAGGTGTCAACGTTTTCGACATACTGGGTCTTGTAGCCCTCACCCTCAAGCTGCTGCAGGCCCTGATAGGCCGTCCAGCACCAGGATTCGTCGGTGATAACGCCGGGGAGGATCAGCGCGACGGAGATGTCCTGATCGTTTGCGGGAGTTGCGGTGTCATCGGTGGCTGCGGTGTCTTTGGTGTCTGCGGTGTCTGCGGTGTCGTTGGTCGCCTTGGTGGATTCGCTTTCGTCGGTCTTACCGGCGCATGCCGCCAAGCTCAGTACCAGAGCCAGGCAAAGGATCAGTGCAAGCAGTTTTTTCATTTGGTCCTCCTAAATAGAATAGTATATCAGATCCACACACGTTTGTGTATAGTATCTTACAAAATTTTCTCGTCGGCCAGTTCCCCGGCCAGCTCCAGGGCGCGCGCGATCTGCGCGGCCTGCTTTTCCATGAACGCAACGCCGTATTCCGCGCTGGCCAGCTCGGGCTTTCCGACGACGCCGTCAACGGAAATATCGTCGATGAACCATGCGGAGATCAGATCCCCGCGGCAGTCGGCCGCCTCGTGCCATTTGTCGACGGAACGGCTCAGCTCGGGCGTGATGCGGTCGTCATCGACCGTTTGCGGATGCTTGGCCAGCATGACGCTCGTCTCGATCTCGTCGGCGTGGACGTCGTATTCGTGCGCGCCGATGCGGTCGCGGATCGCGCCGCCGTTGACCATGTACAGGCGCATTCCCTTCGCGCGCAGCAGACGCCCGGCAAGGTGAATGCAGCTGTCGTTTCCGCCGTGGCCGTTCACCAGCACCATCGAATGCACGCCCAGCCGCAGCAGCGATTCGCCGATATCGGTCAGGATGTGGATCAGCGTCTCCGGCATGAGCGTCAGCGTGCCGGGAACGTGCAGATGCTCGATGCTCAGGCCGTAAATGATCGGCGGCAGCACGAGGAACTGCGTTTTCGAGCGCACCTTCGTCATGGCCAGCTCGGTGATGTCCTGCGCGCAGAGATAATCCGTGCCGACCGGAAGATGCGGCCCGTGCTGCTCCACCGCGCCGATCGGAAGAACGGCGACGGCGGGGCCTGCCTCCGCAAGCTCCTGAAGCTGCGGGGCAGTCTTTTCGGCGTAGTAGCAATACGGCATATCAGCGTCCCTCCCGTTCAAATACGCCGCCGACGGTCTTCGGGCCGCGCTTGTTGCGCCCGGCCAGCAGCAGGCTGAGAATTGCGACGATGTAAGGCAGCGCCAGCAGCAGCTGGTACGGCAGGGCGACGCCCTTGGCCTGCAAATGCAGCTGGAAGGCGTTGATGAAGCCGTAGCCGAACGAGCCGATCAGCGAATAGACCGGGTGCCAGCCGCACAGCAGGCAGACGGCCAGCGCGAGGAAGCCGCGTCCTGCGGAGATATCCGGTGCGAAGCTGCCCGTGATGGCGACAACGAGATACGCGCCGCCCAGACCGGCCAGCAGGCCGCTGAAGAGCACGACGCCCCAGCGATAGCCGACGACGTTGATGCCGTAGGACTGCGCCGCGCGCGGGTTTTCGCCCAGAGAGCGGAGCTGGAGGCCGAGCTTGGTCTTGTAGAGCACGAAGCCCGCTGCCAGCGAAACGAGAATCGCCAGATAAGCCAGAATGTCCATGGAGAAGATCGAGCCGCCGACCACCGGGATCTTGGAAAGCAGCGGAAGCTCCAGGCTGCTCAGCAGCGGCACCTTCGGCCGCGAGGTCGCGTAGAGCACGCGGTAGAGGAAGGACGTCAGACCGGCGGCAAAGATGTTGAACATAAAGCCGACGACGGCCTGCGGCTGATTGCGCGAGACGCCGATGTAGGCGATGATGACGGCCGAGAGGCATCCGGCCAGCGCACCGGCCAGAATTGCGAGGAACAGCGACTGTGTGTACTGGTAAGCCAGCAGCGTCGTGAACGCGCCGATGACCATGTTGCCCTCGAGGCCGATGTTCATCACGCCGGCGCGCTCGGCGACGGTCTCGCCGACCGCCGGGAACAGGATCGGGACGCCCTGACGGATGGTCGACGCAAGCAGCGCCGTGATCACACTGGTAGTCATGCCTTTTTCCCTCCTCTTTTTTTCTGACGCGCGCCGACGACCTTCAGGCTGAAGCTGATGAGGATGAACAGGACGATGATGCCCTGCAAAATATCGACGAGCGTGACCGGGACGCCGCTGGAGATCTGCATCTTCTCGGCTCCGGCATCCAATCCGGCCATCATGACCGAGGCGGCGACCAGACCCAGCGGATTCAGGCAGCCGATGAGCGCGACGACCATGCCGGTGATGCCCATGCCCTCGCAGATGCCCTCGATCAGGCGATACTGCACGCCGTAGATCTCGACCGCACCGGCCAGACCGGCAAAGCCGCCGGCCAGCACCATGGCGAGGAAGCGATAGCGCTTGACATTGCAGCCCGCATACTGCGCGGCCTTCGGGCTTTTGCCCACGACGCGCAGATTATAGCCGAACTGCGTATAGCGGCAGACGAACCAATAGACCGCCACGCAGGCAAGTGCGATAAAGAGACCGACATGCGCGCGTGTTCCGGAGATCAGCTTCGGCAGCCGCGCGACCGCCGGAACCTCCGCCGACTGCGGGTTCACACCGCCCTGCTCCATGATCGGCCCATGCACCAGATAGGCGATCAATTGCAGCGCGACATAGTTGAGCATGATCGTGACGATCAGCTCGTTTGAGCCGTAATAGGCCTTCATGAATCCGGCGAAGCCGCCCCAGATCGCGCCGAACAGCGCGCCTGCCAGCAGGCCGAACAGGATGGAGAACGCCCCCAGCGATTGTCCGAAGGAGCTGGTCGCGACCAGAATCGCGCCGAGCGTACCGACATACATCTGACCCTCGCCGCCGAGGTTGTTGCAGCCGCCGACCGCCGCAAAGGCGACGCCGACGCCGACAATAATCAGCGGAATGGCCTTGGTGATGATCTCGCCGAAGCCGAGCTTCGTGGAATACGGCCGGACGATCATGTAATAATAGGCCTCCAGCGGGTTCTTCCCGACAAACGACACGAAGATCGCGCCGATCAGCAGCGCCAGCACGATCGCGGTCAGCACCAGACCGAGCGTGCGCAGAGTCGAGATCAAGTCCGTCCGGTCAAGCCGTCTCGAGCCTTCTGTTTTCATTCTGCCTTCACCCCCATCATCATGCGGCCGATCTCATAGGCGTTGTAATCCTCCGGGAGCACCTCGCCGACCACGCGCCCCTTATAGAGCACGATGATGCGGTCGGAGATGGAAAACAGCTCCTCCATCTCGCCGGAGAACAGCACGACGCCCACGCCCTCGTCGCGGCTCTTTTGAATGGTCTCGCGAATAAAATAGGTCGCCTTGATGTCCAGCCCGCGCGTCGGATAGGAGCAGACGAGCACCTTCGGATGCTTGTCCAGCTCACGTGCAAGAATGAATTTCTGCATGTTGCCGCCGGAGAGCAGGCCGGAGCGCTGCTTGATGCCCGTCGTGCGGACGTCGTAATCCTCGATCGCCTTTTTGGCCTCCGCGCGGATCTGCCGGTAATTCAGCAGGCAGCCCTTTCTCGGCGGGTTCGGCTTGCGCAGGATCCAGTTCTGATAGAGCGGATCCTCCTTCACGCTGCCGACGTTCACGCGGTCGGCCGGCACGCAGCTCACGCCCGCGTCGATGAAATCCGTCGCGTCAACGGTGTGCATCTCCTTGCCGCAGACGGACACGCGTCCGCCCGACGCCGGCCGCAGGCCGGTGATGACCTCGGCCATTTCGGCCTGTCCGTTGCCCTCGAGCGCCGCGATGCCGATGATCTCGCCGCTGTGCAGCGTCAGAGAAACGTCGTTGAGGATCTGCGCGCCCCGGTCGTCCTTCGCCGCCAGATGCTCGATGCGCATCAGCTCGGTGCGCTCCTCGGGCGGGAACTCCTTCCGGTCAAATTTCGGCGTCTCCATGTTTTCGCCGATCATCATGCGAATGATCTTCTGCTTGTCGGCGTCCTTGGTCATCATCTGTCCGCAGACCTGCCCGCGGCTCAGAACCGTGATGCGCTGACTGATGCGCAGCACCTCCTCCAGCTTGTGGCTGATGAAGATGATGCTCTTGCCGTGCGCGATCAGCTTTTCGATCGTCTCAAAGAGCGTATCGACCTCCTGCGGGGTGGAGAACGAGGTCGGCTCGTCGAGCACCAGCACGTCCGCGCCGATGTAGAGCAGCTTCAGGATCTCCACGCGCTGCTGCGTCGAAATGGAGAGCTTTTCGACCGGCGCATGGACGTCGACCTCCAGACCGTATTCCTTGGCGAGCTTCTCCAGCTCGGCCTCGATGACCTTGTCCTTTTTGCGTCGGTACCACGGATCGTTTCCCATCAGAAACACGTTCTCGGCAGCGGAATAGACGTCGATGAGCATATAGTGCTGATGCACCATGCCGATCCCGGCGCGGATCGCATCCTGCGGGGAATGGATGCTCAGCGGCTCGCCGTTTTTCAGGATCTGCCCCTCGTCCGGGCGGTACATGCCGTAGAGGATGTTCATCAGTGTGGTCTTGCCTGCGCCGTTTTCACCGAGCAGAGCGTGCACCTCGCCGGGATAGATCTTCAGGTTGATATGGTCGTTTGCGGTAAAGTTTCCGAATCGCTTCGTGATTCCGCGAAATTCGATCGCAGGAACCGGTTCCGCCATGTTCATCACGCTCCTTCTATTTTATGCTTGCTCCGCCGCTTTTGCGGCGTATTCAACGGATTGAACGATCGGCACATAGCCGGTGCAGCGGCACAGATTGCCGCTCATCGCCGTGCGGATCTCGTCGCGCGTCGGCGACGGATTGTGCAGCAGCAGCGCATAGGCGCTGATGAGCATCCCCGGCGTGCAGAAGCCGCACTGGACTGCGCCGTGATCCATGAAGCTCTCCTGCAGCAGCCGCCCGAGCGGCAGCTCCTGAAGCCCCTCGACAGTCAGGATCGGCTGCCCCTCGACCTGCCCGACCATGGTCAGACAGGAGGCGCAGGTCTGCTCCCCGACGAGCACCGTGCAGGCGCCGCATTCGCCGATGGCGCAGCCCTCCTTTGTGCCCGTCAGGCGCAGCTCCTCGCGCAGAACGTCGAGCAGCCGTGCCGTCGGGTCGCAAAAAACATCGTAAGCTCTGCCGTTGACCAGCAGATGCAGGGTTCTTTTCTCAGCCATATTGCACCTCGAACAGTTCGCCCAGCAGCCGCTCCAGAAGCTTCTGACTGACGGGCTGTTTATAAAGCGTCGACGCGCGGACGCCCGCGATCTCCGGAAGCTTGGCCGCCGTCTGCGCGGCGATGCGCCGCAGCAGCTCCGGCGTCGGGCGTTCGCCCTGCACGGCCTCCGTGATCTCCGGGAAGCACATCGGCCGCGGGAAGGCCGAGCCGAGCGCCACGCGCAGATCGTCGATCCTGCCGTCCGTGAGCCGTCCGCTGACGCTGACGGTCAGGCGCGAGATGGCAAGCGCTCTGCGCCGCCCGAGCTTGAAGAAGCGCTGGGGGCAGTCGAGCTTGTCGATCCGGACGGCCTCGATCAGCTCGCCCGGCAGCAGCGCGTTGCGATAGGGCGCAGTCACAAGCTCCCCGAGGGAGCATTCCCGCGCGCCCTGCGGCCCGCGCAGCAGCAGCCGCGCCCGGTGCAGCGCCAGCGGGCCAAGCGTGTCGGCCGCCGGAGAGGCGTTTGCTATGTTCCCGCCGAGCGTGCCGCGATTGCGGATCTGCGGCGAGCCGACCTCGGAGGACGCCGCCGCCAGCACCGACGCATACCGCCGAACCAGCGGGTCGGCCGCGATCCGCGCGTGTGTGCAGCCCGCACCGATCAGGAGCGCGTCCGTCTCCTCGCGCAGCTCCTTCAACTCGGCAAGATTGCTCAGGTCGATGGCCAGCTTGCCGTCGAAGCGATCCTTTTCCCGCGCGACGACGAGCACATCCGTGCCGCCGTTGACGTAAAAGGCCGCGCCGTTCGCCCGTTCAAAGGCCTCAATGGCCTCCTGCACGGTTTTCGGAACGAAAAGTCCGCTAAAACGCATCCTTCAGTCCCTCCTTCCCGCAGAAAAACACCGATTCCAGATCGAACGGCAGGTCGTGCAGCCGTCCGATGCCGCGCAGCGCATGGTTCACGGCGCAGGCAACTGCCGCCGCGCCCGGCTCGGTGGCCGGTTCGCCCAGCGACTTGGCGCCGAACGGGCCGCGCGGGTCGGGGTTGTCGACCATGATCGCCTCGTTATCCCCGACGTCCATAAAGGTCGGAATGATGTAGTTATCGAAATTCAAATTCCGGCAGATGCCGTTTTTCGAGCCAAGATCCTCCGTCAGACCCATGCCCGCGCCCATGACCATGCCGCCGAAGACCTGCCCGCAGGCCAGCGTCTGATTGATGACGCGCCCTGCATCGTGCGAGCCGGCCATTTTCAGCACGCGCACCTGCCCGGTGGCCAGATCGACCTCGACCTCCGCCGCCTGACAGGAATAGGTGAAGGAGACAAAGGCCTCGCCGCAGTCGTGCTCGTGATCCCAGCTCAGCGGATAGTTGATAAACGTTCCGGGCGAGGCGGGCGTCCCGCCGACGGCGTAGCACCGCGCGACGGCCTCGGCAAAGCTCAGCTCGTGCGCCCCGGCATAAACGCGGTCTTTTTCAAAGCGGATCGTCCCGGCATCGACGCCGAATTCGGCCGCAAGCGGCTTTTTCAGGATGTCGAGAATGTGCTTCGCCGCGTCGATGATGGCGTTGCCGCCGGTGAACGTGCCGCGCGAGGCAATGGCCGCGCCGGAGGTCGGCGCGTGGGAGGAATCGGCGACGTTCATGGTGACGCGCTCGAAGTCGCAGCCCAGCGCCTCGGCGGCGATCTGTGCCAGCGCCGTGCGCAGCCCCTGTCCCTGCTCGGTATAGCCGCAGGAGACGAGCACGCTCGCGTCCTCCTCGACCTCAATGTAAACGCGGGCGACATCCAGTCCCTCCGAGCCGATGCTCACGCCGCGCGCGCTGCACGCGATGCCGACGCCTCGACGGATCAGGCCGTGATTTTCCCGGTTGTATTTTTCGTATTTTTCCTCATAGCCGATGGCAGCGGCGGCATTGTTGAGCACCTCGAGCACGGTGACGGTGTGCTTGTCGAGCACCTGACCCGTGCCGTTGACGTCGCCAGTGCGCAGCGCGTTGCGGCGGCGCAGCTCCAGCGGCGAGATGCCCAGCTTTTCGGCCAGCTCGTCCATTGCATTCTCCATGGCGAAGATCGCCTGCGGCGTCCCGAAGCCGCGCATGGAGCCGGTGTGGATGTTGTTCGTTGTGACGGCGCAGGCGTTATAGAGCACGTTCGGGTTCCGGTACGGTCCGGGGCCGAGGTGCGAGGCCTTGCCGATGATGCCGCAGGCCCAGTTGGCATAGGCGCCGCTGTCGGCGATCGCCTCGGTGTGCAGCGCCTGAAGGCTGCCGTCCCGATTCGCGCCCAGCCGCACATGGAAGGAAAACGGCGTGCGCTTGTGCGTCTCGCGGATGGAATCCTCCCGCGTCAGGACGTATTTGACCGGTCGGTCGGTCTTGAGCGCCATCAGCGCCGCGCGAACCGCGACCTGCTCGGCGCTCTCAAGCTTTCCGCCGAAGGTTCCGCCGAGCGCGGACTGCACGACGTCGACCTTCGCCATCGGCAGGTTCAGCGAGCGGCAGATCGACGTGCGCACCATAAAGGGATGCTGCATCGAGCCGTGGATCGTCAGCACCTTGCTCTCGTGCGACGGCACGGCGACCAGCGCCTCCGGCTCGATATAGGCATGCTCGATGAACTGCGTGGAATAATGCGTATCGACAACGACGTCGCAGGCGGCCAGCGCCTTTTCCGCGTCGCCCTTGCAGACCCGGCTGACCGAAACGACGTTGCCGGGATAGTCCTCCGTGATGATCGGCTCGTGATTTTTCGCCCTGCTCGGGTCAAAAAAAGCCGGGAGCGCCTCATATTCGACCCGGATGCGCCTGACGGCCTCGGCCGCAAGCTCCGGCGTCTCCGCCGCGACGCAGGCGACCACGTCGCCGAAAAAGCGGGTCTTGTCGTCTGCAAGAATGTACTGATCCTGCATGACCTCGCCCATGACCTTCATGCCGGGGATGTCCCGCGCGGTGACCACGCAGGCGACGCCCTCCATAGCCTCGGCCTCGGAGGCGTCGATCGACACGATGCGCGCATGGGGGTGCTCCGCATAGAGCCCCTTGCCGTAGAGCATTCGCTCAAACTTCAGATCCGCGCCGTACATGGCCTGACCCGTCACCTTTTCGACAACGTCCAGACGCCGCACCGGGCGGTTGATCGCATGTCCCATAGCTACCTCTTTTTATCGCAGTGTGATGCAGTCTCTCGGGCAGACGGACTGGCAGACGCCGCAGCCGCGGCAGACCGCTTTGTCCAGCGTCGGCACGCTGCCCTTTTCGTGATGCAGCGCCCCGAAGCCCGCATCCTGGCAGGCCGTCGCGCAGCTTCCGCATTTCAGGCAAGCCGTTTCGTCGATGGAGCAGTGCAGGTGGTTGTCCCGCGAGAGCTCGGAATGATCGACCAGATACGGAAGCGATTTTCCGACCATGGCATCGAGCGAGGTGAAGCCCTTCTGCTCCATATAGCGCAGCAGGCCCTTCTGCATACTCTGCACCATGCCGAAGCCGTAGCGCGAGATCGCCGTGCAGACCTGCACGTTTCTTGCGCCCAGCAGGAGAAACTCCGCCGCGTCCTGCCAATTGCTCACGCCGCCGACACCCGCGACCGGAATGTCCAGCTCCTTGGTCAGCTTACTGACGCAGCCCAGCGCGATCGGCTTGACCGCCGGACCGGAAAGTCCGCCCCACGTGGACAGGCCGTTGACGTTCAGCTTCGGATAGCCCGTCTCCAGATCGATGCCGATGAAGCCGCGCACCGTGTCGATGCAGCAGAGCGCATCCGCCCCGCCCTCGACCGCGCCGCGTGCAACGTCGACCAGATCGGTGACGTTCGGCGTCATTTTGACGATCACGGGCGTGTTCTTTTTTCTCGCCCGCAGAATGGTCTGCGTCGTCGTGCGCATCAGCTCCCGGTCGGCCGCGGGGATCGCATTGCTGGCCTTTTTGCCCTCGTCGGCAATGCTGTGCTCGCCCTGCGGACAGGACATGCTGCATTCGATCATGTCCGCCCCGGCCTCCTCGAGCCGGTGCACCAGCTCGATCCATTCGTCCTCGCCGGCCGCCATGATGCTGCCGATGAAGCGGCGGTCGGGATAAAGCTGCTTGAAATAGGCGATGTCCTCCTGGATCTCCTCGACCGTGCGCTCAGAGATCAGATCGATGTTATAAAACGCAAACTGCGGCTTGCCCGCGTAGGAAAGCCCCGCCATATTCGGCTCGGCCAGCTTCGGGCTGTGCTGCGGAAGCGCGGTGGTCTTGAAGACGATGCCGCCCCAGCCCGCCTCGAGCGCCCGGCGCACCTTTTCGCGGCTGTCCGAGGACGGCGATGCCGCGACGGTAAACGGATTTTCAAACGGGACGCCCGCAAAATTTATATTCAGATCCATGATGCTCCGCCTCCTGCTCATTCGTGCGATATGCAATATATCGGTTTGCTGATTTCAGTATATTTTCTTTTTTCTTTGACGTCAATCCGCAAAATATACAAACAAATATCGATTTTCTTGTCGAATCTGACGGTAATATTTTGAAAAGAATAACGCATACAATATAGAAAAAAGAATTTGAAAAATCCAATATATCGGCTGGCTTCTTCCGCTTCCCCGGCTGCGTATTTTTTCTCCGGACAGCCGATTTTTTTCGTCCGGCTGCGCTTTCCGGGCAGCTGCATCCTCCGGGCAAACGGTTTTCAGAACGAAACGCTTGAAAAACGGTGCGGAGCACCACCGCGCAGAAAGGCCGCATAAAGCAAAAACGCCCGTTTCCCAAATAAAGCCGTCCCAATTTCGTGTCATTGCGAGGAGCGCAGCGACGCGGCAATCTTTAAGCCGAAGGCATGGCATCCCGTGGCGAAACACGGTGCCCCTGCGAGACGGATTTCAAACATTTCGGAAATAAAAATGATAGGTTTTGTTGCAAAACCTACCATTTTTGTGTCATTGCGAGGCCGCAGAGCGGCCGTGGCAATCTTAAAGCCGAAGGTATGGCATCCCGCAGCGAAGCACGGGAGCGGAAAACGACAGAATCCCCAAATTTCGGATCGTCACGGAGCGACACCACAGCGGCGCTTCTCCGGAAGCGCCATTTCACGTGGGCGCAAGCCTGCATTTCCCGTGCGCAGCATCTTTCACACGATCAAAGATCGTATTTCACTGCAAAGCCTTGCCGCCGCGCACGCGCCCTCTGTCCCCGTCTGTCTCCCTGAAATTCGCCCGTTTTCTCTCCTTCTGTTCAAAATCAACAAAAATCCGCCCCGAGATTTATTCAAAAAAACCGTCTCTCCCCTCTTGACAAGTATACCGGTATACCGGTATACTAGAATCGCTGGGAGCAGAAGACAGAACGCAGCCTTTCCCGACCGGCAACCTCTTTCTCCCTCCCGCTGTCGACCGGCAAGTTCCTTTCGTCTCATCCTTTCGGACGGGCTTCGTCGGATAGATGCGGCGGCATCCATGCGCTGCACAAGGCGCAGAGGAGGCCCCAATGGCCGTTTCCTTCCGACACCGACCGACAGCCTTCCTCCCCCGACAGCGGCCGTCCAGGCGCCCGGTGCTTTGCAATTTCCGCCGGGACGCAGGCCGCACCCGATCCCGGGTCGATTTTCTCCTCCGTCCGCCGTGACAAAATGCCGCTTCGGCGCGCCGTCCGCGCTGCCGAACCTGTCGCGGCGCTGCGCCGCGCGTCCGTCCTTCGCGCGGTGCAGGGCGCATGGAGCAGCTCATTCCGAACGAAAAAGGCCGCTTTTTCGGAGCTGCGCGCCGCTGCCCGGAGACGTTCCTCCTCCGGCACGGCCGATCCCGGGAAGCCCCCGGCCGCTTATTTCTGCGGCCACTCCTTGTGTTTTCTTCATTCTCTGCGCCGTCGGGGGGCTGCGCTTCTGTCTTCTCTCCCATTTTCCCTAAGGAACCTCTGAATCGATCAGCTGCGGCGCGCAGCGGGTCTTCTGACCCAACGGATCGGTTTGGAACAAACTCCCTCGCTGACCGCTCTTGCGATTTCGTCAGCGGTTCCCCAAAAACGCTATATGCAAAGGAGCATTGGAACTATGATCGGTTTTATCGGCCTTGGCATCATGGGCAAGCCCATGGTCAAGAATCTTTTGAAGGCAGGCGTGCAGGTGCGCGTCAACGATTTGGTTCAGAGCGCCGTTGACGAGGTTGCCGCCCTCGGCGCGCTGCCCTCGACACAGGCGCAGATCGGCGCAGACTGCGACGTGGTCTTCACGATCCTGCCCAACGGCGCGATCGTGCAGAACGTCCTGTTCGGCGAAAACGGCGTCGCCTCGACGCTGCGGCAGGGCGCGCTGGTCGTGGATATGTCCAGCGTCACGCCGGGCGAGTCCCGCGCCTGCGCCGAACGCCTTGCCAGGCAGGACGTCGCCTTCCTCGATGCCCCCGTGTCCGGCGGCGAGCCGGGCGCGATCAACGGCACGCTCTCCTTTATGGTCGGCGGCGACGAGGAGACCTTCCAGCGTGCGCAGCCCTATTTTGACATCATGGGCAGCTCGGCGATCCGCATCGGCTGCGTCGGGAGCGGCTCGATCACGAAGCTGGCCAACCAGATCATCGTGAATCTGGGCATTGCCGCCGTCTCGGAGGCCTTTGTGCTTGCCGCGAAGGCCGGCGCGGACCCCGAGAAGGTCTATCAGGCGATTCGCGGCGGTCTGGCCGGGAGCGCCGTGCTCGACGCGAAGGCGCCGATGATGTACAGCCGCAATTTTACCCCCGGCGGCAAGATCTCCATCAACCACAAGGACATCAAGAACGTGATGAACGCCGCGCACACCATGAACGTCCCGCTGCCGCTGACGGCGCAGCTCTACGAGATCATGCAGAGCCTGATGCTGCACGGCCTTGCCGACAACGACCACAGCGCCATTGTCCGCTACTTTGAGGAGCTTGCAATGGTGAAGGTAGAAAAGCAATCATAAGGAGGATTTGTTATGCTGCCCGTACTCGGAATTTCCATGGGTGACCCCGCCGGAATCGGCGCGGAGATTGCCGTCAAAGCCCTCGCGAAGAACGATTGGACGCAAAAATGCGTGCCCGTCGTGATCGGCGACGCCGCCGCCATGGCCGACGCCGTCTCCTTCACCGGCTGCGATTGCCGCCTGAACAAGATTGAAGACCCCTCGCAGGCCGTCAACGAACCGGGCGTCATCAACCTGATTGACCTCGGCTTCCTGACGCCGCATAGCTGGGAATATAAAAAGGTCTCGGCGCTGGCCGGAAAGGCCGCCTTCCATTACGTCCGCGAGGCGACGGAGCTTGCCATGCAGGGCAAGACCGACGCCATTGTCACAGGCCCCATCAACAAGGAGGCCATCAACCTCGCGGGCTATCATTACTCCGGCCACACCGAAATTCTCGCCGACCTGACCGGCACGAAGGACTACGCCATGCTTCTGACCGGCGGCAATCTGCGCGTGATCCACGTGACGACGCACGTCTCCATGCGCGAGGCCTGCGACCGCATCACAAAGCAGCGCGTTTACACCGTCATCAAGCTGGCGCGGCAGGCCATGGAGCTTCTGGGTATGCCCGATGCAAAGATCGGCGTCGCGGGCTTCAACGCCCACTGCTCGGAGAACGGCCTGTTCGGCGACGAGGAGGCGCGCGCGATCATCCCGGCCATTGAACAGGCGCAGGCCGAGGGCATCAACGTCGACGGCCCCGTCCCGCCCGACACCGTGTTCGTCAAGGCGCAGGCCGGACAATACGGCATCGTGGTCGCCATGTATCACGATCAGGGGCACATTCCGCTGAAGCTCGCGGGCTTCAAGCTCGATCTCAAGACGAACAAATATACCGCCATGAGCGGCGTCAACTCCACGATCGGCCTGCCGATCATCCGCACCTCCGTTGACCACGGCACGGCCTTTGGCAAGGCCGGTGAGGGGCGCGCGAACGAGGAGAGCCTTGTTGACGCCATGGATATGGCGATTCTGATGGCCAGAAACCGCAAAAACGTGACGAAATAACAGAAGGAGGCTTCATTCATGGAAACCATGTACGGTCTTGTGAAGGCAGCGCCCGCTCCCGGCGCAGAAATTCAGGAGAATCTGCCGATCCCGTCGGTCGGCCCGCGCGACGTGCTCGTCCGCGTGCGCGCGACCGCGATCTGCGGCACTGATTCGCACATCATGGCATGGACGCCCTACGCCCAGCAGCGCGTTCCGACGCCGATGGTCTTCGGCCACGAGTTCTCCGGCGACGTTGTGCAGGTCGGCAGCGAGGTGACCGAGGTCAAGGTCGGCGACCGCGTGGCCGGCGAGACGCACATTCCCTGCAACCACTGCCGTATGTGCCTGAGCAACAAGCGGCACATCTGCGAAAATATGAAGATCATCGGCGTACACGTCCCCGGCGCGTTCGCCGAATACATCAGCTTCCCGGCCGACGACGCGTTCAAGCTCGCCCCCGATTTCCCCTATGAGACGGGCGCGATTCTTGAGCCGATGGGCGTCGCGGTGCATGGCGTGGACTGCGGCGACGTGGCCGGAAAGACCGTCGTCGTCAACGGCTGCGGCCCGATCGGCCTGATGGCCGTGGGCGCGGCGAAGGCATGGGGCGCCAAGCAGGTCATCGCGCTGGACGTGATCGACGATAAGCTGCGCGTTGCGACGGAGATGGGCGCGGACGTCGTGCTGAACTCCTGCACGCTCGATGCCGCGGCCGAGGTCGTCCGTCTGACCGACGGCGGCGCGGACGTCGCGCTGGACTACACCGGCGTCATCCCGGCGATCAAGTCCCTGTTCCGCATGATCACGAACGGCGGCCGGATTGTTTTGGTCGGCCTGCCGAACGACCCGATCGAGCTGGATCTCACCTCCGACATTATTTATAAGGAAGCGACCGTTGTCGGCTCGACCGGCCGCCTGATGTATAAGACGTGGGAGCAGTGCATCGAGCTGATCCAGTCCGGAAAATTCCCGGTGGAGCCGGTCATCTCCGGCAAATATCCGCTGCGCGATTTTGAAAAGGCCTTCGTCGACATCAAGGCCGGGAAGCCCGGCAAGATGCTCCTGATTCCCTGAGGCCATGCAGCTTCTGGTGATCGCAGACGATTTCACCGGCGCCTTGGACACCGGAATCCAATTTGCCCGGCATGGGATCGCCACGACCCTGTTTCTCTCCGACGCCCTGACAGCCGACCTGCTCGCCGACTGTCAGGCCGACGTCGTCGTTGCGGACACCGAGAGCCGCCACCTGCCGCCGGAGGACGCCGCCGCGCGCGTGCGCGCCGTCACACGGCTGGCCAAGGCGGCCGGGTGCCCCGTTTTCTACAAAAAAACCGACTCGACGCTGCGCGGCAACCTCGGCGCGGAGCTGGCAGCCATGCAGGATGTCTGCGGCGCAAAGCGGCTCTTCTTCGCCCCCGCCTACCCCGCCCTCGGGCGCACGACGCGGAATGGCACGCAGCTTGTGAACGGTGTGCCGCTGGCACGCACGGATTTCGCCGCCGACCCGTTCAATCCCGTCGGCACGGACTTTGTCCCCGCCCTGCTTGCCGAGCAGACCGACCGCCCCGTGCGCATCGCCGCCCCGGCCGCGCTGCCGCCGAAGGCCGATCGGCCGGAGCTGGTCGTCTTCGACGCCGAAACCGACGCCGAGCTGCTGCAAACCGCGCAGGCCCTTTGGGCGCACGGCGAGGCGGTCTGTCTTGCCGGGTGCGCCGGGTTTGCCGCCGCCCTGGAGGCAGTGCTCGACCTGCCGCGCACCGCGCAAGTGCCCGAGCTGCCAAACGGCAGCCTGCTGCTCGTCTGCGGGAGCGTGCATCCGCGCGCGGTCGCACAGTGCCGGTACGCTGCCGCGCACTGCGGCTATCCGGAGCTTCCGCTGACGGCCGCGCAGATGCTCTCTGACACCGGGGACGACGCAAAAACACTTGACACGCTCTGCACTGCGCTCGAGCGGAGCGGCCGCGCGCTGCTGCGCGTGAGCGGTGGACGCGAATGTCTCGCCGAAACGGCGGCGCTCGCCGCGCGCCTTTCCATCGACCCGCAGACCGTCCCGGCGCGCATCGCCACGCGGCTCGGCGCGCTCACGGCGCAGGCGCTCGCCCGCAAAAAGCCCGCCGCGCTGATCGTCTTCGGCGGCGATACGCTGCTCGGCATCGCCCGGGCGCTGGGCTGCACGTCCGTCACGCCGCTGACCGAGCTGCTGCCCGGCATCGTGCTCTCGCAGATGCAGACGGACACGGGCGCGCTTTTCGTTGTCACCAAGGCCGGCGGCTTCGGCGATGAGAACCTGCTTCAGGAGATCGAATGCCGCCTGCACGACCTTAGGAACCTCTGAATCAATCGGCTGCGGCGCTCAGCGGGTCTTTTGCCCCAGCTTATCGGTTTGAAAATCTTGAAATACGTAAAGGATTCCTGCGATTTCCAAACCTCGATCTGGAACAAAATCCCTCGCTGACCACTCTTGCGATTGAATCAGAGCTTCCCTTATGAACGGAGGATAACTTCATGCAATTCTGCTGCTGCGCCTCGCTCGACCACGCGCAGGCCGTCGCCGACGCGGGCTTCGACCGCATTGCGCTGGCCGGCTCCTATGTCGCCGCCTGCGGTGACGCCGAGCTTGACCGCATTCAAAAAGCCCTTGATGAGACCGGTCTGGTCTGCCGTTCTCTGAACGCCTTCTGTCCGGCCGAGATCAAGCTCGTCGGCGAGGGCTACGATTCCTTCGCGCTGGCGCGCTATGCGCGGCGGCTGGCTCAAAACGCCAAGCGCATCGGCGTGCAGGCCGTCGGCATCGGCTCGCCGAATTCCCGCAAGCTCCCCGAGGGCTTTGACCGCAAGCGTGCCATGCGTCAGTGGGAAACGACTCTGCAAATTCTCTCCGACGCGTTCGGCGCCGAGGGGCTTTGGGCCTTGGCCGAGCCGCTGTGCATGCTGGAATGCAACTGGATGAACACGACCGACGAGGTACGCGCCGTCCTCGACCGCCTGAAGCTGCCGAATGTCGGCATGGTGTTTGACATGTATCATGCCTTCGTCATGCACGAGGACGCCGCGCCGCTGCGCCGCGCCCTGCTCTACGTCCGCGAGGTACACATTGCGCAGTTTGTCGACGGCGAAAAGCACTACCTCCGCGCCGACCACGCCGCCGACTGCGCCGCCTATTTCCGTCAGCTCCGCGAGGCGCGCTATTCCGGCGAGATTGCTGTCGAGGCAACCTACGACGACCTGTCCGAGGCGCTCCCGCGCTCGAACGCGCTGCTGCGCCAATGGGCAGCCGACGGCGCAAAAGAAGCTTGACAGCGCCCCGTCCGGGATGGTATAGTAATTTAAATAATGTATCCCGCAGGAGCGTACCGACATGCGTGATTTTCAATTTTTACAGGAGCAGGCCTATCAATACCTGCGCGGCAAAATTCTGAACGACGAGCTGGATCCGGAGCAGGTCTATTCCGAGTCGCAGGTCGCGCGGGAGCTGAACTGCTCCCGCACCCCCGTCAAGGACGCGCTGACCCGCCTGAGCCACGCAAAATACATCGACATCATCCCGAGCCGGGGCTTCCGTCTGCACCAAATGACCGAGGAGGATCTGGTCAGCACCTTCCAGACGCGTGTCGCCGTGGAGAGCTTCTGTGCGCTGAGCATCATGGAGCGCCGCGACCGGCCGGATGGGCAGGACGCGCTGGCGCACCTGCACGAGCTGCTGCAAAAGCAGGAGCAGGCATCCGAACGCAGTGACCTTGCCGCATTTCTGGAGGCGGACATTCTCTTTCACCGCACGATCATGCTCTTTTTGCCGAACGCGGACTTCGCCGAGCTTTATGAGCTGCACGCCTACCGCATTGAGGAGCCTGCGCGGCACAGTCTGCGCGAGCCGGATCGCTGCCGCGACGCGCTCGAGGAGCACCGCGCCGTAGTCGACGCCATTGAGAGCGCCGACATCGGCCGCTGCTATCTGGCCGTGCTGCATCACAACGAGAGCACCTTTGAACACAGCGTGCGCCTGCTGAGCAGCCGCTGAGCACGCAAGCCCCGCGTCCTGAAAAGGTGTTTTGACACGCTAAAAACCCGCGTCCCGAAATCCGGGACGCGGGTTTTTCATGCAAGCAGCTCTGATCCGGGCCGTTTTGCTCTTATTTTGCTTCCTTCGCCGTCTCGACAAGGCCGCTGGCCAGACCGGCCAGACCCTGGATCTCCGACGGGATGATGATCTTCGTCGCCTGACCGTCCGCAACCTTCTGCATCGTCTCAAGCGCCTTGAGCTTGATGACCTGATCGTTCGGGCAGGCATCGTTGAGCATCTTCATAGCCTCTGCCGTCGCCTTCTGCACGGCGCGGATGGCCTCTGCCTGACCCTCTGCGCGGAGGATCGCGGCCTGCTTCTCTGCGTCGGCGCGCAGAATGGCGGATTCCTTCTCGCCCTCGGCGACAAGGATCTGCGAATGCTTCGTGCCCTCGGCCTGCAGGATCGCCTGACGGCGGTCGCGCTCGGCCTTCATCTGCTTCTCCATGGAATTCTGGATGTCCTGCGGCGGCAGGATGTTCTTCAGCTCGACGCGCGTGACCTTAATGCCCCAAGGGTCGGTCGCCTCGTCCAGGATCGCGCGCATCCGCGTATTGATGACGTCGCGGCTGGTGAGCGTCTGATCCAGCTCAAGGTCGCCGATGATGTTGCGCAGGGTCGTCGCCGTCAGGGTCTCCATGGCCATCATGGGGTGCTCCACGCCGTAGGTATAGAGCTTCGGATCGGTGATCTGAAAATAGACGACGGTGTCGATCTGCATCGTGACGTTATCCTTCGTGATGACCGGCTGGGGCGGATAGTCCAGCACCTGCTCCTTGAGGCTGACCTTGCGGGCAATGCGCTCGAGGAAAGGCACCTTGAAATGAATGCCGACCTCCCAGACCGCCGAGAATGCGCCGAGGCGCTCGACCACATAAGCCCGGGACTGCTGCACGATGCAGATATTCTTAATGAGGATGATGAGCACGATCAGAGCGACCGCGCCGATGATGATGTATTGTGCCACTTTACTTTTCTCCCTTCGTTTGAACGGCCGAGACCAGCACCTTTGCGCCCTCGATCCTGTCGATGCGCACGGCCGTATCAGCCGCAATTTGCCTGCCGTCCACGCTGCGCGCAGACCATTCCACGCCGCTGACCTTCACCGCGCCGGTCTGACGCAGATTGTCGATCGGCTCGGTCACAAGCACGGTCTTGCCCACGTTGCTCTGGGCGTTGGTTTTTGTTTGTTTCTGGCTCAGAAGCCTTTGGCTCATCGGGCGCATGAGCAGCAACAGGAGCACCGAAACCGCGAGGAACAGCGTCAGCTGCATCCATAGCGGCGCGCCGCAGACCGTCGAGATCAGTCCGGCGATTGAGCCGCCGATGAACCAGATTGAGATGAGCGCCTGCGTGCAGCCCTCCGCGATTGCAAAAACGGCCAGCGCAGCCACCCAGACCCATTCCATTTGAGGCATATCCGTGCCACCTCCCTTCCCCTTCTACTATGCCATAGATGCGAAGAAATGTCAAGACGCAGTCGTGCTGCCCGGGTTGGTATTTTCCGCCGCACGCAGAACGTGCGCCATCAGCACCGTCGACGTCACCGCGCCGACGCCGCCGGGGACGGACGTGATCGCCCCGACCGTCTCGGAAACGGTGGAAAACTCCGCGTCGCCGCAAAGGCTCTGCGTCCGCTCGTTCCAGTTGACCGAGACGTCGAGCACCGTCTGACCGGCGCTGCAATGCGCCGCTGTCAGGGAGCCGAGGCATCCGGCCGCCGTGACGATCAGATCGGCCTGACGGCTGAGCGCCGCAAGGTCGCGCGTGCGCGTATGGCAGACCGTAACCGTCGCGTTCCGCGCCAGCAGCAGCAGCGCGACCGGCTTGCCGATCACGAGGCTGCGGCCGATGACCACGGCGCGCTTGCCCGCGCAGTCATAGTGATAAAAATCCAGCAGCTCCATGCAGGCCTCGGCCGTGCACGGGGCGAAGCCCGTCCCGCTCCCGCTGTAAAGACCGGCCATGGACGCCGGGGTCATGCCGTCGACGTCCTTTTCCGGCGCGAGCAGCGCGCACAGCTCGGCCTCAAACGGGCGCAAATGCGCCGGAAACGGCCGAAAAACCAGCACGCCGTGCACCGTCTCGTCCCGGTTGAGCGCGACGATCGCCGCGCGAACCGCCTCCGCACCGCAGTCGGCGGGCAGCAGCTTCCTGCGCACCTCCACGCCGAGCCGCACAGCACGTTTTTCCAGACCGCGCTCATAGGCAAGGTCGTCCTCCCGCGCGCCGATCCGCAAAATTGCCAGAGTCGGCGCGATCCCGGCCGCGCGCAGCGCCGCGCTGCGCGCCTGCAGCCGTTCACCGAGCGCCTGTGCAACGGGTTTCCCCGATAACAGCTTTGCCATTTGTTCTCCCCCGTCCGTCAAAAATTCGTCCGCACGGCGGCGTAGATCCGCTCGGCCAGCGGCACGCCCGTTTGCAGCAGCGCCTCGGCCTGCGCGTTCAGCGCATCGGCGGCAGCGCGGTCGCGCAGCGTCTTGGTGTTGATGAACACGTTCAGCGATGCCGCCTGCAATGCCGCCTTCACAATGGCGGCGCCGCAGCCTGCATCAGATACCGCCAGCCGGGAACCCTTCTCGGCAAATACGGCG
>OLGE01000099.1_pt1 | contig 96439 bp, 85 predicted proteins | sample 1605151 | NCBI WGS metagenome assembly OLGE01 (sample SAMEA3888912, study PRJEB22519) | human gut metagenome | biome: human gut; feature: human-associated habitat; material: faeces | place: Denmark | collected 2010
CGGCCGCGTCGCCGGCCGGGTACGAGACGCCCGCGCCGTAGTCCCGAAGGAGCCGCGCCGTCTCGCCGTGAAGCGTGTTGAGGATTGGCAACCCCGCCGCCGCATAGTCCGCGATCTTGTAGGGGACGCCGACGCACGAAGCGTCGAACATCGGGATGACCGCCGCGTCGCAGGCGGCCAGCATCTCCCGGAGCGCCCGGTCCCCAAGGTAGCCGTGGAAACGGATGCGCGCGCAGCCCGCCGCCCGCGCGCGCAGGGCCGCCTCGTCCGGACCGCTCCCCGCGAGGTCGAGCGCCACGCCGTCCAGCCCCTTCACCGCCTCGACGACCGTGGCGAGGTCGTAGGACGCGCCCATGTTCCCCGCGTAGGCGAGGCGGAACGCACGGTCCGTGCGGACGGGCGCCGGCGCCGCGTCCACACGCTCAATCCCGTGGTGGAAGACCCGCGTCGGACACGTCGCGCCATACGTTCGCGCCAGTTCCACGTACCGCTCCGCGACGGCCGTCACCGCGTCTGCACCGCAGTAGATGCGCCGCGCGACGCCCCGGAGCGGCGCGAGCAGGGCGCGCGGCACGATGCGCTCGAACGTCTCCGGCCAAGCATCCATCACGTCCACGATCCAGAGCGTCCGCGCGGCGCGGGCCGCCCCCGCCGCCTGTCCGAGCGCGAGGGGCGGCAGCGACGTGACAAGCACGTCCGGCGGCGGTTCGCCCCCTGCCAGTTCACGCCACCGCCGCGCGAAGGCGCGGTGCGACCAGATACGCCGCAGGCCGATGTTCGCCCGATAGGCGGGCGTCTCCACGAGGACAACGCGGAAGTCCGGCGTCTCCCCGCTCGACCACCGTGTTCCCCGGCACCCCAGCTTCCGCTCCCCGCCGCCCAATCCCCGCAGCACGCGCTTCGCCTTGCGTGCATGGGAAAAGTCGCTCGTCCAGAGCGTGACGTCGTGCCCGGCGCGCGCGAACGCGCGCGCCAGAAGCCAGTACCGCTGGGGGCGGTTGCCCTCCAGCGGCAGGTTGTCGAACGGATTGACGATCCAGGCGGTCATGGAGACTCCGGCAATGCAGGGCGAGCCGGACGAGCGGAGAGCCCGCCCCGACACAAGGCGGCGACGACGAGGGCGAGGAAGGCGAGGTTCGCAAGCGGGTGGTTGAGGCAGCCGGCGCCGAGCGGGATCTGTAGGGGGCAGAGCAGGGCGAACCAGCACGCCGCTTCCGTCCACCGCATGCCCGCGTGCAGACGGAGCGCGAGGACGGGCAGCAGGTACAGGCCCGTGTAGACGTGCATGTTGCCGGGGATGAGCAGCATCGCCGCGACAAGGAGAAGAAGGAGGTCGTCCGCCCGACATGTCCGCCTGTACGCGCAGAGGGCGGTCTTCCCCAGGCACGCCAGTCCCAGCGCCGCGCTAAGGCCCCGCGCCAGGCCGATGCCGGGCCAGGGCGTCGAAACGTCGAGGTGAAGCAGGACCCGGACGGTACGGTCCAGCGGGACGAAGCCCCACGCGCCCTTGTGGACATAATGTGCGGCGTTTGCCAGCGCATTGGCGAACCACTGGCAGAAGCCCGTCCACCCGTCGTACCAGGCAAAGGGGACGGCAAACATCACGGCGGCGGCGGCGAGGAAGAGCGCGCCCGCCCGCAGACTTTCCCGGCGCACCTCCGCCTCCTGCGCCATCCACCACCGCACAAGGTAAAGACCCGCCAGGAGCGTCGGCGAGACCTTCAAAACCGCCGCCACGGCCAGCGCAACGGCCGCGACGGCACGCCGGCACGGCGACGGCGCGTCCCACCAGGCGACGAAGAGCGTCACCGCCGCCGCCGCGTAGAGGATCTGGTTGCCCCACTCAAACGCATGGAGCATGATGGACGAGAGCAGACACCCCACGACGGCAAGGCCGGCGACGGCAGGGAAGCGCCCCGGCGCGTCTTCTCCGTTTTCGTCCCGCCGGGCCAGGAGCGTCCAGAAGGCCAGCGCCCACAGGGCCATGCCCGTCCCGGTGAACCACGCCCCGGCCGTCAGGGGGAACGGCTTCGCGAGCAGGGCGCCAAGAGGCGGATAGCAGGAATCGTGGAGGGGCTGGCGGTCGGTCGCGAACCCGCCCTCCGCGCACGTCCGCACGGCACGGAAGTCCGCGAAGAACGTCCGCCCCCGCTCGAAGAAGACACGCGCTTCAAACCCCTGCGGATGCCACGCGAACAGCGCGCCCCAGAGGAGGCCCGCCGCCGCGAGCGCGAGGCAGAGGGCACGCCCCGCCGTCCTGGAAACGCCGGCCATTCCGTTCCGTCAGAGGCGGATCGTGCCGTTTGCGACGGCGGCGCGGTAGTCCGCGACCGTGCGCGCAAGGCCCTCTTCCAGGTCGATCCGGGGCTTCCAGCCGAGCGAGCGGATGAGGGAGGTGTCGCAGAGCTTGCGCGGCGTGCCGTCGGGCTTCGTCGCGTCCCAGGCGATCGCGGCGGTGCAGCCCGTCGCCGCGCGCACCTTCTCCGCGAGTTCGCGGATCGAGACCTCGCGGCCCGAGCCGACGTTCGCCCAGTCGGGCGGGTTCTCCTCGCGGAGCATGAAGAGGCAGGCGGCGGCGAGGTCGTCCACGTGCAGGAACTCGCGGAGCGGCGTCCCCGACCCCCAGAGCGGGACGACCGCGTCGCCATTGACGCGCGCCGTCTCGAACTTGCGGATCATCGTGGGCAGGACGTGCCCGCCCACGACGTCGTAGTTGTCGCCCGGGCCGTAGAGGTTCGTCGGCATGAGCGAATGGTAGAGGACGCCCTTGTCGCGCCGCAGGAATTCGCAGAGCTTCAGGCCCGCGATCTTCGCGAGCGCATAGCCCTCGTTCGTCTTTTCGAGCGGGCTCGTCAGGAGCGCCGATTCGGGAATCGGCTGCGGCGCGAGGCGCGGGTAGATGCAGGTCGAACCGAGGAAGAGAAGCCGCTTCACGCCCGCGCGGTAGGCCCCCATGATCGTGTTCATCGCGATGAGGACGTTCTCGTGGAGGAACGTGGCGTTGCCCGCCGCGTTCGCCCCGATGCCGCCCACATGCGCGGCCGCGATGAGCGCGACATCCGGCTTCTCCCGTTCGTAGAAGGCCTGCACGGCCGCCGCGTCGCAGAGATCGAGCTCGCGGTGCGTGCGCACGACGAGGTTCGTGAAGCCGGCCTTCTCGAAGGCGCGGACGCAGGCCGAGCCGACCATGCCCCGGTGTCCGGCGACGTAGATGCGGTCATGCGGCTGGATCATTTCACCACCCCCTTCTCCAGGTATTCGGCGAGGTTCATGCGGATCTGCTCCTCGGCGCGCTCCACGGCGACCTTCTTCATGTCATGCGCGACCATGCGCGCAACGAGTTCCTCGAACGACGTCTTCTGCGGATTCCAGCCCAGCTCCGCCTTGGCCTTGGAGGGGTCACCCCAGAGGTTCACGACGTCGGTCGGACGGTAGAAGTCGGGCGAGACCTCGATCACGACGCGCCCCGTCGCCTTGTCGATGCCCTTCTCGTCGAGGCCCGTTCCCCGGAACTCGACCTCGATGCCGGCGTGGCGGAAGGCGAGCTGCGCGAATTCGCGCACGCTGTGCTGCACGCCCGTCGCGATCACGAAGTCGTCAGGCGTCTCGTGCTGGAGGATGAGCCACATGCACGCCACGTAGTCCTTCGCGTAGCCCCAGTCGCGCAGGGCGTCGAGGTTGCCCAGAAGCAGCTTCTCCTGCTTGCCCTGGGCGATACGGGCGGCGGCGAGCGTGATCTTCCGCGTCACGAACGTCTCGCCGCGCCGCTCGGATTCGTGGTTGAAGAGGATGCCCGAGCAGGCGAACATCCCATAGGCTTCGCGGTACTCCTTGACGATCCAGAAGCCGTAGAGCTTCGCGACGGCGTAGGGCGAATAGGGGTGGAACGGCGTGCGCTCGTTCTGCGGCACCTCCTCCACCTTGCCGTACAGCTCGGAAGTCGAGGCCTGGTAGATGCGGCACGTCTCCTTCAGCCCCGCGAGGCGCACGGCCTCCAGGATGCGCAGGACGCCCGTCGCGTCGACGTTCGCCGTGAACTCGGGCACGTCGAACGAGACCTGCACGTGGCTCTGCGCCGCGAGGTTGTAGATCTCGTCGGGGCGGACGGACGCGACGACCTGGAAGACGCTCAGCGAGTCGCCGAGGTCGCCGTAGTGGAGGTGGAAGCCCGGCCGGCCCTCCAGATGGGCGATCCGCTCGCGGTAGTCGGTCGAACTGCGCCGGATGACGCCGTGGACCTCGTAGCCCTTCTCCAGCAGAAACTCCGCGAGGTAGCTGCCGTCCTGTCCCGTCACGCCGGTAATCAACGCTTTCTTCGTCACCTGTTTTCTCCTCTTTTCAGAAAATAGCCCAAGACCTTGTAGATGTACTTCGGCAGCATCATCGGGAGGCAGCAGAAGAAGCCGTTCTCCCGGTTGGCGCGCACGTTTTCGCAGTTGAGGCGCACGAGGGCGCGTAGGCCGCCGGTTGACGCGCCGCCGAGGCGCATCACGACGAAGCAGCGCGGCAGATACCGCGCCGCGATCCGTTGCCGACACAGGAGGCGCGTCATCCACTCGAAGTCGGCGCTGATGCGGTAGTCGGCCCGGTAGCCGCCCGAGGCGATGAACGCGTCCCGGCGCACATAGACGCTCGGATGCGCCGGCATGTAGCCCCAGGCGTGCATCCACGGCCGCCACGGCCGGCTCGAATAGTAGCGCACCGTCTCCGTCCCCGCGCCCCGCACAAACCGCACGTCGCCGTAGACGAGCTGAAGGGATGCGCCATCCTCCGACGCCGAGAAGGCCCGTGCGACATCGGCGAGCGCCGTTTCGTCCTCAAAGCGGTCGTCGGCGTTCAGGATGCCAAGCACGTCGCCCGTCGCCCGGAAGAGGCCCTTGTTCATCGCGTCGTAGATGCCCGCGTCTGGCTCGCTCGTCCAGGTGAATGCCACACCCGCCGCACGGAACCTTGCCTCCCAACGCCGCAGGAGATCCACCGTGCCATCCGTCGACCCGCCATCCACCACCTGGTAGTCCAACTCCACATCCCGTTGATGCAACACGCTCTCCAGCGTCGCTGGAAGGGTCGCGGCGGCGTTGTAGCAGACGGTGACGACGGAGATTTTCACAAGGCGGACATTATACTACAGATTGGCCGGGAGAAGGCGAAAAACGGCAATGGGCCCGCCCATCAGGTGCGCAGGAACGATTCGATCGCCTGCCGGAGGAGCTGAACGCGCCGCGCGTCCGTGCCGCCCCGGAACCCTTCGAGGTAGACGAGGCGCGTGTGCCCATGCGCATCCGTTCGCGGCTCATCCTTCCATGCCGGTGCGCCGTCCGTCGTGATGACGGGTTTTCCGTGTTCCAACGCCTCGGCGACCACCAGGCCGAAATTGTCGCTCAGCGTCGGGAGACACAGAACGTCGCACCAGCCCCATGCCGCCTCCTTCTCCGCCCCTACCACATCCGACGCGATGCGCAGGTCAATGCGCTCCGGCCCGCTTTTTACAAAAAGCGGGCCGGAGCGCGTGAGTCCCCAAACAGCCTCCTCCAAGAAGCGGACCCCCTTCAGCGGATCCGCCGCACGCCCCAGAAACAGGACGTGTAACGGACGCTTTGCGCGCCTCAACGCCTCGGCATCAACGTTCTGTACCGGCACGTTGCCGTAGAACGTCGGAACGCGCGCAAGGCGAATACGCGCTGTTGGTTCAAAGGCCCTAATCCAGCCCACCTCATCCGAACACAGCGCCAACACCTCGTCCGCCTGGCGAAGAACCCACCTGTCAAGCGGCGTGACAAGGCGCTTCTTCCAATCCGACGCATTGTGGAGGCGCCGGGGATCGAAGCTCGCCTCCGGCACCACGACGAGCCGCTTACCAAAACGCTTCGCCACCCAGGCGCTGAACCAGACCGGAAACGTCCAACTACAATGTACCCAGATTTCGTCCGCGTCCCGTGCCTGCCTCCAGTCACGCATGGCAAAGGCGAAGTCGAAGTAGACCGGATTCCACTTGCATGCCGGCGCGAGCAATCGCACCTCATCCCCTCGTTCGGACTGGACACGCGCAAACCGCCGAGCAACATTCGCGACGCCACTCGTTTCCCCTAACCCCGCCATGACATGCAGGATCTTCACAATTTCACCCGCCAGCACATGCCCACGACCTCGACATTTTCCTTTCCGAAGATTTCATCGACGGCCCGCGTCACGCCAAAAAGCGGATTCGGATTTCCGTAGTCGTGTCCGCAGATCTGCTGGATACCGACCGACTTGGCCCACAGGAGTTCCGCTTTCACCACTTCATAGCGATGGTCGGCATCGAAGAAAATCATGTCGATCCGCCCAAGTTCCTTCGCCTTCTCACGAAACGTCGCGCTGTCCATCTTCCAGAGCTCGACATTCGAGCCGCGCAGGATGCGCCGCGTAAAGTCTTCATGTACCGCTGCGGGTAAACCAAAAGGATTCCATGTAAAATTGTCAACGGCGATGACACGCCCGCCGACGATCCGTCCGGCGATTTCACGCGCGGTCAGTCCGAACAGCGTGCCGACCTCGACGACGGTCTTGCCGCCTTCTTCCGTCGCCCAGGCACACACCGCGCGTATCTCTTCGTCAGTGAGCCCGCCCAAGGCCGCCGCGTTCGCGTCGCCCTCCGCAAGACGAAGCGCCGACGAGACGGCCATCCGCACTTCGCGGCGATGCTTCAACAGCATCCACACTTCCTGCAACATGTTCATATCGCCAAGTCCTTTGCCATTTGCAGAATCCGCTCAACCCACTTGTCGCAGGAATACGCCGCGACAAGCGTCTTGCCAATCGAACCATCCAAGGAGGAAACATCCTGCATCGCCTCGGTCAACGCCTGTACATCACCCGCTTTCACCACGTGCCCGTTCTCTTTGACCAGTTCAGGAACATTCCAGCAATGATCCGTGCAGATGACGGGCAGACCAGCCGCGCAGCCTTCGGCAACGACAAGCGGCCACGGATCCCAGGCACTTGGCAAGACAAGCGCCCGCGCCCGCGCATACGCCTGAGGCAAGGCCGTCGGCTGGACGAAGCCCCGCAACGCAACGCCGGGTAGGCCGCGCAGCAACGACTCGCATGCACCAACGCCATAGACGTCAAGTCCGCACGGATCTGTTGTCCGCTCGCAGTATGCGCGATAGGCCGCAGCCAGCACGTCGATACGTTTCTCGGGCGAAAGACGTCCAACGAACAGGAAGTTCCCCGACATCGTTTCCCGTGCTGCGAATCTCCCCGTGTCGATTCCAAAGAGCCCCCGATAGACGCGGTTGTCTGGGAAGCCCAACCAGTGGGCATAACGTGCGGCGACCTCACCGGGGACAAATGCCGCCGAGAAATTCCGCAGATAGGGGGCCAGTACGAAACGTGCCGCCAGTTTGCGCATCCGCCATTCCCACGGCATGTCGAAGCAACAGACTTTCGGCACGCCGCGCAAACGCGCATTTTGCGCGTAGGCACGGCAGACCGGCTCGTGCCAGCCGACGATGAAGGCGAGATCCGGACGCCACCCACAAGTCAGAGACGTTTCCCGGGCATCCGTCTGCAACCTCCAGTCCAGCCCCCGCATGACCTCTTCATTGCGGAAGGCCGTACCATAGCCACCGAGACGTTCGGCGATGACGATCTTCAATTCCACGTCCGCACGCGCCGCCAACGTTCGCCAGCAGTCGCCCATGTAGCTCGTCACGCCCGACCAGACGAACAGGACCTTCATCGAAGCCAGTCCTCCACGCCCTCACACCGTTTCCAGGGGAATGTCCGCGCATCCGCCGAACAGTAGGTACAGGCCGCCACGGGTTGCATCAGGTAACGCAGAATCGAACGCGCATCGTTCGTGTGAATGTCAATGCCAAGGTCAACAGGGATCCGGGATCCGGCCCGACGGTTGTAGGAGTCCGCATACCGCGCAGATGCACAGACCGCAATGCGCCCTTCGTCCAGAATGGGGCAATACATGCGCGAGCGGCACCAGGCGAAGGAATGCCGTGCGCAGACGAACCCCTGGGGTCTGAGCCGTGCCATGAACGACGAACTCTCCGTGATGCGCAGGTTCACATCCGCCGCTGCACAAAGATCCCGGATGATCTTCTCAAGCGCCGCAGTCGGTGGATATTTTGTCCAATCGATGCCGACTTTGAGCGCGGATAGCTCTGGGAGTCCGGTGAACGTCGGCAGGGCGAGTCCATTCGTGACAATCCGGATCCGACTGCGGGGAAACGTCTGCCGAACCACACGGGCAAACGCCACAAGGTTGGGATGCAGAAGAGGTTCCCCGCCCATAATCCGAACATGGCGGATGTTCGAGAAGAGCGTCCCCAACCGCCGGAAATCGTGTGACACCGTTTCAAGCGACGCCAAGCGTTTCGGGGCAAACGGCGCATAATGGAGGCACCCCGCGCAGTTGAGGTTGCAATGGTCGGCGACGTGGAACTCAAGGTAATCAAGGACGGGACGTCCCAGCGGCAAGGTCCGATTCACCACGTACACGGCAAGATGTGGCGGAAGGTATACACCAAGCCGGTAAATCCATCCCAGGATCAGGCTCTTGATCTTCCGCACAGCATCTCCTTCAGATAGTATCCGCGAAACAACTTCCAAAGGCGGAGTTTCAGGACGCCGCCCTTGGTCACGGAGAACCTGTTTTTGGCAAGCATCGCACGAATCTCTTCGTCCTGTATCTGCGCGTCACACGCCGAAAGCCTTTTCTGGGTCTTAGATCCCATCCAACGACGTTGTGCCCACAGAAAATCAGAGATCCGCTCAAATCTTGCCCCCTGATGCATGAATCGGATCCAGAGATCCCAATCCATACAGAAACGTAGCGCTGTGTCGAAGCCGCCAACTTGCGCAAACAGTTCCCGTCGGAAAAATGAACTGGGGCCGTTGACATGCGGAACGGCATGCCGATAAAGCCCGTCATGCCAGTCCGTCCCAATCGAACAACCGACCGTCTTTCCATTTGCGTCAATGAACCATTCGTTCCCGGCAATCCACACAGGAGGGTTTCCGGGGCGTTCAGACCGCAGGCGGTCAATGCAGCCCTTGACCTTCGCCAATGCCCCCGGAAGAAGAATGTCGTCCGCATTGAGCCAGAAGAACCATGCGCCGTGCGCCTTCGCAAAGCCCTTGTTGAACGCATCACTTTGCCCACCGTCCGGCTCAACGTCACCGTCCTGGATGATGACCTCCAAGTCGTTGCCCATTCCCTGCGCGCGCAGGGACGCCAAGGCTTCGGCCAAATACGGACGCCCCCCCTTGACCGGAACGACACAACTGAACAGCGGACACTTCACCCCCGCAACGCCCTCTTCAGCCAATAGCAAAATCGCGCCACCCACTCCTTCACGGCCAAACTGTTCCGCCAGAGCGCATCTGCACTCGGAAAGAAGTCCTTGCACTGCAGCGGCAGCTCGGCGCAGAAGTGCATCTCGTAGTCCGTCGGCGCGGGGATGACCTCCAGCCCCGCGCGCGCGAAGAGCATCCGCGCGCGCGGCATGTGCCAGGCGGACGTGACAAGCCGCACGCGGCGAATGCCGGACGCGGCAATCATGCGCGCCTCCTCCTCCGTGTTGCGCGCCTCGGGGAAGAAGACAAGGGCCTTCTCGTCCATGCCCAGGTCCTTCAGGAGCGGCACCGTCGATTGTTCGACGCCGCCGCCGCTGAGCGTCAGCTTCACGTTCTCGTCTTGATGCGCCTTCCACTGGCGCGCCGCCTCCCAGACGCGGTCGGCCGCCGAAAACATCTCCGCACGTCCGCATTTCTCATGTACCCCCATGCCGCCCCCCAGCAGGACAACCGCATCGCACCCGCCCAGTTCCAAGGTGTCCAACAGCGGCGCCTCATCGCCCTCTAACGGCACGCCGATCAACCGCGTCGTGAGACCACATGACAGGAACCAGAAGAGGCAGAGGCTGATGACAACGAGCAACGTTCCGAGGCGGCTCAAGCGTCGTTTCCCAATGCACCCGCCGCAGCGGCGCAACAGCGCGCCACAGAGACAGCCGAGGAACAGCATCCCCAACGGACTCAACAGCCAACCGATGATCTTATTGACGTAAAACATTTCAATCGTGAGACGACAGAATCACCTGCCAACTGCCTCGTGTCCCATTTCTTCTTTCGATGAAGCCTTTTGCCTTCAACGCCGAAAGCCGCTTGTCGAGCGTATTCTTCCGAATCCCCAGCATCTCGGCCATCTTCCGAATCGAGATCTTTGGATTTCCCTTCAAGATGTCACAGATCCGGCGCTGCTCGTCCGGCAAGGACAACAACGGATTGTCTCCCCTATTGTCCCCCTTATTGTCCCCCCTATTGTCCCCAACGTGATTCGCGTGTCCACGCTTCACGATCAGGCGAATCGAATTACCGATGCGCCCGCCCTTGCAGTTCGCAAAGGCGACGACGGTCTTAAGCCACCGCTCCAGCTGTTCGTTCGGCGCGCACTTCAGCTCCAGTTCCGCCGACTCGCCTTGTCTGATGTCATCAATCAGCATTTCACGCATCTCGCTTTCGGACGTGAATTATACCAAACTGCCGCGAAGTGCGGACAACCACCCAATCTCATCCAGCAGTTCTTTCATCCACACCCCCTCATTTCTACAATTCTACAACTCTACACGGCTAACCCCATCTCTCCCCCGCTCCCGACTCTCCCGCTCTCCACGGCAATTCCCCTCTTTCTACAATTCTACAACTCTACACGGCTAACCCCACCATGCACACAACGCCCATCTCCCCACTGTGTCTTTACCTTGCGCGACACAATACAGCTAAAGCGCTTCCCCACTATGTTTCAGCCGCCCGATCTCACGATCGACAATCCAGCGATACCAAAGCCCCTGCCAGAAGTTCCACATCCAGCTCACGCTACAATCAGAGACTTATTCATCATGCCGTACAAAACTCAACAACAGCTTTCGAATCTTCCAGAAATACCGCATCTTACCACAAGCAAAAACGAAACCGGCCTTACCATCCAAGAATCCACGTTTCAGAATGTAGGACACTATGAAATAGGCCGGAGCCAACCACCATTTCGTGATATTCGCATATTTCTGCCGCTGCCGCGCCGTCAGGTCTGGAACGTTCGCAATTGTTCCATATTTCTCGATCAGCATACGGTAGCGGGTTGCCTCCCACTTCGCATATTCCTCATGTTTGCGGAAATAACTTTCGAGCGAACGCTTGTCGTGATGTTCAAGCCGTGCAGCAATCGTATGCTCCGCCCCCTCTCGGCGAGGTATGATGTGTTCATGGATTTCCATGTCAAGGTCTGACCAATGGTCTTCCTCAATGCGCTCATACTCGGCGGCACCGACACGCAAGATGGCCGTCTTCTGCATGACATCCCCATGCTGCAACATCTGCACCATGAACCAGTTGTCATAGTAACAGCGGATGACATCGCACCGTTCTGCCTCTTTCGAAGCGAGGAATGTTGCCAATTCCTGTTTGAACGCATTCGTCATACGTTCGTCTGCGTCCAGGAACATGACCCACGGATATTTGAAAGTCAAGGTTCTCAACGCCCAGTTCCGCTTCTTGGGGAATTGACCGTTCCATCTGAACCGTACAATCGGACGATGCCACTTCGCCCCAACCTTCACCGTCTCATCCGTGCTACCTGAATCGACAATCTGTACATCGTCGAAATCGGACAACAACGGCAAACACTCCGCAAGATTCCGCGCGTCGTTCTTAACGGGGATTACAATCGAAACAGGAATGTTCATTCCATTCTACTTTATAACCTATTGCGCTACATTTACCGACAATCTTCCCAAGAATAGATCTATCGCCTCTAACAACTTATACACATCCGTATATGGATTCCATTTAGATGGCACATTCCAATCTTTGTTCGCGCAAGCAATCGTGTTCGCATTGAGTCTCTTCGCCCGCCCTCTTGCCTGTTTTATTTGTTCACGCGTCAGTGTGCAGGAACCGCCTTTCTCATAGCCGCGAAATGCAACCTTGACATCATTTCGTGCAAGAAGTTCCGCACATGTATTGCACGCAGCACAAGTGGCTTGCTTATGCAAAAGCAACCACACTTCAAAACACACATTTGACAAAGCGATGCAAATGCCATTCTGTCTCGCCAAGTCACGTGCCTGAGCATGCAATCTCTCCGAATATTTCATAGGCGATTCCCGATCATAAACCACCCAATATTCATCCAAAGAAGAGTTCGCCCCCGACTCTTTGCTACACACCGCTGTCTGCACCAACTGAACCGGGGTGTTTTTATCTGTCTTTTCAACCTTGATTGCAATCGCATTACCACAAAACAAATCTTTATACCGAGCAATGTAGTTCGGCTCCGTTTTCGCCCCTTCACAAAATATGTGCAACACAGGGAGGAGCTTCTTTGTCGTTCGCCTTTTTTTATTACGCATATCAACGCCTTTCTCGCAATGCAATTACAGCCTCAACCAATCCTGCAAAATCAATAGAGGGAATCGCACCAAAACGCCCCTCCAAATACCATTTTACATAGGGACTCGTCGGCGTAACCATCTTCTTGTCAAAATCATCCAACGAATAACATCGTGTTCTACCACACTTCTTTTCGGTGAACCAAATCTGATCTCTGCGCAATAAATTCGGCGACATCAAATTACTGTTATGCGTCGTAAAGAGAAGTTGCGCCTGCCCCACATTTGCTTCCGAGTCATTAAAAAGCCGTACCAGCGTCTCCGCCATAAAAGGATGCATTCCACATTCAATCTCGTCAATGATGAACACACCGCCCCTTGTCAGAACATCCACTACCTGTGGAAACAAGCCAAACATACGACGCGTACCATCGGATTCTTCCCGCAAGTCAAGTTCTCCGAATTCGCCTCTATTCGCCTCATGCGTAAACACATACCGATTCTTGACGCGGTTTAATAGCCTCTGACGCAACGCAATAGGCATATCTGGCGGCAACCGCACTTCAATTGCCGCATCATCTACAATACGCTGCTTAACATCTGTCACACCGACATCAACAAACCGAATCAATCGAGCAGCATCAACGTCTTCATTTGAGGAAAAGTCCCAGTCTTCTTCATTTAGTCGGATTTGCGTGAACTGTGTACGGAAATACTGATAAACCTTTCGCATAATCAGTGGTGCACCCGCATTTCGACCTGCAACGGAAAGATAAGACTGGTTCTTAAAAAACGCAATCTTCCTGTCTCCGCCCCGAAGTGATGCTCCTAATGCTATTGTCTCACGCGTATCACCTCGCTTACGCGAAAACAAACGTGCTGGCCTGTTTTTCGTGAATGTCGTTAACGACTCTTCAATTACTTCGGTTTGATTATAAGCAACCGTGTAAAGGAATCGACGCAAGCCATCTTCCATCGGAATTGTCAGATCAATCTCAAAACGTGTTGCACCATCTCTACGAGCCGTGTCAAAGATACAAGGATCATACCATCTGATATGTTCATCTTCGCCAAATCGATACGATGCACAAACCATCCTCCTCAACGTCCACAATGCACGTAGGATATTCGTCTTCCCAGAAGCGTTTGAGCCATACAGTCCTATGCTCTTCAATATTCTGTACGGCGTATCTGGAAGAACAACCGTGTTCCCTAAATTGCCGCCCTGAGTCCCTTTGGTGTAGAAACTCAACACTTGCTCTTCATCTATGGAGCGAAAGTTCTCAACAATGAATTCCAGTATCATCTTATGCCCTTCTTTCGTAAGAAACGAGGATAATATACCACAAGACGATATATGCGTCAACCGTATGACAGAAAACTCAACCTCAAAGGATAATTTCACCCCGCAACTCAAACTATTGCAATGCCTTCTGATACACTGCTACCAGCTTCTTGGCGATACCAGCCCAACCGAAATCACGCATAACAATGCGTTTGCCCGCCTCTCCCATTTTCCGCCGCGTTAAATCGTCGGCAGAAAGTACATTGCGCAAACCATTACAAATCGCATCCGCACTGATTTCAACCCATTCGCCCGCACCTTCGTCTGCAATTACCTTCCACGGAGCCCCCTTCGTGCAAACAACCGGCAATCCAGCAGCAAGAGCCTCTTGAACGGCGATACCGAAATTCTCACTTCGCGTCGGCAAGACAAAGGCATCGACCGACTTTAACAGGATACTCTTTTCCGCTCCATAGATTGGCCCAGAAAAGGCCACGGAACCATCCGTGACTGTTCGCCCATAAAGATCCTGGATCTCCGTCGCATATCCACGATCATCAGGACCGGCGATGAAGAGTTGCCAGTCCCTGTGGAATTGGCCAAGCCGCGCCCAAGCCTGTGCAAGCAAATCCAATCCCTTGATCGGTGTTAATCGCGAGAAATAAAGAAACGTCTTCTTGGACGGATTCAGTCCCCACTTTTCAAGTAGCTGGCGATCCTGTCTGGCCGCATCAATCGCAACAGCGTCGATTCCAATCGGGACAATCTCAATCGGAGCCTTGACTCCATATTGTTCAATTCCAAGTTTCTCGCTTTCAGCCGTTGCAATCACACAGGCTGCGTGATTCAAGTTTGGACGCTCAATCAGCGAACCGACAATCCGTTTCTTCCATTTCGATATCTTCAATCGTTCTGGCTCCAAGAAGCCATGCGGCTGCATGAGGTAAGGCTTGCCCTCATGTCGTGTTCGTTTAATCGCAACCCATGACGGATCTTGCCAAAGGCCATGAACATGAACGATATCCGCCCATGCGGCACCGGCATGCAACTCATTCTTAAACTGTTCTGTCGCGCGCAAGAACGAAAAATAAGGAATGCGTTTTGTTGGACAAAACCGAATGTCCACGCCCTTCTCACAAGCCTTTAGCGCGGCATTTGACGGCGCCTCCCCTCCACCTGTCACAAGACGAACACTCTGCCCCGCCGCAACCAAAGCCTCGCACAGTCGAGGAACTACTTCAGACGTTCCGCCCCCTGCCTTAAACACACTATCTATGACATGCAGAATCTTCATGCATCATCTAACCTTTCTTGATGATGTGCGCCGGCGCCCCCGCTACCACCGTATCCGCTTCAACATCATGTGACACGTAGGAAAGAGCCCCTATCGTCGCCCGGTTGCCAATGATTATTCCACCGACAACGACCGAGTTCGGATAGACAGTCACATCGTCACCAACAGTCGGCCGTTCTCCGTCTTGGACGCCAAATGTCACCCCCTGATAAACTGTCAAATTACGGCCTATGGACGAACAATTCAAATGAACACCCCCGCCATGTGCAATCAGCAGTCCTCCTCCAATTTGGATATTCGGATTGGCATGAATCCCGTACTTAAATTCGAAATGCCGCAGAATCGGGTACGCTAAGATGGCAATCGTCCACTTCATCCATTTGATCCGCCTTGAACATTGTACCACGCGAAACCAAAAACAATATGGGAATACCCCCCCTCGTGGGATGAAATAACTGAGGAGAAACAAACGTACGGAACACCTACCTAATCGAGAAAGATCTGCACGCACCAGTCTGCAAAAGTTTTCCATTCTATCTCCAATATCAATGATTACTGGACAACCCGACGAATTCCCCGTATCCGTAACAGTATGATTGTAATCATCAGTGCCCCCATCCAAGCCCCCCACCAAAGCATGAGCGTAATTCCGATATCATAGGGACCCGCCCCCAAAAAACTTTTAATCAGTCGCGCGCCAATAACTGTAACAAGCGGATGTACACAAAACACCCCCATGCTCGTACATCCCAGCCATTTGACGAACCAATTCAACGTCTTCGCTTCTTTTCCGTGATCTAAGTTATTTTCTAATCCCACGAAAAACAACATTACCGCACCGACACAAATCCAATCATTCACATAAACTGGAAGACTAAACCAAATACGGCAACGCACAATCGCGGCAAGAACCAGAATCCAACAAATCATATAAACTCTCCCGCGAGAACACATAATACGGCTACATACGCCCCCGATTACCCACCCCAGAACCATGAACGAAAAAAGCCTACACGGGTACAACGTAAACCATGTTTGATAAAAAGAAATGGCCCAAGCGAATCCAAAAGACACCAAAAGACCAATGCCCCCCTTTAAATATTTCCTGACTGGAAATACGATACACTGCGCATAAAACAAACAAATGAGATACCAAAGGTGTGTCGCACCTGCACCTAGAAAAATGACCTCAACCCAAAAACCTCCTTCGCGAAAACGGCTCTTAAGCCCCATCCCAAAATAACATTGATAAATGGCGCTTGCACAAAGATAAAGTACCGTCCAGAAAATATATGCTGGGAACAAACGATACCCTCGTCTCAAAACGTACTCGCTCCAAAGGCAATCCACCTCATTTCTCTTCATCATAAACCCAGAAATTGCCGCAAAGACACCAACATTCATGTCGCAACATGATAATAACAGCTTTGCTCCAGGTGTATAGTCCAACAACTGCAAGTGACACCCGACGATAAAAAATGCAGCGATGCCTCGCAACAGGTCAATGGACACAAGATGCTTCATTTTCCAACAACCTCTGTATGCCCTCAACAAACTTTCCTATGCTGGCCTTCTTTGCCACTGCTAATGACGACATCTGCCCTTTAACAAGTTCTTCATCTCTTAACTGCATCACCCAATTTATAGCACGAGACATTACACTCACATTCTTAGCAGAAAATGCCCTTCCGTTTTCAGAAGTCAAGAAATCGTCAGCAGAACCAATGCCCTCACTCAAAAGTAACAGACACCCCGACAAAACCGCTTCATGGACAACCAAGCCCCAATGTTCTTCAAGGCTTGGCAGAATCAGGGCCCTGGAAGAACGATATAAAGAGGATAGTTCTTCAGGCTGAACAAAATCACGTACAATGATACGACTATCACAGGGTATCTGATCTTTCAAAGGTCCACACCCGCACATCAGAAGTTCCCATTCACAGCCAAAATGGTGATTGGCAATCTGGAAGGCCTGACACATCCGAAGGATATTTTTTCGACTATTAAACCGCCCTACGAACAAAATCCGTTTGCCCCGTGAAGGCAAAGCAACCCCATTATGAAAGATTGAATCATCCGCACTATATAAGCCCGTCTCAATATGAGTTGACGGCACACCATAATATTGTAATAACCGGACGCCACTAACTCCGGGCACCATATATCCATCAAATACTCTTCGCTTAAAGACGCGGAATCTCCATTTCTTAACAACCTGAAGAATGGAATTATCGTAATTATTGTCTACAAGGGCAAAAACACGTCCCCCCGTTTGGCGTACCGATCTGCGCAAAGAGTAAAAAGCCGATTCAGCCCATCCCCCACAGAACAACACACGCGGGATCCCCCCAATCCGTGTCAAAAGATTGTCGTACTCATCTGAAGCCACCCACACCACAGGGCATCCAACGATCTTCTCCATCCCTCTAACTGGCACATCAGGTACTGTCGCTACGACCACAACGCGCTCTTGGCTCTTCCGAACAAATGCGGCAATACATCTTGATGCATACTGCGGAAATCCCGGCCAAGCAAAACAAATCATTTAGGAGCCTCCAATCCGAAATTAAAATGCCGCATAAAGATCTGATAAAATAGTCGCATAAAGAACGACCCATCGAACACTCTAAGAAGATACGTCAGAAGCAACAAAACCTTTGAACATTTGTATCCCGTATTGCGGGAAATCATGTACTCTTCCCGTTCAAACATCAATTGCCTGTCTCGGTTCAATTTATGGTCTCCAAACTCTGCCGTTTTAGAATCTTCATGCATTCTAAAACCCCAGACAAAACACGCCACACGACGTTGTTTTATTCCCGTCTGCATGAACCTAATCCAAAGCTCCGTATCCATTGTAAGATGCAGGTTCTCATTCACACGACCTACACGTGTCCAAAGCCGCTTTGAGAATATCGAACTAGGCCCAAAGACAATCACTGGTGAATTCGGCTTCTGTAATACACGTGGATACCAATGCGGCCCCCAACCAATCTCAAGGACACAACCCATCCGATCAAATCTGAAGAAGTTACAAGTGAACCAATCACATTCCGGGTGTCCGTTTAATTCATGAATAACCTTTCGCAAGCATCCTGGCACAAGCACATCATCGGCATTTAGCCATGTCAGATACTTACCGGTCGCATGCCAAAAACCCTTGTTGAACGCGGAACTTTGTCCTCTATCTGGTTCCGAACACCACCAGGAGATATGTTTCTCGTAAGCCTTGATAACAGACACCGAATTATCAGTACTCTGCGCATCGCAAACAATTAATTCAATCTGGTCTCCCATCCTTTGACTGATCACAGATTCAATCGCGTCCGCCAAAAAACGACCGTAATTATAATTCGCTATGACAATTGAAAGAACTGGCGAATTCATGTCGTCGATTTCCTTTATCTATATAAACGTCGACTTTCCGTGACGGGAGGGACAAGTGTCCCCCGGCGAACCGCACGAACCATTAGGCACGCAACAATAAACAGCATCGGGCCAAATCTCTCAGGAAAGGGACTAAAAAAGATACTCCATATAAGGCTTGGGACCCCTCCTGCTAGCCACATGTAACACTGTGGCACGGCGAAACAATCTTGACGTAAGAATCTAAACAAAACGAATAATACATAAATCCAAAAAATCAAACCAGATACTCCGTACCACAACCAAAACTGCGTAATAAACGAATGGCATGGGATCAATCGAATAGGCACTGCTCCTTGCGTTGAGTAGAACCTCGTCAATTCAACATAATCACGATAATCTTCTGCATCGGCATATTTTCTCATAAATGTGGAGATATAGCCATAATCATCTATCGCCCATGGACCATATCCGAAAATTGGACGATCTATACAAGCCAACAACCCGCAAAAAGAATCCATGCGCCCTGTAAGAAGAAGCTTTGCGATACTGTCACTTCCATGTGATTGTTTTTCATACTTGATACGGGACTTTTCGCCCATCAATCCAGTGAGTGCCGCATAACGGTAGGTATGATTGACGATAAATAGACACATAATGGAAACACCAATCAATAACCATAACCTTCTGCATACCAACCTCTTGATTCGTTCGGGAGACTTCCCACCAATGAACACAATCATTGACATGGCAATCAACCCTAATGCTATGGATCTTCCAGATTCAGAAGTTAACACAGCAAATAGTGCCAAAATCAAAGGGACTCCTCCACAGACGACAGAGGGTAATTGTAAGTACCATCCCTTAAGCACCGCGCCAATAATTGAACTCAACCTTGTAGTCCAAAAGATCGGCCCCGACATAATAGCATCCACCACGGCAGATGACCCAACACGACCATCCGCAAGCATTGTAAGCTCTACAGAATGCTGGAATACAAAAGCACTGAAAAAGAAGGACAAAGCATTCCCTATCAGGAACCATTTAAATCCACTCAAATCCCGCCGCAGAATCCAATGGCTCACAATAATTGCACAAGAAATCAAGCATGTCGTAGCCCCCCCTCTTAATGCAGCATAAAAAGAGACTCTATTGACAACACACGAACAAATACATCCGATAACAACAAATAAAGACAAAACGAACAGAGGCAACACACCGTTTCGCTTCATCTTCGAGTACTCCCTGAAAATCAGCAACGGTGCCGCGAATAACACAAACAACTCCGTCATGCTGAGACTGGCGACAATCTGAAATTGCGCCCCCATACCAAGCAAGAACCAAACAAGTGTACTCTTACTGCTCACGTTGTACTCCTTCCACTCACAATCAATTTTTCAAGAGGGATTCCGCCAATATGTGCCGGATTCATTCATTGACTACCATTCCTTTGGGAACAAAGAATAAGACTGTGAAACGAATCCACCCGCCAAAACACATGAAGTTTCTTCCCGAATTCTCGCGCCAATCGCATTTCCGATGCCATCGTACGGAGGCGTTTGCACAATCCACCACATATCTGAATTAAGATCATCGTTTCACCTGTTCTGCTATTAATCCATACCAAAGCGGCACACGCCCTCAGCATATATTTGTACCATCTTACCTACAATGTCCTTTTGTGAGAAAAGACTTCTTGCCCGACATGAAATCGTCTCTTTCAGAATGTCCAAACGATTTTCTTTCCAAAGACCAAACATCCATTGAATCCCCTCGGCATATTGGATTAAGTCACCATCTTTAGCAATCCATCCGGAAACACCATGCTCTATGCCTTCAGCACAAGCTGTTCGGTCAAAGACAACGACTGGCAACCCGCACAACATCGCCTCTGCCTTAGTCATACCCTGCGTCTCCTCTCGCGAAGGGAACGCAAAACCATCCGCCTCATTATATGTCTTCACGAGCAAGGACGAATCTAAAATGTCGCCGAGGAAGTGAACCGTTATGCCGTTCATTTCAAAATCATCTGCGCATTCACCGAAAACCCGAAGTTCAATCTGATGTGACATCTCAGAAGGAAGGCGTGCCAACGCCAAAGCAAGATCATCAAATCCCTTCGACCAATTTGCGCGTCCTTTATGCGCTCCATAAAGGAGAACAAATTTCTTTCCTCCCGATTCTGGGCAGACATGCACACGCCTAAATCGCGGATCAATAATGTTTGGCAAAAAATAAGCATGGATACCCGTCCCAATGCTTGACTGACGACAACACTTTATGACCCATTCTGAAGGACCGACGAAAGAAATTCTCACACCACTATTTTCTTTACTTTTCAATCGTTGAATAGCACTAGACTTTCGGCCCCAAAGCCATCGTTCAAGCCAAGTGGAATTTCTCTTGTCAAACCCATCTATATACCTTCTATCTGTCCTCGGATGGGGTTCTATTGCATTTATCATGAAAAAATCATGCAGGTTGACAACAAAATGAGTCCTTGGGAACAGCCTCCTTAAACGTCCCAATTGCTCAAAGCTCATCACATCGGCATTAAGCCATTGAATATGGACAACATCTGGACAGATTTTCGCCAACAGCGCCTCAATGCCAAAGAGCGGAACAACATTTAGATAGACTGTTTTCTTGGCATACACAGATTTCAGAATCCGCCGCAAACCTTTCGTTAACACAAGAAACAACACCCGCTTCCATCCATCAGGCAGCACATGGACATTTTTTCCAGATTCTCTCTTATAGACACAGACATAATGAGAATCAATTCCATATTTCTGCAACGCTAAATGTAGTCGCGTCGCAGCAATCGCCGCTCCGCCCGTATTGATTAGTCCATACTGATAGGCTATGTGAACAACCTTCATTTTCTAAAAGAACTAATACCCTTTCCCTGCTGTTTCACACTCTCCTCTCGGCTCACAATCTCGACAATACGCCTTGCGGCATAACCATCACCGTACGGATTAGCCGAACGCGCCATCTGCGAATAGATTCTCCCATCTGTCAAAAGGCGCGTAACACTTTCAACAATTGTCTCACGATTGGTTCCAACCAATTTTACCGTACCTGCCACAACCGCTTCAGGGCGCTCCGTTGTATTGCGCATTACGAGGACTGGTTTCCCCAGACTCGGCGCCTCTTCTTGTACCCCCCCTGAATCTGTCAGAACAAGGTGCGATCGATTCATGAGTGCTACAAATGGCAGATATCCCTGTGGAGCAATCAAATACACATTCTTCGCCGTGTGATCCCCCAAGATATGATCAACTGGCTCTCGGACATTCGGATTGAGATGTACCGGATAAACGAAATCGATTTCTGGGAACTTTTCTGCCAATGTCTTAACTGCCCAGCAAATATTTCTGAATCCTTCGCCAAAGTTTTCGCGCCGATGTCCCGTTATCAAGACCATCCGACGACGTGATTCCATAACCCCCCTGGGAAGTCCAATCAAGGTTTCGACCTCTGCTCCAGCCATCGTTCCGATCTTCTTCTTGGCTAAAAGAAGTGCGTCAATCACCGTATTGCCTGTAACAAAAATATTCTTCTCCGAGATTCCTTCTCTGAGTAGATTCTTCTTGCTGTTCTCAGTCGGGCAGAAATGCCATTTGGATAGGCGTGTCGTCAGTACGCGATTGGCCTCTTCCGGCCACGGCGAATAAAGATCCCCGGTCCGAAGCCCCGCCTCTATGTGCCCAATGCTAATTTTATGGTAAAACGCAGCAAGGGCACCAGCTAATACCGTGGTCGTATCACCTTGAACAAGCACAACATCTGGCTTTTCAGCTGCAAGATACTTGTCAAGGCGGTCAATCAATCGAGAGGTCAGTTCGCCAAGAGTCTGATTCGGCCGCATAATGTTGAGATCTTCATCCGGAATAATGTCGAATACGTTTAGCACCTGATCCAACATTTCTCGATGTTGCGCGGTGACACAGACGCGGCAATCGACATTTGAGCGAGACTTAAGCTCTCTCACGACAGGCGCCATCTTAATCGCTTCTGGGCGCGTACCAAAAATACAGCAAACCTTTTTCATTTCACCTCCCTTGCAGACATAAGAATCTTTCGTATGAGGCGGGGTAAATCTACAGCATCAAAGAATGTCCTTGCCGCCAAAGAATACTGTTCGTAGTTATTTAATATCTTTCTGGCCGCAATCACGATTTCTTCCTCTCGCATTTCACGAACACACTCTCCAGCATGGCAAGCTTCGATCGAATAAACCAGTCCGGGATTGTTATTGCCTAAAGTGGGGATTCCAAATCCAGCATATTCATATATCTTGTTCGGCGCACAATATACGGCATTAAGCGGCGAAAGCCCGCCGAAGGTACTTGCATTGTAAACGGCGACACCAATATGCGCGTGGCTCGTTACCGCCAGATGGTTCGGTGCCGACACGAACGGAATTAACGAAAGATTGGGATATTTCCGCGAAAGATTGTCAAGAAATCCACTACGCCTTCCCATGACGGCAATCACACATTCTGGGAAGTTTCTACACAACGTCTCAAGCATGAACGCCAGATCTTGACGGTCTGGCTCAACACTACCTTGGTAGAGAAAGACCTTGCGACTTCCCCACTGGTCAACCAACGCCTGGATCGCACTATCCGCTACTAATTGTCCACGCATTGTATTCTGCCCATAGAATTTATTTGGCACAACAAACGGAATTCGTGGAAGATTTCGCTTTGCCATGAGGATTTGCGCACGATTGTACTCACATTCAACAATTGTCGCAGACTGATAATACCGATTTATATCAAAACCAAACCAATTGCGTCCAGCCTCATCGCCAAGTTCAAAAAGAGTCGAAATATGACGCCTTCCAAATTTCAACGCTTGATCACCAAGTAAGGCCGCACCACGCATTTCACACGACCAAAGAACAAAATCAGGGTCTTGTGCCGCGACTCCATTGAGGATACGCCATAATGCCTTACGCCGTCGATAGAATGCCAATGGACGCAAAACCTTCATCATGATATTGCGTAACGGATGCTCCCTAAAAAGATAATAGCGATAGGGAATCAATTGATATCGAAAGCCGAGGCGATCCAATAATTTGGCTTGCCCAGCATAATCAAACCCCACATAAAAGAATTCCTCACCAATCGCCCGTAAGACATTCATCAGAGAGATCATTGGAGGAAACGCCGCGAGTTGAGTTGTCTGAACAATAACAATCATAACCGTTTAGTCCTTCGCCCATTGGCGTAATAAGTTCATCGATATGCGTTTTACCACATCTAACCCGGTCAGAGTCCTGTTATTACAATCAAGAAAGCAAATTTGTTCGCAATCGCAACACTTATACACCTGTATGCTTCTATCACACCACGTAGACAAGAAGTCAAAACGAGAATTCGTCGTCCCGGCCGCTTCCGCTTTGTGCAAGAACAACTTCTTGCCAAAGATGACAGAAAATGCCGTCGCATGAAATGAATTCGTGAAAACAGCATCTGCTTCATCTATAAGTTTCAGGAACTCGCGGGGGCCAACGCTTAGATCGTCCCGTTTTATCTTGGAACTCGGAGCAGAAGGAACGAGCAGATTATACACCCGCGCATTGATCGTAGATGCATACTCATAAGCCTGACGGATCATCCATTTGGATTCCGGACGGTAATGCTGGACATTATAAATAAGAACATATTTCTTCGGAAATGGTTCTTTTGATTCCTGATCTCGCCAGAATGCAGCATCATGCAAGAACACGGGGTCTACAACCGTCGGAGTGTCAACATCAAGATGCCGTGAGACGAATTCGGCCCCTGCCTTTTCGCGCATGGAAATGCCCGCAAAAGTCCGCCATGCCGTCACATATTCGGGCACGACACTTTCGGGCTGTATTGTGGTGTTCCCCATGCTGGCAGCATAGGCATACTTCGCTTTCTCATGTACGAAATCCAGCAAATAGGTGCGGTCAAAATGCGCCGGATCATTCGGTGCCGTCTGATTCGGATTCCACACTTGATCGCTCCCGACGATAAATGCGTCATATTCCCGCTCTGCCACCTTAAGTTGGGCAGATGTCGCATACGGACGAGACAACGGCAAGGTCTTCCTGAACTCTTCGAACTTTCGCCGCGCATTCCGTTCATCATGCCAATACCAATAAAGGTATTTCAGCGTACGGATCGGATTGCGCCCGAAACGCCATCCTGTGTGATATTGTTTCTCAAAAAGCGGTGTCCGATAATCAAGAATCTCAGCGTCCACACCCAACTCACGGCAATACGTCACAAGAGAATACGCCTGTAACATCGCGCCAAAATTATTGGCCCGGTGCGTAGTCAATATGGCAATTCGTTTCTTCATACCATTATCATGCGATTGTAAATATCTCATTTAAAGGTTTGCGAGGTGAAGCCGCCACATCAAACTCATCAGGAGCATTCCCAATGGTAAGCATGGAAATCAAGACTTCAGACTCTTCAATGTTTAGCGCCTCCCTCAGTTTTATCACCTGCCTCTCTCCAATCGAACACGATAGAATGCAATGTGCAATCTTGTAGTAATGCAACGCATAGCAGAGGTTCATCAGAAATATCCCCCCGTTGATATACGCATCATTCCGCTCGTGGACTCCAAGGCAATCGTTAAGATCTCCTGTCACGACAAGAACTTTATCGGCCAAATGTCCAAAGCCGCGACTTCCCCCCTGTATCGCCAAAGCGGTCGCAATCCTATCACGATCCGTCAAGCATCGAACACGTGCATGCTGGCGATTACACGCCGAAGGTGCTGTTTGTGCCAAGGTAACGGCATCCTCGATTCTCTTCATTGAAACCGATGACGAATCGTAATGTCTCACTGTATGTCGAGACCGCGCAAATGAAAAGAAATCAGCGCGAGTCGCCGCATAAAACTCGTCATGCGTAACATGAGATTGTCCTACAGCTTTTTCTTCTAAAGTGGCAGAGCAGAATTCCTTTAGGCGATTCGTAAAATCATGATCGGTAAATACATAGCCATCATGTATTCTTTGATATTCACAAATAACGTCAATTGCATGTCCTACTTGAGGTGTTACCGTACCATACCGACGTTTGAACGCTTCAATATGCAACATTAGTTTCTTCACAACCTCCTGCCCAAAGGCAAGATGGCGATTGGGCATTGTCAACCCCTTTTCTATAATATGATATTCGACAACAATGCGAGCCTGTGACGACTCCAGTCCCCCCACATCCTCATTACGCCCAGAATGCAACCAGAATCGTTCCGCATCAGCAAGAAAACAGTTACAGATATAACGCCTCTCAACACCGCAAACCACACGGGCCAACTGGAACAACCGACATCGTAAAGCTTTTAACGTTCTAATCATTCAATGCGCTCCTAGAGACTTAAGTCCAGCAACAATCCTGGAAGTCAGGACAACCCGTTCCCGCTCGTCAAGAACAAAGTTCCAGGCCAATGAAGCAAATACAATTTCAACAAATATCGTCGTCAGAACAATCCGTAAAAATGAAGCGGACATCCATATGCGTGGAATCAGCGCAATACCTCCTGCACAGACAGTCAAGATCATCGCAGGTAGAATCACGTCTGAGACCCATCTACCCATCGGCATTCCTACGAGCCGTTGTGCAAAGAATACCCGTGCAAGAGAACTCATTCCCATTGAAATGACCATTGCCACGCCAACAGCATAAGGGCCTCCGCCCAATTTCGCGAAACAAAAGGCAATCGGTAACGCCAATATCACAGCACCTCCAACAACCGCCTGATAAAGAGCGACTTTGCCACGTGCATTCACGAGAATCATCTGTCCAAGAGTACACTTGTCTATTAAAAGAATCAGCATCATACACACACACAGCCCTCCTGCATAACGTGGCGGCGTCTTCAACCAAATATGCATGACTTCATTCAGTTCAAGCATGAGTGGCAAAACAAAAATAAGACTTAAAAGCAAACCGAATTTACAAGCTCGGAATGCCATACGACGCGCCCCTTCCACATCCCCCGCTCCATACATTGTGACGATTGCGGGTTGAAATGCCGTCTGCATCGCAACGGACAGCGTTGCCGTCTGTCCGCTTACATTGTTGGCAATTGCCATCGCCGCATTCACGACTGGGCCAAACAGCTTATTCACCAAGATTGCAATGCCTTGCCCGCGTAACAGGTAACCGACACCGCCAAAAATCTGCCAGAACCCGAAAGCCCCTAATGCCTTGAAACGTGTCCATGACCATAGATATTCTTTTCTGAAATGACATTCCGGGAAAACCACAAGCGCACGGATACAAATCACCATCTGAGGCACAACGGCAATGAGACACATCACCGCCCCATATGCCGTAAGCCAATCACGTGGATGTGTCACCATAAAATATAGGAAAAAGAAATTCAACAATGTCTGTGCCCCTTGAAAAAGCGTCAACTCGGCAATATACTGTTTAGCGTTATACATTGCGATAAAAGGGCAATTAACCATTCCAACAAAGCAAGTTATGCATGCGAAGCGAAAAATCCAAACACAAGCCTCAATACGATCAACCGGGATGGCTAAAAAATGCCGTACCACCCACTCTCCCACAGGATATCCTATCGTCATCAACACAAGAGGGATTACCGTATGAATTGTTACAGCGATATTAAACCATCTCCGGCACTCTTCAAGGCTCTCATGGGAATGCCTTGCATTAATTGCCTCTCCTACGGAAATGGCATAGAACCGCGACACCGCCGCACCCATTAACCCATTCAGAAAGACAATAAAAGCTGTTATCCCGCCAACAACGCCATACAAACCATAATCCTGCTGACCTAGTGCCATCAACACCCATCGACTTGTAAACAGCCCGCAGACGAGCGCAAACAGCGACCGCCCGTAGGTAGCTACGATGTTCAGGAATATGCGTTTGTTGGGGGACATGCTTAACATGTACAAATCACGGTAGCTTTTCTCGTCTGATTATCAATTCAAATGGAGTTTCTTAATGCCCGATAACTACGAGCCATATCTAGCAGGTCAATCTCAACCAGAGCCTCGGAACTGGCGGACAAAATTGGATAAGTCGACAAAACAAACGTCACCAATCCTGCCCGCTGTTTTTCTTTATATAATCGAGCAACTCGCTCAATCACCGACATCTCAACCTCATTTGGATGCACCTGATTGGCGCATTTCACTTTTACACGGCATGCAAGATCATCAACCTCATACAAATCTGCATGGGTCCTAATATAAGTCTCCATACCAACTTCTAACAACCCTCGCCTTGAAACTTTCCAAACAATATTTGTAAAACGGCAATCATATTTCACTGAACAATGCCAATCGCACAAATACATTAACAACAGCAACAACGTTTGATCTATCGCATTTGAAATCGGGGATACCGCCCGAATCAAAGCATCGATAAGGACATTTAAACCTGATTGCGTGTTTTCCGTTATCATCTCAGAACCCTTCTTGACTTTCTGTAATTGTCGGCGACGGCATATACTCTTTGAAAGCCGCGATTACAGCGCCGAGTTTTTGTGCCGATAACCTTAAGATTCCGAGTATTTCCGCTTCAGACAACCGAACACTAATAGCTGTCGCTTCCGATGAGACAAGTAAGAACCCTAAATGTTGACCCTTATAATCAATCCTACACCCTGCATAAGAGCGAAATCTGAACGATAGTTTCTTCAACTCTGACAATGAAATACCAAACAAATCCTTACATTTAACATCGTATTCTCTCTGCCTCTTTTTGGGGTCCGGCAAGTTTGTAATATGAAAGGATTCCTCATTCCAGATTTTTTCAGACATCTTGCTTAAAGGCCGTAATTGGCAACATTTTCTTTCATACTTTAGATTGTTGGCACACCTTTCTTGGCAAAAACAACTTAACCCTGAGGTTGTATTCTGAACAATATACAAAGATATCCTTGCACAGGGAGTGAGATTTAACTCGTCCATTAAACTCTCTAGGATGCCCTTCAGTGCGGATGGCACCAATCGTTCAACATCCATCTGCATCTTTCTGTAATTTTCATTAGCCCGTTCAAGTTCTCCCAATTTTTTTGACTTTCGATTAGTCATCAAGCTACGCAGTACAATGAGAGCTATTAGAACAAGCAAACCACCCCACCAAAAACATGCCGCATATTCAGACAATCCATGCGCATGGCATCCGAAAACGACACTGCGTCCTTCTTGCGTAGAGAGATACCCTGTCACTGCAGGCACCAGTTCACAAACTACAGGCCAAATATATGGCCATATTCTGACAACAAATAAACGAGCAATTCCAAGGAGATTTAACGAACGAGAATCCGCTCCAGAAGGATAACACTCGCAAGGATGCACACTCATTATCGTACGCACTCCATTTTATGATTGCTTCCATGCGTTTTATCGACGTCTTCGGTCTGTTGGAATGAAGACGACACCAACCGCCGAACGCCATCCAGCAACACGTTAAAACTGTGCGAACGATTTGTACCATCCGTTTTCAAATACGGGCCGATCATTCTCGATCCAGAAATCTTTTGATAAGTTCCTCTCGTAAGACGCTTAAGTTCATCAGCAGCATTATTGAGTCGATCAGGATCTCTGAATTTCGCCTGTCTGACGGCATCCAGATCACCTAAATAGAAACTCTCAAGCTCTCCACAGGCAATCCGCACAATAGTTTGAGGACGTTCCGCGCGGCGACAGATGTCCACAAGCCGTTTCTTGACAAGACGGCAGTCCTCACTATCGCGGTCTCTCATGACGATAAACGATGAATCCGGGTTTATCCATCCCCGCAACTTCCGTTCCAGATTCTTCTCCAAATCCTGCTTGCCCTCAAAAGATATACATTTCAACGTCCAATCAGGTGGCAACAACGGAAGTAAGACAGTCTTCAAAAAAACTGCCGCCGACGGCTCCTCCAAGAATGCGACGAGCGTTCTCACCCAATGGCCTCCGGGAAAAGTCCCTGTTTCCACAGATAGCCCAAAAGATCGCCCTCTTTCACATACGCTGCAATCTGTTCGTCGTCCGCAACTCGTCGAATGGTCGTATAACCATTACGCTTAACCAGTACGAAGACTTCTTCGAGTTCGGCTGCGTTTAGAAAATCCGGTGAATGAGTAGAGCCCATTACCTGACCACCTTTGTCGGCATAGACGCGGAACTCCTCTGCAAGCTCCGGCAACAGATCTGGGTAGAGCTGATTCTCCGGTTCTTCAACACAGAGCAACGGGTGAGGGTGTGGATCGTTCAGAAGCACCAGATAAGCCAACATCTTGATTGTTCCATCAGAAACGAACCGTGCAAGAAACGGATCCTCGAACGCACCATCGCTAAACTTCAAAAGTATCTTCCCCTCTTCCGTGATTTTCGGTTCTACGGCAGTCACACCTGGCACTCGCGCACCTAGGGCCTTCAAAATTCGATCAAACGTCGGGCGACCGAAAGATTCTCGCCTTCTCGGCTCAAGTGTTCGGCATATCCAGTCAGTTGTTCCTCTCGCGCCTTGTTGATGTAAAAATCAGAGACATGCCAATTTTCAATCAGATCACCAAGAGTCTGTACGACGGGGAAATCCTTAAACTGCGCGAGGCCCTTGATTGCCAAGATATCATTGCTCTTCAGCGTCTGATCGCTACGTTTCAGATCCTGTTCCTTGAAGTTTTTGTCTGAAAGAACAGATTCCTCATTTGTGATAGCCGTCCCCTTTCCGTCCGAAAAATCAAGAAAATGCCAAGGCTGACCTTTACTTCCACGACGGTATTTCAAGATTTCCCGCGCGACATAAGCCCGACCATTGCGTTCGTCAATCTACAGGAAATAGGTCGCCAACGGAGCTTTCGCCGCCGCACGGAACTTAATCTCTATCTCAATCGGGCCTTCGGCATTTCGGCTTCGCACCTCACGGAAACCGCGATTTCCGCCTATTCGAGACAAAGCACTATTGACATTTGAAGACATCAGATTCTTCAAAAAATCAAAGGCCCCGAATATCGTACTCTTGCCAACACCGTTCGCGCCAACCAAAATGCAGAAATTCGGAATGCTCCGCATTTCCGCATCCTTGAATGATCGGAAATTGTGTAATCTAATTGATTCTAGTTTCATAAAACCATCCCCCATTCATCAAGATACGAACCCATGTTATACCATTTCATTTCTCTCACCCATCAGCACTTCATTTTAGCATCCATTACCGTCTCATCGACTATCCGGCCATTCTTTCGAGGACGAACGGTTTCGGGGGAGAGGGTTGTCGACGTGATCTGAAATACCTCGTAGAAATCAAAAGTTATATCCATATTCTCTTCACCCACAAGTCTATAGAAAACTACTGCAATAAGTTCTTCCCGCCACCCGACGAGAGGACACGCATCTGATGGATGGCGATTTCGTTGAGCCGCCTCAGTCGCTCAGGCTGTGGTATGCCGTCTTGGATCATCAGCGCAGAGGAATTCGGCCCGACATCCTTTCTAAACCCCTCGAATTCGAGGGGTTTAAAATCCGGGTTGTACAATTCCTCCCACAGCCCAAGGTACTCAATCGTCATACGGTTGCGCATCCAGTTGCTGCTGGTCTGCTGCGCATCGTCAGACTTCGATTTCGCCATATCCGTTATGCAAACATAATCCTCCACTCCGAATTTCACAATACGGACAGACGTTCCCTTAACATCAATTTCCTGGGCCTTTTTCATAATCGGATCTCACATCTCAGACTTGGCGTAATGCCTCTCTGCCAAACTTGCTTTCTGTTGATGCTTCGAACTCATGTGCATATTATACCATTTTCTTGGCTCGCATCACCTCGTGCGCAACTTCACGCATATATCGTGCATAGAATTAACCTGCGTCATCTTTCATGCGCAAATACTTTCAACATCCATAGCCTTCTTGACTATATCATCAATATCCTCATCTATTTATGACAAATCGGGCAGACTTCACTTTGATCCAATTTTGATGGATGGACTTCATTGTTCAAAGCATGAAATTCCGCATATTTATTTCTCACATCGACATCTTTATAAAACACAACATCTATCATATTCATAAGGCTTACAGAACTTTCACTTGGAAGCGCAAAGCGTCTTCCCATCAAGCCTGCAAAGATTTCGTAGCGTCTACGCTTACATTCCGCCTTAGTTTGCCACCACAAAGTTGCAAATGTAGCAAGCACTCCAGATAATAATGCAGATACCGTAACTAATATACAATCTTTCATTCTCTAATCCCTTATATCATTACAACTTTCATTTCTTGGCACCAATCTTCATTGTCTGGTCTATACGTTCTCAATGGTTAAGATTTTCTATAATTCCACGACTCTCCATGTGCCATTCCTTTTAGCACCTTCACGCACTAATAGTCCTGCGTCACGTAATTTTTGAAGAGTTTTTTTGATATCTTTATTTCCAGTTCCAATCTCTTCAGAGAGTGCCCTAATTGTCGTTTTCGGATTTCTTTTAAGAGATTCTATCACCTTAGAGGCAATTATTTCTGGTTTATTTCCAAGTTCTGGCCTCCAAATGACAATCCGGAATCTCCCCGACTCCTCCTCAATAAGAGGCTTCTTCAATCCACATTTCTTGCAATTCCAAAGCAAATCGGTAATGCCAGTTCCGAGTGCTTCGATATACTTTGACTGATACATCGCATGGGCTATGCGAAGATTTGGAGGTAGGGATTCATGCTTTCGATAAAGATCTTCAACCGTAAGAGAAGGGTGCAATCGACCGGGATTGATAACTTCGACACGATTCTGATATACCTCAACCTGAACACTTCCACGACTCGAATAGTTCCGATGGGTGATTGCATTATTTATGGCTTCGGCAATAACGCTGTTCGGTAGCTCAAGAGCATCAGCAGCGACAGCACCTTCCAAATGCTCACCGGCACCATTCCGAAGATGCCGCTTCACGAATGCCAACGATGCATCCGCCAAACTAAACAAATCGCCATTCAATAAAGCTATGTCCGAACTCGGCTTCTTCTTCTCAGTTCCATCAAAGCAAACGCACTTGACGCCCGACGACGGGAACCGATCTTGAGCGTCCTTCCCGAACAGCAACAATGCCGCATTTGTCGGCATCTGCGTCTTCCGATTTAGAAGATGCAACGCCCTTAAAACGTCTACCACAGACATATCTGATCGATATTCCGCCTTGCGGTTTCGCATTGCGGAATCGACGAACCATCTGACTCTGTCAGCATCAATTTCGTCCCAAGCAACGTCATCGGGGGACTGATCCTCATATGGCACTTCTGAAAGAATCCCATCGTCAATCATCAGATCTCTGATACTATTCCTGATTTCATCAAGGAGATCATCAGAAACATTCTCGGAATCCTTGTTCTGATATCGTACACGAACTCTCCCACGTGAAATCTTGTCAAGGAATTGAGATTCCCTTAATTCTCGCTTCGAGTTGTCCTTTCCACGAACCATCACCAATTTTACCAGACCAAGTTCATGTGCCTTATCAAACTCAACCTCTGTTGGGGACAGCCCGCCATCCTCGCAATACCCGTATTCGTCGCCGATAAGGACGAGGTAGACATCACTCCTTGCAATCTCATCCAAGAACACTTGTTGCGTTGTCTTATCCGCAGCCGGCGCATCTTCCTCGAAGACAAACGCCCTGAAATGAGGCTTGATGATCGGATCGGTCTCAACCATCCGCTTAATCGCCAAGCGTTCCCGTGCGAATTCCTTTTGTACACTGCTAACGAAAATTTGTTTCATCTCTAATCCATTACGGCAATTCACATATTGTATCATATCGCCAAGAATCCGTGGAGGTTGATCCCATTGTGAAAATTGCAGGGAAATTGTACCTGTGGACAGACTTTCATGGCATTTACATTCCAGTGAATGATGATTGACTTTCTGTGATGTCAAACGAGAGCTTATACTTATCGCGAAGCATCTCGACCATCAATTTATTGTGCATCACATCGCCATGCGGCGATAGCTTAACTTCGCCAATTGAAGTTGCCACCGCAGGAGAATGAAGAACGATCCTCGGCTTACCGCCTAAAATCTCAACACGGCGGCGCAACTGCCCGCTCAATAAGAATCGCTCCTCTTTCTCCTCGGCAAAAGTCGAATTCTTCTGTGTCAACATAATCTTCACGAGTGCATTAACAAAAAGTGAAAATGCCGTGCATTTACATTTGAATGCTTGCAAGAATCCTTCAGGGTGTTTTGTATCCTCGGGTGCGACTCGTATTGCCAGTTTGTGAATGAATCTCTCCGCGAGCTTATCATCATATTGACATTTCAACAAGTCGAACATTGGATGAATAGCACTAATTTCAGCATCGCCAACAACCGCATCAAAAAGCGCATTATACAGATCATTTCGATGGAATCCTATGGCGACACCTCCTGTAGTAGAATAAGAACGCCATTGATAAAGGCTATCCGAAGCCCGTGAGAGACAAAACAAATAACTATCCTCCTTTATCAATGCGTCTGAATATTTATTTTCCAATACAGCCATCTTCAAGAGTTCATTGTCAGAGCTAGATGCCAGAGATCTCAACAAATCCAGTCCATACTCAAGGTCTTTACTATCATTCAAGAAGCGGAAATGTGTCAAGGCTACCGTTCCACGCAGGAAATTCTCAAGAACCGGCATTGCGGTATAATGCCAAATCAGCCCATTGTTAGGTATGACACGCTTCTTCAGTTTCTCAAAAATCTCTTCCATAATCGTTTTATTTGGCACAATGGTGTCGCAAGATGAACATCTATGGCCTCAATCGAGTAACCGACATCTGAACGTTCCGCTCGTCGGTGTGTTCATGGGAAAACTGCCTTATTTGTAACCGATGTCCGTGTTCGCACACACTCAATTTCAAACTGCGAATCTTTCTTGGTTGGCATGTATAGCAAGAGCTTTGCTGCGAACATCTGCTTGCATTCCGCCATAATCGACTACTTGACACCTGCCTCGTCAACCTCCGTGCCAAGCAATATCTCAATTGTCGGACTCGCAAATAGAATTCACATGCCTTTGGATCGCCAACCCACATAATCACGCGATGATGCGTCCTGCTCAATTTGATACGCAGTGCGTATCGAATTGCTTATTCACTTGAGTAGGTTTGATAAAACAATCGACAATTGCGAAGCTTGGGGGCGGCAAACCCTTTGCCAAAATCGGCAGTCAATTCGCGTGATAGGCGCTGAAGAAGAAGCTCGCCATATGCCGCGCACTTTCCCTTTTGCCCTTCTACAACGATCCGCCGCCCGATAAGCCAATAGGCCAGCGTCATTGGGAGATTCACTTGTCGCACCACATTTTGCCGAGCGCGGCTTATGATCTCACGAATGTCGCTAACGCAATCCAAAGTCATTGGCAATGATGTCGAAATCAACGGGACGAATGCCTCGTTTTCCTCGATTTTCTGCGTTGCCATTGCCGCACTCGCCATCCTCTTTCACGCTCCAGTTACGAGTTCAGTCTGCGAGACGCCCAGCCCCTTCATCCGAATTCTCCACGTTCGTAGACACATAGTAAAGTTACCGCAACAAGTTCCTTCCGCCACCCGACGAGAGGACGCGCATCTGATGGATGGCGATTTCGTTGAGCCGCCTCAGTCGTTCAGGCTGAGGCATGCCATCTTGGATCATCACGGCGTTGAGGTTTTCCATGTTCGACATGCAGATCAGGTGATTGATGTCGACATAGTCTCGCTGGTTGCCTTTGAGGCCTGGATGCGCGAGTTGCCATTGCTGATGCGTCTGCCCGAAAAGCGCAACGTTCAGCACGTCCGCCTCGTTCGCGTAGATGATGCTCATCTGGGCGCGCGTAACCACCGCAGGGATGAAGGTGCTGCTGAATCGCGTCCGTGTGGATGCGATAATTGATTTTCGCCAGCTCGCGCTTGGCCGACCATTCCAATTGTGCCTGCTCCGCCGCCTTGAGCCGCTAGAATCCCTTGACCAGATACAATTCAAATTCAACCGAGAGCCACGCCGCAGATTGCCGCACCATCACAATCCAGTCGTTTATTACCATGTCCGCCGTCGGCCACGCCGCGTTGATGTAACTGCCGCAGTTCCCGTTCGCCTTGCCGATGACGCGGAGACGCCCAGACACTTCACCTCGAATCCGTGCGCCATCTCGCTCGTGCAGTCTTTCGACCCGTCGTTGACCGCGATGACGTCCAGCCGGTTCAGTGTGTCCGCGTCTCGGATGCGCACGCCCTACTGGATCCTCTCCACGGCCGCGTCGACGAGCTGGCGCGTCTTGGAGTCGAACGCGAGGCCGATGGCGATGATGGGCAGCCCGCGCGCGCGATATGGCTCGGCATAGCCCTTCTCGCGGATCTGGGCGAGTGCGTCCGCCGCCGTCGCGTCGACCTTCAGCTCGAAAATGTAGACGCCGCACGGATGCGTCGCGACGAGGTCGCCGCGGCCTGCCGTCTGCGTGACTTCGGGGTCGTACCGAAAGCCCTGCGCGGCGAGCAGCATGCAGAGGGGCCGCGTGTAGGAGAACTCGTTCTTCCGCTCGAAACCCTCGTGCGAACCATAGGGCAGCTGTGCGTAGAGGGACCGGAGTCCGTCGAAGAACGCATCGAACTGGCTCGCGCGCAACTTGACGCCGAGCGAGGCCGACCACTGCGCGTCCTTCCCCGCGTAGGCCCCCGCAAGGAGCGCGGCGAGATCCTGCCGCACCTCCTCGTCCGGCACGCGGAGCGTGTAGAGCCCGTAGGAGTAGTCCGCGATCGTGAGGTAGCCCGTCTGGTAGAGAAGCCCGACCGGCTGGATGTGCGCGAGGTCGGCGACGTCGAAGTCCGCCTCGCCGGCGAAGGTCTCGCGGTCGGGGTCGATGGAAAGCGCCCCCTCGCGCCGGATGTAGTTCATCAGCGTCGAGGCGCGCCCCGTCGACGTCCATGTCGGCTTGAACCGCGCGGACGTGGAGACAAGCGTCAGCGCAATCGAGACGGGGTTGTAGACCGTGACCGGGTTCTCATCCGCGAAGCGGTAGCCGTTGAACCAGCGCTTCAGCTCAGCGCGGAACGCCTCATACGTCAGCCTCATCCGTTCCGCCTTGACGCGCATGTGCCCCTCGAAGTTCGCGGACAGCTCCTCCTCCGTGTAGCCGTAGAGCGCGGCGTAGTCGGCCTCAAAGGAGATATCGTTGAGGCTGGAGAGCGTCGAGAAGACCGAGAGCTTCGTGAACTTCGAGACGCCCGTGATGTAGAGGAAGCGAATCTTCCCCGAGTTGTCCTTGAACTGCGCGTAGATGGCCGAGAGCCGCGTGCGGATCCTCTCGGCGAGGTCCACGTCCGCGAGCGCCTTCGCCACCGGGTCGTCGTACTCGTCGATTAGGATCGCCGGGCCCACGCCGTCCTTCTTATAGAAGAAGTCGATGGCCCGCGCGAGGTTGGACGAGGGCGGAATCGCGGGGTCATACGGATAGCCCGCCGCGCGCAGCGCGTCGCCCACGGCGATTGCCAGCGTCCGCTCGAACGTCTCGATGTCCGAAACCTCCACCCCGCCCCAGTTGAAGTGGACGACGGCATGGGGCTTCCAGTCGTAGTCGGTCTTCGCGATCGCGAGGCCGTCGAAGAACTCCCGGTGGCCGAGGAAGATCGACTTCAGCGTCGTCACGCTCAGGGACTTGCCGAACCGGCGCGGACGCGCGCAGAAGAAGAACGTGCTGCCCGGCTTCGTGATGAGCCGGTGCAGGTGCGCGGTCTTGTCAACGTAGAGCAGACCCTCCTTGCGCAGGGTCTCGAAGTCGGCGATGTTGGTGGCGATTGGCTTCATGCGCGCATTATAGCACATCATCGCGCCGTCCGTCTGGCGACACGCGACTGACGGCGGCATCACTGACGTGCATGGCCGCCCTCCGAAAACTCCAGGTCCAAAAACTCGTGCAGCGCGTCCTGCCAGGCGGGCATGGGCGGAAGCGCGGCGAGGCGCAGACCCATCTTCTCCAAGCAGGAGTTCTTCGGGCGCGGCGCGGGGCGCGGGAACGCCTCCGTCGAGCATGGCTCAATCCTCTGGTCCCTGCCCGCAAGGCGGAAGATCTCGCGCGCGAACTCCGCCCAGCTCGCCTCTCCTTCGCACGTCATGTGAAACGTGCCGCAGAGGCGCGGGCGCTGGAGAAGTTCGCCCAGCGCGCGCGCGACGGCGACCGCGCTCGTCGGATTGCCCCGTTGGTCGTCGACGACCTTGAGCGCCGGGCGCGTGCCGTCCGCCAGCTTCAGCATCGTGTGGACGAAGCTCGGCCCGCCAAAGCCATAGAGCCAGCTGACGCGGCAGATGCAGTGGTTCGGGCACAGCCGCCGAACCAGCTCCTCGCCCGCGAACTTGGACTGCCCGTAGACCGTCCGCCCGCCGTTTGCCGCGTCGAACTCCGTATAGGCCCGCGCCGCATCCCCCGCGAACACATAGTCGGTCGAGATCGCGATGAGGCGCACCCCCTGGCGGTGGCACGCCGCCGCCACATTGGCCGAGCCGCGCGCATTGAGCCGGTAGGCGCGTTCGGGCGACGCCTCGCAGGCGTCAACCGCCGTCGCGGCCGCGCAGTGGATCACCGCGTCGGGCCGCGCGGCGGCAAGCACGGCGTCAATGGCGTCCTCGTCCGTGACGTCCGCCTCGGGAAGATCCGTGGGGACGATCCTGAAGACGCCCCCGTCCCGCGTCGCCTGGTCCTGCAAGATGCGCGAGATAGTCCGCCCCAGCATGCCCCTTCCGCCTGTCAGCAGGACGGTCACCGGACGGCCTCCCCCGACGCCTTCGCCAGGTCCTTGAGATACAGCCCGTAGGAGGACGTTCCGTATCCCTCCGCCAGACGGGACAACTGCCCATCGTCGATCCAGCCCTTGCGCCACGCGACTTCCTCGATGCAGGCGATCTGAAGGCCCTGGCGCTCGGTGAGCGCGCGGACGAAATTCGTCGCGTCGGCAAGCGACTGGTGCGTGCCTGTGTCGAGCCAGGCGTAGCCGCGCGACATCATCTTCAGCGTCAGGCGGTTCTGCTCCAGATAGACGCGGTTGAGGTCCGTGATTTCGTACTCGCCGCGCGCCGACGGCTTCAGGTCCGCCGCATAGTCGACGACGTCGTTCGGATAGAAGTAGAGCCCGACCACCGCCCAGTTCGACTTCGGCTTCGCCGGCTTCTCCTCCAGCGAAACGACCTTTCCGTCGGCGTCGAACGCCGCGACGCCGTAGCGCTCGGGCTCGTTGACGCGATAGCCGAAGACCACGGCCTCCTTCGACGCGCTCGCCGCGCGCAGCAGTTCCGGCAAGGTCGCCCCGTAGAAGATGTTGTCGCCCAGGACGAGGCACACATCGTCGTCGCCAATGAACGAGCGGCCAAGCACAAACGCCTGGGCAAGGCCGTTGGGCGTTTCCTGGACCTTGTAGGAGAACTTCATGCCGAGCGCCGAGCCGTCGCCCAACAGGCGCTCGAAGTTCGGCAGATCCGCCGGCGTCGAGATGATGAGCACCTCGCGGATGTCGGCGAGCATGAGCGTCGAGAGCGGATAGAAGACCATCGGCTTGTCGTAGACCGGCAGAAGCTGCTTCGACACGACGCGCGTGAGCGGATGGAGGCGCGTCCCCGCGCCCCCGGCCAGGATGATTCCCTTACGTGACATGGCCTGGACGACCCTCCTTTTTCTGGCAACGCTCCGCGCCCGTGGGGTATGCACGAAGTACCTCACCGGAAGTTTCGATCTGCGTCACGGGGCGCATGCTTGTCTGTCCGTTGGACGGCGGAACGGCTAGGCGCCCTCCGCCGTCGGGAGTGGTTCGGCCGGTTGGGGTACGGGCCTCCGCACCTTGACCAGCTGTGGAACGAAATCCATTTCCAGCGCCTTCGCGAGCCGCCACGCGGCGCCGAAGGTGATGTTGACGTCGCCGTGGAGCACCTTCGTCACGTAGGGGCGCGACACATTCAGGCGGCGCGCAAGCGTCGTCTGGTTCAGCCCCAGCGCCTTCATCTGTAGGAGGACGGCCCGGAGGAACTGAGAAAGAACTCTGTCGGTGGCGGACATGGTTGGAAACTCGTTCGAGGAATCCACGAACCGCCGACAAGTGTACCTTATTTATTACCAAACGGCAAGGGCGATTTCCGCCGCATGTCTCCCCTCACGCCCATTCGATCTTCGCGCCGTCGGACCGGTTCACGCACCGCACATAGTCCACGGCGGGCTCGCCGAAGAGCATCGCGTGGAACGGCGCGCCGCGCGGGATGCCGAAGAGGCCGGCGACCTCGGGCACGGCCCCGACGATGTGCGTGAGGAAGCCGAACCACGTCGTGCCGATGCCGTTCGCCTGCGCGAGCAAGTCGAAGTAGGCGCATGCCGCATCGCAGTCCACCTGCGGCGTGACGGCCTTCGGGTCGCCGAAGACGACCAGGACGTGCGGTGCGCCCCGGAAGAAGACGTCCACATCGGGGTGCTTCTGCCAGCCGACGACGATCTTCCGCAGGCTCTCGGGAAGCTCCTCAAGGTGCGCCGCCAGCATCTCCATCATCGCCTGGCGCAGCTGCGCCATCTTCGCGGACCCCTCCACGACGCGAAACGTGAGGTGGCGCACGTTGCACCCGGTCGGCACGTACTTGAGCGTTTCCAGCAGCTCCGCGATCTCGCCGCGCGGGATGTCCGCCTTCACGAACTGCCGGATCGACCGGCGCGACCGCAGCAGGTTCGCCAGCTCGTTCGGCGGGGGAATCGGCATCTGCGCAAGCGGCGTGCAGGCATTCGCGTCCACGCCGTTGATCGTCACCGCGCCCTCGGGGCAGACCGCCAGGCAGTGCTGGCAGTTCATGCATTGTTCCTCCCGCCCCTCGCGTACAACGGGCCGGCCGTCCTTCATCGCGAGAACGCCGAATCCGCAGTCCCGCACGCATGCACCACACCCCTTGCAGAGGGCGCTCACCTTGAATTCCATCTTCGCCTCCTTTTCCTGAACCTCAGTCCCGCACGATCCGCAGCCGGTCGATCACGCCCCGGCCGGACGAACGGCCGTCGCGGTTGACGTCGTCGAACGCGGTCGCGCGCACAAGCTCTTGCGGCGCGGCGCCGCGCACCTTCAGCCCCTCGACCGTCACCTCGCCGACGCGGCAGGAGACGTAGGGGTCGAAGATCTCCATGCCCGCCTCGCCGTCCTTCCCCGGAAAGAAGCAGGACTTCGGGCCCACCACCGCGAGGTGCGAAAGCGGGAAGCGGTCGAGGTGGAACGTGATGTCGATGTTCCTGAAGTGGACGGACGACAGGTCCGCGCCGAACTCGAAGGCCCCGAAGTGCCCGCGCACCGGCTCCGAGTCGCGGTACTGCCCCATGCAGTCAATCGGGCGCGCGAGGTCGATCTCGATGTCCTCGAAGAAGAGGTTGCCCCCGGTGCCGACCGCCGCCCACTCCGGCTCCGTGCCGATCCGGTAGCGCGGCGTCTGCAGATACATCTTGAAGGTCGTGATGCCTTTCACGCGGCGGAAAATGACGTTGGAGACGGCGCAGTCGACGACCGCGCCGTCCGCATACCTGTACTTCGCCGGCTGGATGCGGATGGCGGGGTAGCCGCCGCCCACGAGCTCCAGGTCCTCGCAGAGGATGTTCCGCTGCGGGCCGAGGTTGATGGACGAGTTGAGCCAGTCGTAGGCGTTCAGCGCGACGAGGTCGTCGCCCACGCCGCCGCGCACGTCGCGCACATGGACCTCGGAGAGGTTCCCGTTCAGGTGCAGCCCGTCCGCATGGCACGCCTCGAAGCGGATGCGCTCGTAGCGGTGGCCCGCGCCGTCGCCCGCCTGCACGGCGAAGCCGCTCGTGTGGACGAACGTCGCGCCCCGCACCGTCACCGCATCGCAGTTGCCGAAATAGAACAGCGTGGAGACCCCGTAGTGGGCGCCGACCTTCCGGGGGCCGAGGTCGAAGCGCCCCGTGACGCCGTAGCCGCGCCGCGCGCGCATCCAGTCCTCCCAGCGACCGCCGACCACCGCGATGTTGCGGTCGCGGGAGCCTGGCGGAATCGGCGCGAGCGTCCCGTCCGGCGCGTGTTCATTGCGCAGCATCAGGACGCGCGTGCCCGGCAGCAGCGCCACCGTCGCGCCCGTCGCCTCGATGCGGCGGTTCGACGGCACCCGCACGGTCGCATCGACGTAGTAGGGCCGCTCCGACGCGGGGATGCGCACGATCTCGTGCGCGGCGACGGCGGCCTGCAGCGCCGCCGTCCACACGTTCGTGCCGTTGACGCGCGTCACCAGGTGCGCGTAGTCCGTCACGACACAGGCATCCGTCAGCGCCGCCTGCGCCGCATCGAGCGCCGCGTCGGAGGCGGCGACGGACTGTTCAATCGCCACGTACGCATCGGCCCGCACAAACCCAGCCGCCAGGGCACAGACCGCCACACAAACAAGATGCTTCATAATCCAAGTCCCCTAAAGAGAATTTGATTCGGATTATAACATTTTTTCTATACTCGTGCTACTATGAAGGGCGCGGTCCGGGGAGCTTATCCCGATTTCCCGCCCGCCCCCCCAATAGACACTGGGCAGAAAATATTTTCGGCCCCTGCGGAACGCGCCTTGGACGTTCTCCACACAGAACCCAACCCGCGCAAAAGGCGCGTTTTCCACACAATTCCGAGACGGGGCGCACGGCTCCGCCGCCCTCGGCGCGGGTACTTCGCGCGCCGGGCCGTTGGGGGCGGGAGGGTCGCGCTTGTCGCGACCGGGGAGGAGGGATGCGGACGCGACAAGCGCGTCCCTCCCGGCGCGGCTACCAGTCGCGCTCGTTCGGCGCGAGGCGGGACTTGTTCATCCGCGCCTTCTTCTCGTTCTCGTGCTCCTCGCTCCGCTCCTGGGCCTTACGCAGAAGGTCCTCGACCTCCTTCTGGTCCTGCGGCTCCGGCTCCTGGGCCTTCTGCTCCTGCGGTTCCGGTTCGTCCTTCTGCCCGTCCTTCTGGTCGTCCTGCGGCGGCGGCTGGTCCTGCTGGGATTCCGGGTTCTGGCCCTGGTCCTTCTGCTGTTGTTGCTGCGGATTCTGCTGGGGATTCTGCTGCGGGCTGTTCGACCCGCCGTCGTCCTTCGGCAGCAGCTCACGGATGCGCGCGAGCTTCGCGAGGATCTCCAGTTGTTTCGGCGGCAGCGCGGTCTTGACCATCCGGGCCTGGTCCGCCTCGACGGCGACGGCGAGCTGCGCGATCTCGGCCTGGGCCTCCTGGGTGAAGGGCACGGCGTTCGTGTTGCCCTGCTGGATCTTCTGCTGGATTTCCTGGGCCTTCCGCTGAGCCCAGGCGGGGAACTTCGCACGGAAGGCGCGTGTGGCGTCCAGGGCATCCCGCTGCCAGTCGAAGCCGTCCGTGCGCGCCACGTCCAGATAGGCGTTCGTCTGCGCGAGAATCCCCGCCGCGTTCAGCTGCGGAGGTTGCCCCGCGACGAGGCCGCAACGTTCCTGGACGCGCGCGAGCCCTGTCAGGAGTTGGGTCTGTTCGTCCGGTCTGGGGGTCTTCACCTGTTCGGACTGCTTCTTCGCGATCTCCTGCATCGCCGCCGCGACGTCCTGCGCCACCTCCACGGTGAACGGCGGACGGTTGCTCGCCGCCGGCACGTCCTGCGCGCAGACCTGCTGGACCCAGCCCTGGAAGCCGGCGTTGAAGATCTGCGAGAACTCGGCCGCCTCCTGCTGCCAGTCGCGTCCGTTCTCCCGTGCGGCGCGCGTGACGGCGTTCGTCTGCGCGCGCAGGTCCTCCGCGAGCGCCGCGGGCGGATCGAGGACGCCCTTCCAGTAGCGGTGGAACGCCGTCTCGACAGCCGCGACGTTCTCGGCGGCGTCGGGCGCGAGGTCTTCCAACTGCTCGACGGCCTTGAGCGCCCGGTCGCGCGTCGCCTCCACGTCCCCCACGAGCGTCGCCGCCTGCTGCTCGTTCGTGACCGTCTGGAGGATCTGCTGCTTGAGGGGGATGAGCGCGTCGGCGAGCGTGCCCGCCCGCCGCGCGAGGGCCTCGCCCTGCGCGACGGCGCGGGCGGCCTCGTTCGTCAGCAGTGCCCCCTGTCCGTGCAGGAGGGCGAGCGCGTCATGGGCGGCCTTGGTCAACAGCGCCTTCGGATCCTGTCCCTTCGTCCGGGCCAGCACCTCCGCCACGTGCAGGTCGTCGCGCAAGTCCCGGAGGCCCGTCACCGCGCGCGTGAAGTTCCGGTTGGCGCGCGGATCGTCCGGCGCCTTCCGCAGCGCGAGCTGCATCATCGCCGCGCTTTCCTCCGCCGCCGCACACGCCCGGCGCAGCGGCTCCAGCGCCGCCTCCCCGGCCTGGACGTCCGTCGCCGCCTTCGCCTTCGCCAGCTCGGCCACACGGTCGGCCTGGCGCAGCGCGCCGACGACCTCGGCCGCCCGCGCGCCGTGCGTGCGGCTGAGCGTGAGCGGACGCAGCGTCGCGAGCGCGTTCGTCATGTCGCCCACCTTCCAGAAGTCGTACCCCCTGTTCCAGATCTCGCGGTCGGAAAGCGGAGTGGTCGGCACCGGCGAAGGGGCCTGGGAGGACGGGGGAAGCTGAACAGGGACGGCGTTTGTTTCGGCGGCGGACGCGACGAAGGCGAGGGCCAGGCATGCGGCCGTGGCGGTGGCGAGGGTGCGCGTGTTGCGTCCCGCGAAGCGTCCCCGCGAAAGCCCCCCCGCAAGCAGCATGAGCACAAGCCCGGGAACGAGAAACCAGCCGAAGCGTTCCGTCGCGCGCAGCTCCTCCTCCTCGGCCTGCTCCTTCGCCGCGACCTGGCGGAGGAAACGGCGGTAGATCGCGCCGAGCGTCGTCTCCGCCGTGCCCGCCGTCGCGAGCGGCACGTAGCGGCCGCCACTCGTCTTCGCAATTTCGACGAGCGCCTTCTCCTCAAGCTTTGTCGTCACGGCCCGGCCCTGGTACTGCTGCGAACCCGTGCCGGAGGCGTCGGGGATCGCGCTCCTCCGCTTCGGGTCGCCGAGGCCCACGGTGAAGATCGGGATGTTCCGCTTTGCCGCCGCGCGGGCCGCTTCGAGCGCGTTGCCGCGCAGGTCGCCGCCGTCCGAGATGAGCAGGATCGCGTTGTGGTCGTCCGCCGCCGGGTCCAGCGCGTCGAGTGCCGTCTTGATCGCGCCGCCGAGATCCGTCTCGCCGCGCGGCGCCGAATCCGGCGTCGCGCCCTCCAGTGCCGCGCGCAGGAAACCGTGGTCGGTCGTGAGCGGGCACAGCAGCACGCCCGTGCGGCGGAACGCGACGAGCGCGCACCGGTCGCCCTCCAGCGAGTCGATGAGGTCCACCACATCCGCCTTCGCGCGTTCGAGGCGGTTCGGCCTCACGTCCGTCGCGAGCATCGAACGCGAGACGTCCAGCGCCACCACCACGTTGCGCGAACGCACCTGGAACGTCTGCTCCGAATGGCCCCACTGCGGCCGCGCCGCCGCGAACACCACGAGCAGCAGCCCCGCCAGGACGAGCGCCGCCTGTACGCGGGAAAGCCCCGGGCTGCGCGGCATCAGGCGCCCCTGCAGCGCGGGCGCGACAAAGCCGTCGAGCCGCTTCTCCGTGCGCGCGCGCAGCCACAACCACACCGCGCCCATGACCGGCACAAGCGCGAGAAGTGCCAACATCCAGGGATAGACGAATTTCATGGTTTCAGGTTCTAGGTTTCAGGTTTTAGGTTTTAGCGGGGAGCGGGAAACGGAGGGAGATGGACTACACGAGGCGGCGCGAGGCGGCCATCTGGAACGTGACGGCGGCGAGCAGGAGGCCCGTGCCCGCGAGGAGGAACGGCACGAAGTATTCGCGCCACCGCTGGTAGACCGTGCGGTCGAGCGTCGTCTTCTCCAGCGTGTCGATCTCCTCCAGGGCGGCCTTCAACCCACCGGCGTCGTTGACCGCGAAGTAGCGGCCCTGCGTCTTCGCGGCGATGGACTTCAGCTGGGACTCGTCGAAGGACGTGTTCGCGTAGGCGATGGTCGTGCGGCCGAGCATGTCGCGCGCCTTGAACGGCGTCCGCCGCGCCTTCGTCCCCACGCCGATCGTATAGACGCGGATGCCGAGCTTCGCGGCGGCGGCGGCGGCCTGGTCGGGCTCGACGACGCCCGTGTTGGAGACGCCGTCCGAGAGGAGGATGACGATCCTGGACTTCGGTTCCGCGTCCTTGAGGCGCGCGAGCGCCGTGGCGAGGCCGTCGCCCACCGCCGTCATCGTCTCGTCCGGGTCGATGGGGCGGCCGTTCGCGTCGTAGCCGACGCTCGGTACCTGCACGCCCTTCAGGACGTGGCCCAGCGTCTCGTGGTCCGCCGTGAGCGGCGTGCGGCTAGAGGCGTAGCCGCCGAAGGTGACGAGGCCGATGAGGTCGTCCGGACGCGCCTCGATGAATTTCTGGAACATCTCCTTCACCACGTCGAGCCGCGTTTTGTACGTCGTCCCGCCCTTCGGCGAAAGGTCCAGCGCCTCCATCGAACCCGACACGTCCACCGTCATCGCGATCGCGATCGCGTCCACGCTGCGGTTACCGTGCGCAAGCGCGCGGCGCGGACGCGCCGCCGCGACGACGAGAAGCGCCGCGCCCACGAGGAACAGCCACGGCGCGACGTTCGCGACGCGCGCGCGCCAGCCCGCCGTCTTCGCGGGGAGCCGCCCCACCGCCGAGAACTTGATTCCCGCCTGCCGTCCGCGCCGCAGCATACGCCACGCCGCCACGCCGAGCGGCAGCGCCAGCAGAAAACTCCATGGAAACGCAAAACTCATGTCAGCCCTCCTTCCTGTTGTCCGCCTCCAGGTAGGCCTTCGCCTTACCCGTCGCGGCGTCGGCCATCTCGGGCGTCGCCTCCACGCCGGCGAACTTCACCATGTCCGCCGATTCGAGGAACGTCTTCAGCTCGGCGATCGCCTCGGGCGAGAAGGCCGCGTTCGCCTGCGCCGCGCGCAGGAACTCCTCCGTCGTGAGGTTCGGCGCACGCACGTCGTGCCGCCGCTCGATGTAGCGGCGCACGACCATCGTAAGCTCCACGTAGAAGTCCTTGTAGAGCCCGCGCCCCGGAAGGCCCTTCTTCAACAGCACGTCGAGTTCGTAGAGCGCGCGCTCGATCGGGCTCATCCGGTGGATCTTCACCATGAGCCGGACGCGGCGCACGACCAAGAAGACGAGCGCGCCCAGCGCCGCGAGGCCCGCCAGCGCGGCCGCGCCGAGCCCCACGAGCCGCCAGCTGAGCGCGGGGAAGTCGCGCGTCGGGTGGATCTCCATCGCGCCCGCGACGGCCGCGCGCGGCGGCGGCGGCGCGAAGACGACCGCCCGCGTGTAGAACGTCCGTTCCGCCTGCCCCTCCGGCGACGTCACCGTCACGACGAACGGCGCGAGGCGGTAGCGCGTCGCGAGCGGTTCGGGGACGAGGCGCCAGCGCGTGACGAGCGTCGTGCGGCCCTCGGCGTCCACCTGCGGCTCCTCGGCGAAGTCCTCCGCCACGCGGAAGCCGCCGAAGCGGTCGCGCAGGTCGGGCAGCAGCACCTTCCGGCCCGCCGGCGCCGTCGCACGCACCGTCACCTCGACGTCGCGCCCCACGTCGACGACCTCGGGCTCGGCCTCGACGACGAGGCCCACGCCGTCACGCCCCAGGTCCGCCACCTGTCCCGCCAGGCCGCGCGACACCGGGAGGAAACCGCAAAGAACGCAAAGAACACAAAGACAATGCCTCATTTACAAGATCTCCTTGGAAAATCTGCCTCACCTCTTCGCGGCGCGGCGCTTGAAGAGCGCGCGGATCGCCTGGATGTACGGCCGGTCGGTCGAGACCGGCACGGTGTCGATGCCGTTGCGGGCGAAGAAGCGGTCGCGGTGTTCCTGTTCGGCCCGGGCAACGGACGCGAACTGCGCGCGCACGGCGCCGTCCGATGTGTCGACGAGCACGAGCTCGCCCGTCTCGGGATCCTCCAGTTCGGCAAGCCCCACGTCGGGGAGGGCCGCCTCCGCCGGGTCGCTCACGGGAATACATACGACGTCGTGCCGGCGGGCGACGACGCGCAGCAGCTTCTCGACGGCCTCCGCCTGTGCGCGCGGCACCATGAAGTCGCTCACGAGGAAGACGACCGCGCGGCGCTTCTGCACGCCGTTCAGGAAGCGGAGCGCCCCGGCGAGGTCCGTGCCGCCCGTTGCATCGTCCTCCGCCGCCAGCACTTCGCGCACGAGACGCATCACGCTCTGGCGGCCCTTGCGCGGCGGGATGTACTTCACGATTCGATCCGAGAAGAGGGCGAGGCCGATCTTGTCCTGGTTGCGGATCGCCGTGAGCGCGAGGAGCGCGGAGACCTCGGCCGCAAGCTCGGCCTTCGAGCGCCGCACGCTCCCGTAGGTCTGGGAGCCCGAGACGTCCACGAGGAAGAGGACCGTCAGCTCGCGCTCCTCGCTGAAGCGCTTGATGAACGGCACGCCCGTCTTCGCCGTCACGTTCCAGTCGATCGCGCGCACGTCGTCGCCCGCGACGTAGGGGCGCACCTCGTCGAACTCGACGCCCTGCCCCTTGAAGGTCGAGTGGTAGTCGCCCGCGAGCTGGTCGTCGATCAGGCGGTTCGTGAGGATCCGTATCTTCCCCACCTTCGCCATCAGTTCCTTTACGTCAGTCATTGGTTACGTTCTCCCGGAATGTCTGGCAATGCCTTTAGGACAAAGTCTGGCGCAGTCGTCATCTTGACAAGAACAGACATTCGTCGCCCTGCGTCCTTGACCGATGATCCGCAAAGCCAAACCGTGTTGTCACAGACGATGAAACGGTCATGCGTCCCATTCCACGGCACAAGCCGAAGCGCGTCGTTCGGATACTGTTGCCGGTAGCGCGAATAGGCGAGCTGGATGTCTCGCCTCATCACGTTTCTGCCATAGACGTGGCATGTGACGCCAACGCGGCGCTCGGCGAGAAGGGTCAGCACGCGCTCGTCGATGTAGTTGTCAATCAGGAGCAGCAGCCGCCGCGCCGCCTTGATGATCTTGCGAAGCGCATCATGCGCCGACAGGAACTCGCCCTCGCAGAACACCCGTTCAGGCGCGGGAAGGGCCGAACTGACGATAAAGTCGATGCGCTCCTCGACCGAAGACAAGCGTTTCTCATGGTTGGCGAAGCGACGATCCATTTCCTCCGCAAGGGCGTCGCGTTGAGGCGAAACCGCAACGCCTTGAATGAAATAGTCTCGCAAAATCCTCGTCGCCCATCGCCTGAAAAGAGTCCCGCGAATCGACTTGACGCGGTAGCCGACCGATATTATGACGTCCAGATTGTAAAGAGCCACAGGACGCCCCTTGCGACTTGTTTGCAAAAAATGCAAACAAGTCTCCTTGTCCACTTCGCCCTCGGCAAAGGCATTGCGTATGTGGCGGCTGATAACCGAACGGTCACGTTCGAAAAGAGCGATCATCTGTTCTTGAGACAGCCACACCGTCTCGTTTTCAAGCCGAACCTCCAGCCGAACAGTCTCGTTTGGCTGGTAGACGACGATTTCGCCTTTCGAGGGCTCAGAACTTGAGGCTTGCTTTCTCATGCGGATTCCTGTTCCACCTCCGCCCCATCCGGCACGGCCTCGCACGCCTTCGAATAGTCCGTGTGCGGCCCACCCGCCAGCGACAGTTTCACGATGTCCACCACTTCACCGCCGACCAGGTTGTCGGCTTCCCACTCGGCGTCGTCGGGCGACTCCGCCATCACCTCGATACGGGCGGTGTAGGTCTCGGTGACATCAACAAGATAACGGCGTTTCATGGTTCAAACACCTCCTAATCTGCATGCCCACAGCCTGTGCAACAGGCGGCGGAAACGCATTCCCGATCATCCGGCAGGCCGCCGACGCGCGCGTGGAACGCGAGCTTGCCGCACTTCGGGAGCGGCAGGTTGTAGAGCCGCTTCGCGACAATCCAGTCCGCGTTCTCCGGCCGGTACGTCCCGACAAGGACAATCTGGTTCCCCGCGCGCTTCATCTGCTCTCAACCCTTCGGATTCTCGCCTTCAGTCCCGCGATCTCGCCCGCGTCGAGTTTCGTAAAGGCGAAGCACTTCTTGCCGAGGTCTTTCAGCGACGCGCCGATGAGATAGAACTCCCTGTCGTCAAGGACGAGAAAGCGGTCATGGAACGCCGCGCTTGTCTTTACGGAGAGCCCCCCATATTGAGCGTTGAACTTCGCGACTTCGCTGTCCGCAACTTTGTTGCCGCGCACGGACGTCACAACTCCCACCACGACCCCTTTTCGCTTTTTCGCAAGGATGTCGAGTGTTTCCGTGCCAATCCAACTGTCAATCAACAGAATCAATCTCTTCGCCCGGGCAACCAACCTCTCCACCAGCGAACAGGCGTCCCACAGCTGCCCATCGTAGAATACGCCCTGCAAGGGCGGCTCCTTCGTCTGAACGAAGAAATCAACCTTGCCCTCAAGCGTCGACAACCTCTCCTCGTGTCCGGCAAGCCGACGGTCGACCCGATCCTCCAACAGGCTTAGCCTCTGGTTGACCGCATAGCCCTTCAGCAGATACTCGCGCAAAACGCCAGTGGCCCATTGCCGAAACTTCGTGGCCCGCAACGAATTGACGCGGTAGCCGACGGCGATGATCATGTCGAGATTGTAGAATGGAACAACTCGCGAGATCATCCGCCCACCCTCGTTTTGAACCTGTGCAATTTTTGCACAGGTTGACGACGCATCAAGTTCGCCCGTCTTGTAGATGTTGTTTATGTGACGATTGACGACCGTTCGATCCACGCCAAACAGCTCGCCAAGCCGAGACTGATTGAGCCACACCGTCTCGTTTTCCACGCGAACGTCCAACCGCATCGTCTCGTTCGGCTGATAGACAATAATCTGATTTTCCATGTTCTCCCTCATGTCATCCATTCACACGGGAGCGAACGAAGACGATGCCCTGTCATTCCTCCCTCACGGCACCGGGATCGTCGAGAGGATCTTGTCGATGATCTTGTCCGAATCGACGTTCTCGGCCTCGGCCTCGTAGGTGAGGAGGATGCGGTGGCGGAGGACGTCGTGCGCGACCTCCTTCACGTCCTGCGGCGTCGCGTAGGCGCGTCCGTGGAGGAGCGCGTTCGCGCGCGCGGCCTTGTTCAGGCAGAGCGTCGCGCGCGGCGAGCCGCCGACCTGGATCTGCTCCTTGAGCCCTTCGAGGCCCTTCACCGTCTCGGGCTCGCGCGTCGCGAAGACGAGATCGAGGATGTAGTCGCCGACCTTCTCGTCGCAGTACACCTCCTTCAGCGTCTCGCGCAGGGCGAGAATGTCGTCCATCCCGCACACGGCGGAGACCTCGGGGGCCTTCGCCTGCTGGGCGAAGCGCTCCATGATGCGCCGTTCGTCCGCGCGGCTCGGCGTCTCCACGAGGCACTTGAACATGAAACGGTCCACCTGCGCCTCGGGGAGCGGGTACGTCCCCTCCTGCTCGATCGGGTTCTGCGTCGCAAGCACGAGGAACGGCTGCGGGAGGCGGTAGGTCTCCTCGCCGATCGTGACCTGGCGCTCCTGCATCGATTCGAGGAGCGCCGACTGCACCTTCGCCGGCGCGCGGTTGATCTCGTCCGCGAGGAGGAGGTTCGTGAAGACGGGGCCCTTCTTCGGCGTGAACGCGCCCGTCTTCGGGGAGTAGATGAGCGTTCCCACGACGTCGGCCGGCAGCAGGTCCGGCGTGAAGGAGATGCGCTTGAAGTCGAGCCCCAGCACCTTCGCGAGCGTGTTCACGCTCAGCGTCTTCGCGAGGCCCGGCACGCCTTCGAGGAGGATGTGGCCGTCCGAGACGAGGGCCAGCACGAGGCGGTCGATGAGCCGTTCCTGCCCCACGATCACCTTGCCCACTTCGTTCTTGATCTTCTCCACCAGCTCGCCCTGCGCGGCGATGCGGTTTGTCGCGTTCTGCAGATCCATGTCGTTCATTCTCCTTTTGAAATTTTAATTGAATTATACGCCGAAACCGTTAGGCGCGCGTTAGACGCCACGCGAAAGAACGGGACGGCACCGGGAGGGCCGCAACTTGTTGCGACCGCCGCCTTCCCGTCCCTCTCACTTCTTGCCGGCCTCCTCGAAGACGGGAAGCGCTTCCTTCTGCGCCTCCCGCTTCTCCTTGAGGCGCGTGCGAAGTTCCCCTGCAAGTACGTCGTCTGAAATCGACAGCCAAATGCCGCCTCCTCTTCCTACTGAAACCGCCAGGCTCCACCCTGCCCGCATCAACCCTGCCCGCCTCAGCCCCAGACCCGGTCTTTCAAGGATCTCTTCTTCTTCCACCCCAAACCGCCCGGCAAGATCCTTTCTGACGGCCTCCGCCTCCGCTTCCAGGGATTTCCGCGAATACTTCCCGTCTGATCCAAAGGACATGCTCACCCCGTAGAGGCATCCGTCGCAGACCTCCAATGTACAGTCCGTGAAATATCGATACGGCTTCGCCAACTTCACGTTCTTCCACTCCCTCTCCCCGCCCAACACCTCCTCACCAATCTTCTGCCCCATCTCATACCCCGTCAACGCCTTGAAGGCGACGCGATACTTCGGGAGGAACACCATGCGCTCATCGCGAACCTTGCGTTTGGCCTCTTCCTCGCGCTCTGCCTCCTTCTGGGCACGGCGGGCGCGCAGGCCCGCAAGCGACGACCTACCCGGTACGGCGGACACCGCCGCCCTTTTCGCGGAGGCCACGACGTTCGACAGTGCCGCGTCGACGACCGCCCGGTCATTCCAGAACTGCACGACGAGTTCGTCCCGGCGCCTGTCGCACCACGCCAATTCCTCAAAGTTCGTCTTGCTTCCGAACTGAACGAGCCGACCGTCCGAGGCGTATTTGTAGTAGTTGAAAACACCGACTCTCGACACACCCGATCTAAGAAGAACCGCCTTGCCACAGGTATTCGTCCAATCGTCTGGCATGAGCAGCATGCCGAACTTCTCACCTGCCTCGCGCGTGGCCTCCGTATACGCCATCTCCCGGATTTCGGATTCGACGGCCTCCCGGTGTTTTTCCGGGACCTTTGCGCAGGCCTGCCGCGCCGCTTCGGGGACGGCAGGGCGCGACAGGCGCTCCGAAAACAACAGACGCCCCTGTCCAAACGCACAGCACCCAACGGCGAACAACGCGCAGACAATCTTTCCTCTCATCGTGACCTCCTTCGTGGCGACACGTCTTCCCCGAAGACCCCGGCCAACGGCGGCAGACGCATCCAGAAACAGTATACCATAGTGTCCGGTCTCCCGGCCTTGCGCCGCCTCCCGTCCAAGAATTGACCTTGGAGCGGAGGGGTGGCGGGAGGGGGTGGGCCGTTTACGAACACGCGCCGGAGGCGCGTGGGCGGAACAGGACCACCCCCTCCCGCCGCCCCTCCGCGTCAGGGACGCGGGATAAACGCCGTCTCGACCTTCAGTACCTTCTTCATCGCCCTGGCGAGCGCCTGCACGCCGAACGTCTCGGTCTGGTAGTGCCCGGCGCAGATCATCTGCATGCCCACGTTCTCCGCCGCGATCGTCTCGCCCCAGTCCGCCTCGCCCGTGATGTAGAGGTCGCAGCCGAGCGCCTTCGCCTCGGGCGCGAAGCCGCCCGCGCCGCCGCTACAGACGCCCACCTTCCGCCCGTTTGGCAGCGTCCCGATGCAGCCGATCGTTTCGCCGTGGTAGACGAACGCGGGCTTCAGGCCCTTGAGGCCGAGGTAGCGGGCAAGCTCGTAGTTGTTGCCGTAGCGGTGGTTCGCGTCAAGCGGCAGGTGGACGGCATAGAGCGCGAGGTCGGCGTCGAGCGCCGCCTTCACGACGTTGTACACGCCGCCCGTCAGGCGCTGGATGCCCCCGCCCCACGAGATGCCGTGGTGGACGACGAGCAGCTGCGCGCCCGCCTCCACGGCGGCCTCGACCGTCCGCACGCTCGCATCGACGCCGAAGGCGACCTTCGTCACCTCCGTCCCCCGCCGGGCGATCTGGAGGCCGTTGTTCGAGACGTCGGAAAACGACGCCACGTCCAGCGTCGCATCAATCCAGTCCACAATTCTCTTCAGTTCCGTCATTCGCGCTCCTCCCGCTGTACGAAGGGCTCCACAAGCTTCCACCCATCGGCGGCGCGGACCTTGATGCGTTCGGCGGCGTCACGCGCGCCGTCCACGACGGTCTTGCGGTTTTTCCACCCGAAATATCCCGCGACCAACAGCAACACGAGCGTCACGAGGACGAGCAGCTGTATGATCACCTTGACGACCTTCGTCACGAACTTCAGCAGCACGAGCAGCACCACGAGCACAAGCCCGCCGGCCATGCCCTGGGCGAGCGGACTGCGCATCAGCCAGTCCAGCATCCGAGCGCCGTCCTCCTTCGCCTCGGGTACCATCTGGTTCACCGCATCCGCAACCGCCGAACCGTCCAGCAGCGGCCCCTCCGCCTCGCCGCACCCCGCGCACAGCGCAAGCCCCAGCACCGCGCATGCCACGCCCATCCACCAGACGCCTCGCATCGCCTTCATCGTCCTTTCTCGTTTCCAAACGTTCAAACGAACCCCATTCCCGACGCGCCGCCCGCGACCATCCACGGTCTACGCACCGCTCGAGATTCTATCAAACGCCCTTTGCCCCCGTCAACAGATCTCCCCCGCCGGACTCCGCCCCCGGGCCGTTCGGCGTGCGGATGAAGACGTGGCGCGCGCCGCCGGAGGGATTGAGCAGGTTGCGCGCCGCGAGGAGCCGCCGTACCTGCCGCGCCACGGCGGCGGAGGGATCGACCACCGTCGCCCGCCCCGCCGCGACGCGCGCGATGAGCGGCGCGAGGTGCGGAAAGTGCGTGCAGCCGAGCACAAGATGGTCCGCGCCCGCCGCGAGGAGCGGTTCCACCTTCGCGCGCACGCACGCCTCCGCGCGCGCGCCCTCCAGTTCGCCGCGTTCGACGAGCGTGACGAATTCGTCCGCCACCACGGCCAGCACCGTCGTCTTCTTCGCGAAGCGCGCGCGCGTCTCGCGGTAGATCCGCCCGTTGAACGTCCCCTGCGTCGCGAGCACGCCCACCACGCCCGTCTTCGAACGGAGGGCCGCCGGCTTCACCGCCGGCTCCATCCCCACGAACGGCACGTCCGGCCATTCCGCGCGCAGGGCGTCGATCGCCGCCGCCGTCGCCGTGTTGCACGCGACGACGACGAGCTTGCAGCCCTCGGCGAGCAGCGTGCGGACGTGTCCGCGCGCGAGCGCGCGAATCTCCTCCGCCGGCTTGTTGCCGTAGGGGCAGTGCGCGGAGTCGGCGATGTAGAGGGTGTCCTCGCGCGGCAGGAGGGCGCGCACGGCGTCGCGCACGCAGAGCCCGCCCACGCCGCTGTCGAAGAAGCCGATGGGATCCGCCGCGCCCACGGCGTCACTTCATCCGCAGGAGCTTCCGGTAGTCCGCGACGGACGGCGCGCCCGACAGGCAGGGGCGGATCTCGGAGCGCTCCGCATCCGTCACCCCCACGAACGGCAGCCGGCTGTCCGGCGGCTCGAACGTGCCGAGGAAATACTCCCGCTGCGCCGGCTCGTCGATGTTGAGCCGCACGAACACAAACGCATTCGTGTCGATGCGCACCTCGCCCCGCCGCACGAGTTCGTAGAAGCGCTGGCAACGTCCGCACGCCTCGCGCCCGATGGAAACGAACACCTTCTTGTTCGCCTCGCCCGCCTTCCGGCACACCGCGTCGAAGTCCTCGTTCTCGGCGAGGTAGGGCGGCAGTTCGCACACGGCTGGCTTTTTCCGCAGTTCGGCGATCTCCCGCTTGAGTGCGTCGTGGGCGGGGGACTGCGCCTGCAGCGCCACCACGGCGCCGACCGCGCACACCGCCAGAAGGATCCGCTTCTTCATGCTCCGCTCCTTTCGCTTCGCCTAGGCACCGGCCTTCTTCCCGCCGATGCCGAAGATGTTGCCGTACCGCTTGAAGTTCAACGCCTCCACGAAGGAGGCGATCTTCGTGACCGTGGAACAGGGGTCGATGGAGGCGTCCATGCAGTCGCCCTCCAGGGCGAGCAGCGGCACGCCGACCGCGTCCAGCGTCTCGCGCAGCTGCTTCGAGAAGGCGCGGTCGGCGAGCGAGCAGCGCCCGAACCCGTGGGTGTAGAGGATGACGCCGTTGAACTGGCCCGCCGGAATGGCCTTCTTGACGTACTCCACGCGCAGCGACGGATCGAGGAAGCCCGACTGCAGGAGCTTCTTCGCGAGCGAGCGGTAGGGATCCTTCGGGTCCAGCGGCTCCCACGCGACAAAGTTCGTCTCCTCGAAGACGATGGGGGCGTTGCAGGTCTTCTCCACGAAGTCGAGGTGCTTCGAGTCGTAGAACGGCGGCAGGTGCAGCCAGAGGAGGCGGTGCGTGTCGCCGAGCGCATAGCGCTTCTCGGCCCATTCCTTCTTCGCAAGCAGTTCCTCGTAGTACGCCTGCTGGATGTCCACGAGGTCTTGCGTGCCCCAGAGCTGCGAGAAGACGACGGCGTTGTAGATCGCCTCGCTGCCCCGCACGAGCGGCGGCGAAGTGAAGCGCAGGTGGGCGCACTTCTTCGCGAGCGCGGCGGCCTCGTTGGAGAGGCGGCACGCCTCTTCGAGGCGCGCGGGGTCGAGTTTGCGCCCGAAGGCCTTCTCCATCAGCGAGACGGATTCCGCAAGGCCGTCCGCCATCATCTCCACGGCGTTGCGGCTGTGCCCGTTGATCGGCGTCTGCAGGGAGTAGAGGCGGTCGGGGATGTCGAGTTCGCGCACGAGGTCCGCGAACACGCGCTCCGCCTGCTGGCAGGGCTGCATGGTGGAGACCACGTAGTCGGGCTTTTCAAGCTCCATCCCCTCCAGCATGCGGAGGAACGAACAGGTCTGCCCGTCGAAGCCCTTCTGCGCGGCGCGCCCGAGCGCCTCCTTCACCTTGTCCGCCTTGCGCCCGAAGAGGGCCGCGTAGGTCTCAAGCGTGCGGATGCGGCAGTCCATCGCGTTCAGGATCTCGGTGGGGAAGAAGAGGTTGCGCCACACAAGCGGCTTCGACTTGTCCGTTGAGAAGAAGTCGCGCTTCGTGGACGTCACGCGCAGCCGCACGGACCTGCCGCGCGACGGCTCGTACTGCACCTTCCCCCGGCCCGCCCCGTCTTTCCTGAGCCCCGCATAGTCGCGCGCGAGGCACGCCGCCCCCAGCGCCCCCATCACCTGATGGTGCTCCGGGATCACGATGTCGCTCCCCGTCAGCTCGCGCAGATAGTGCGCCACCGCGCCGTTCGAGGCGACGCCCCCCTGGAAGAGGATCCGCCGACCGGGACGGTGCAGCAGCAGCTGCCCCACGCTGTTGAGGATCGTGCGCGCCTGCGCGCGGCACGCCCCCGCGAGGAGATCGCCGATCGGGATGCGGTTCTTGAACTTGTTGATCGATGTGGCCGAAAGGACCGCGCAGACGGAGCTGAACTCGGTCGTGGAGTCGTAGTTGACCTTCCCCGCAATCTCCTCCACCGGCACGCCGAGCTTCGCCGCCACGCTGTCGAGGTAGCTGCCCGTCCCCGCCGCGCACACGCCGGACATCATCGACGTCCAGAGGTCCATCTTCGGGTTGAACACCATACACTTGGAGTCCTGTCCGCCGCAGTCGATGATCGCGTCCACGTCTGGATAGAAGAACTTCGCCCCCGCGACGTGCGCCGACACCTCGCTCACCTGGAAGTCGAACGGAATGAAACGGTTCGTGTCATCGACGATTTGACTGCCCGTCACGACCGTCGCCGCCATGTCCTTGAACGTGAACCCCGCCTTCTTGAGGAAATCGTCCGTCGTCTTGCGCACCGCGCCCATGCTGCAGTTCCCGCACCCACTGCACCGCCCCGTGCAGGCGAGCCGCCCCGAATCGACCGGCTGCGTGCGCTGATACGTCGTCGCCAACACCTTCCCGCCCTGCGAGAGGATGACGGCCTTGTAGGTCGTCGAACCGATGTCTATGCCTAAATACAGCTTCTCGGCTTGGTCTGCCATTTCGTCCTCATCTCTCGCATTACACTCTCAAAGCCCCCACGGGGCGGAATTGGCAGACAGTATATCATTTCGGTCGAATCTGCGCAAATCCCGCCATTAGAACTGAACTATCTCATTCATGACAAAACAACTCGAACCATCATGAAGCCCCATGTAAAACAAGGCGTTCACGCTTTTTCGACTCCCGCCCCCTCCACCTCCCGCCCCAAACCAGACAACTCTACCGAATTTCCAGTTTTGGTTTCCCGTTCCCCTTCGATCCCCCTCCCATACACGATTCCCCTCGTGCGATTTCACGTCGGAACGCTCCGCAGTGAAATCCGCCATTCCCCCACTCCCCTATAGGGCCATTCCCCCACACCCCCATAGGGACAGTTCCACGGGAGGCCCCCTGTCTCGCGCTTACGGTACCGAGTGCCGCTCGGGAGGGTTGCACTCCTGCGCGACCAGAAGGCCCCGGACCCGTCCCCTCCGTTCACAACACGTTGTCACGGCGCGCGAAGTACCCGCGCCGCCTCGGCGCGGAGCGTCCTGGGGCGTTCGCCGCCCGGCCGCCCGGTCGCGCGGGAGCGCGACCCTCCCGCCCACGCCCTATCCCTTGTGGAGGACGAATCGGTATGCTATACTGGCATCCATTCCAACCCCGTTCCCCGAAAAAGGCAGCGAAAATCGAGAACTTTACACGAGATTTGAAGTCACACGCACAATCAAGATCATGCCCGGAAACACGCCTCCAGACACCCTTTCCTCCAAACTGGTTCCGCTGACACAGAACCAATTGAAGGCGATTCTCGATGCCGCACGCCGCGACGACCTTCTCCATCCGCTTCTCACCGCCGCCGCCTACACCGGTCTCCGCCTCGGCGACCTCTGCAACCTCAAATGGTCCGCCGTCGATCTCGCGGCGGGGTTCGTCACCGTTCCCGCCACCACCACGCACCAAACCGTTAAACTGCCCATCCTACCGCCTTTACGTGAAGTTTTTGAGAGCCGACATGCATCTCGTGACAAAAGCCGCGTCTTTGTCTTCCCGGAGGCGGCCCGGCGGTACAACTCCAGGAACGAACACGGCGTTCCCACGCTTCGCGGTTCCCTCCTGACCGGAGTGAAGGTCTTCATCGGCCAGGCACTCAACGCCGTTCCCCTCCCAGACAAGCCGGACGAGGCAAAGTCCCTTCCGCCCGTCCCGGACGTCATGGTCCAGATTCAGAACGCGGGGTTCACCCCCCGGAAGGCCACTCGTATCGCCACGACCTACCGCCTCTTTCGGGAGGGCCGCAGCTACTCCCAGATCACCGCCGTCACGGGTCGCAGCAAGGGACAGTGTTCGGAAGACCTGCACACCGTCGAAACCCTCATCGGGTACCGCCTCCGTCCCGGGAAGCCCCTCCACGCACCGAACACCCCGACCTCCGTCGATCTCATCCAGTTGACACGTCGCGCCACCCAGGGTGCGCCCCGCCAGACGAGTCTCTACGGTTGGCGCTCCTTCCGCCCGGTGTTCTGCCTTCTGGCTCTGGAGGCGGGCCTCCCCACCGAAACCATCGAGCAGGTCGTCGGACGGGCAACGCTGGCCCAGACCCTCAAGTACCTCCACGATACAAAGGATCTCCCCGCCACGGGCGGACTCGCCTCGCGTGCCCTCGCGCTGGCACGCGACGTCATCACGCCCAGGCAGACGGCCCTCGTCAACGCCGTCCTCCATGCGGCGGGCATCGAGGCCGAGGCCGATCCCGACCCCAAGCGCGCCCTCTCCCTTCTCGGCACGGCGGTCGTCAACAAGACGCGCGCCCGCATCACCGCCGCCCTCCGGGCCGCCGGCATCCTGGACTCCTCCGAGAAAACGTGACCGCCGGCCCCCTTTTGTCTCCGATGGGGGAAACGGCCTCTCCCCGATTTCGAACGAGGCTGTGAGACTGCCGTTGAGGGGGACACGGAGAGAGGCGCGCAGACCCTCACACCAGCATTAGCACGGCGAAGAGGGCGAGGGTGAGGCCCATGAGGGTGTCCACGAGGCGGGCGTGGCGCAGGTACCACGCCCGCAGCAACGCGCCGCCGAAGAGCCAGACGAGATTCGCGCCCGGCCCGGCCAGGTAGAGCAACGCGCCGACCAGCAGGTAGTCGAGGGGACGGTTCCCGCGCGTGGTCACGAACGTGCCGAACATCGTGATGTTGAAGAGGATGATCTTCGCGTTCGTCAGCTGCACGACGAAGCCGGACAAAAACGAACACGTCGTCCGGGACGATTCCCGCAGTGCCCCACCGCTTCGCGCGATGCCCCACGCGAGCCAGAGGATGTACGCCGCCCCGATGTAGCGCACGTAGACAACGGACGCGCCCAGCGACGTCCCCAGCGCCCCGCAACACGCGGCCACCCCCCAGAGCGCGACAGAGAACCCCGCGACAAGCCCCCACCACATCCGCAGCGCGGCGCGCCGCCCGTACTTGAACGTGCAGGAGAGCGCATAGAGGTTGGCCGGGCCCGGCGTGTAGCCGACCGCGAAAATGTAGGCGAGAAGCGCCGCGCAGGACGACGCCGTCATGTGCGCGTTCCTCCCGTTACACCCTGGGGAGTTCCCAGCCCGGACGGTAGGTCGTGCGCGTGAAGGCGTTCGCCGCCGCGTTGTTCGTCGCCCGGTGGCCGTCCCACAGCAGCTTGCACTTCCCCGTCTGGGCAAGGACGTTTCCGAGCAGGACGGTCTTCACGAGCGGCACGCCGAAACGGAAGTCCGCATTCGCGCGGCGTCCCTCGCGGATGGCCGCGAAGAATTCGTGGACGTGGCTCTTCTTGATGCGCGGCAACCAGGGTTTGGGCCGCTTGATCCCCTTCTTGAGCGAGGACGGCACGAACTGCATCGCCGAACCGAACTCGTTCTGCCAGAGGATGCCCTTCTCGCCCATCCAGAGCGTGCCGATCTGACCGAGCGGAAGATTGTACTTCCGCTCCAGCTCCTCGACGATGGGCGGCAGGTTCTGGTATGCACGCTTCGTGGCGATGCCGATGCGGTTCTGGTGCGCGGCGTCGACGGGCACGCCGTCCTTGATGCCGTCCCACCAGTGGATCGTGACGGGGTCCATCCCCTTGCGGGCGGGGAACGTGAAGTCGATCGTCTGGCGGAGCGGCCACGAGCCCGGCGCGCCCTCGCGCTGGTCCAGCAGCTCGGCGCTCACGGGATCGACTTCGTTCAGGCGCAGGGCGAAGAACGAGGCGTCCATGATGTGGTTGCCCATATTGCCGATGTTGCCGTTGCCGAAGCCCTTCCAGTCATACCACTTGTGGGGACCGTAGCACGTCTTGTAGGGACGCATCGCCGCCGGGCCCACCCACTTGTCCCAGTCCAGCCCCTCCGGCACGGGCGCATCCGGCGGCACGACCGCCTGGGCGTTGATGCGGTCGTCATAGCACCATACGTCATGCACCTGCCCAATGGCGCCGCTCTGGATGTACTCGACGATCTGCGCGAGGATGGGCGAGGAGTGCCCGTGGTGACCGCACTGCGTGACGACGCCGGACTTCTCCGCCGCCTTCAGGAGAAGATCCGCCTCCTCGATCGAGTAGGCGATCGGCTTCTCGACGTAGACGTGGATGCCATGCTCCATCGCGAGGAGTGCGGGAAGCGCGTGCTGCTGCTGGTTCGTCGCGATGATCACGGCGTCGATGCCGTCCGCCATCTTCGCGAAGAGTTCATGGTAGTCGGCAAACGCGGGAATCTTCTCGTAGCCGCGTCCCGGATACCGCTTGCAGAGACGCGGACGAATGGCCTCCAGCGCGCGCCGGTCGGGATCGACGAGCGCGACGATCTCCACGTCCTCGCACTTCGTCGAAAGGACATCGCGCATCCGAAGCCCGCAGCCGATCAGCGCCACGCGGATGCGCCGTCCCGCCGCAATCGTCTTCGCGCGCGGCGACGCACACCCGATGTTGAAGAGCGGCAGGACGCTTCCTGCGGCGGCCCATTTCAGAAACGTTCTTCTCTGCATGGAGTTCTCCTTTTTCACGTCATCGTCCCTTGACGTCACGTCAACTTGAACGCAACATCCAACGCACATTTATTATAACCCCTCCCTCGCCTTACGTCAATCGTAAGGGGCGCGGTGGCGGGCGGCCGAGGACGTCCGCCCCTACCAAACAAACGCACACGGCACGCGAGGGCATGCGCGGTGGCGGGCGGCGGGCGGCCGAGGACGTCCGCCCCTACCAAACGAACGCACACGGCACGCGAGGGCATGCGCGGTGGCGGGCGGCCGCCCTGCCAGTGACATGAGGTACGGCAGGCCGACCCGCTACGTTGGTAGGGCGCGACGTCCTCGGCGCGCCGCAACAGAAAATGAACGGCCTCCAGCGGAGGAACCGTACGACGTGCCAACGCGCCGGCTAGCGGAAGATGAGGGTGAGGCCGCCGACGCCGCGCGTCACGGTGAGCGTGCCGCCGCCGGGGGCGAAGAAACGGTCGAGGCGGCGGCCCGACGCCCCGCCCTCGCCGCAGTAGGCGCCGGGCGCGAAACGGATGCCACCGCACGTCAGGTAGGGGATGGAGGCCTGCACGCCGTCCGCCAGCACGACCTTCGCGCCGGTCGCGATCTCCAGCGTCGACCGTTCGCCGACGGGCAGCGCGTCGTCGGCCGTCAGCGCGAGCGCGCCGGCGACGACCGCGACGTTGCCCGTGCTGAGGTTCTGCGCGCCGAACGTCCACGTGCCCGCGCCGTCCTTGCGGAAGGAGACGGCGCCCGTGATCCGGCACTGCATGCGCTTGGTCGTCGTGGCGACGTCGTTCGAGACGGTCAGCGTCGCAGGCGCGTCGCTCGTGATGGTCTGGGAGGAGACGTCGAGCGAATCGGCCATCACGAGCGCCGTGATCGTCTGGTCGAATCCGTTCAGGTCGAGGACGGGGTGGAACCCGGAGTTTCCCCACGTCTGCCCCATCTTGACCGGCGCGGGCGCGAGCGTGTCGGGCGCGCAGCAGCGGACGACGTTGACGTTGATGACGAGTTCGCGCCAGCGGTTGCCCTGCGCGAAGAAGCGCGTCACGTTGAAGTCGGTCTGATGGTATGTGGCCTGGGGGATGTCGAGGCGCGAGTACCAGTCCACCTTGCCGTTGTCGCGCACGTAGACGCCGCACACCTTGGGATTCTCGTCGTTGTCGCCCCGCACGGTCGTCGTACACCCCGGCTCGCCGAAGACCAGGCAGCCGTCAGTGGTGCGCAGATACATCCGTTTTCCACGAATGCTGACATCGCCCAGCCATGTCAGCGTCACGCCGAGAGGCCGGATCATGTTGCTATCCCTCTCGTCCGTGTAGTCGATGGAGAGTGTATGCCCGCGTCCGGCTTCGCCGCCCTGTCCGCTGAACTCCAGCGGTGCCGACGTGTTACCCACGAATACGTCCCCGTCGCCCAGCGCACGCGGATCGCGCACGGTGACGGCGCCGTTCACATACAGCCCGCCCGTCATGTCGTTCGTGCCGGCAAGCTGCGCCGTGCCACCGATCCACACCGCCCCCGGGCCCGTCAGGCGGCTTGTCGGCAAATTCGTCAGCGCGCCCCCCGCCCCCACGCGCACGGTCGTACCCGCGAGCGAACCCGCCAGCACGAGCGCGCCGCCGTTGACGAACGTGTCGCCCGTGTAGGTGTTCGTGTTGGCGAGCGTCAGGACGCCCGCCCCCGCCTTCTCCAGGCCACCGACGCCCGCAAGGCCCGCGCCCGAGAACGTGTAGTCCCGCGCGCCCGAAACGCGGACGCTGCCCGGCCGGACCGTCCCGGCCACCTCCACGTCCGTCCGCTCCGCCGCCTCGCCGAAGGAAACGGCGTCGCCGTCCTTGAACGTCACGCCCTCCGCCGTCCAGTTCGCCGTCGTGAAGTCCCAGGCGCCGGACACCGCGCCCGACCAGGGCAGGGACCGTGCGGCGACGGTCAGCGTGGCGGCCGTCTCGCCGAGCGTCACCGTCGTGCCGTCCGGCCACCCCGCCCCGATCGCGAGATACCCTTCTCCCGTCCGTGCCCCGTAGGTCAGTAGCGTGTAGGTGCTCGGTTCCAGCAACGTCGCGTCGAGGCGCACGAGCGCCACCGCGCCCGCCAGGTTGAGCGTCGCGACATGGAGCGGCGTCCCGCCGGCGAGGTTCGCCACGGCGAGTGTCGCCCCCGTGGCGAAGGTGACGTCGCCCAGCTTCCCCGTCCCGCCCAGCGCCGCGCCGTCCTTGACCTGCGAGCGCCGGGCGGCGGCGTAGTCGCCGTCCACGAGGAGCGTGCCCGCGCGCACCGTCACCGCGCCCGTCGCGCAGGAGGAGCCCGCGAGCGTCCAGGTCCCGACGCCCTCCTTGTAGATCCAGGCGAAGTCCGTCAGGATTTGGCCGGAGAGGACGCCGTTCCCCTCGCCGCCGACGAACAGCCCCGTGCCGAGATTGGCATCGGAGCCCTTCACAAACGTGAAATCGCCCGTGAACGTGGCCGTCGTGCCCGCGACGTCGTTGAAGATCTGTCCGGCCCCGCTGCGGTAGGTGGGCCCGTAGACAACCACGTCCCCCGTGAAACGGGTGTCCTCCGCCGCGTTGACGACGAACTTGCCGGGCGTGTCGTACCCCGGCTGCCCGAGCCTCAGCCGGATGCCCGCACCGCCCGCCGCCGCAACGCTGTCCACCTTCAGAACGCCCTCGCTCATCTCGCCGGCCGGCGCCGCCGCCGTGAAGACGTTCGCGGCGGACCGCAGCCAGATCTGTCCGGTGCCGTTCGCGCGGCTCACGCCGCTGAAGCCAACAATCGGGCCCTCGAACGTCAGATTCCCCCGCATCTGGTCGGCGGCGCGCAGCGGCCCGCCGTTTCCGCCCGTCACCGTGCGCTTGAAGAGGAGGTGGTGGTTGAAGATGCCGAACCCGCCGAACTTGGAGCGCCCGTTCGCGTTCTCCGGCAACTCGATCTCCAGGTCCAGAACGTCCTCGACCGCGTTCTTGGCGTCCGCCGTGTAGATGGCGTAGCCGCGCTTGTCACCGCCGTCCCCGACGGAGAACGCCGTACCGCCCGTCAGGACGATCTTGTTGCCGGAGAGGGTGAACGGCGCGGAAAGTTCCGCCGTCTGGCAGGTGTTCGAGAAGACGAGCGTCTCGAAGGCCGTCGTCGCGGGGTCGTAGTCGTTCACGGGCGCCGTGCGCACGTTGCCCCGGAAGACGAGGATGTCGCCGGAGGCCGGCGCCGCGCCGTCCTCCCAGTTCGCGGGCGTGGAGAGGTTGTCGTCCGCGCCGCCGCCCGTCCACACCTTCTGCGCCGCCGACGCGCGCGCGGCCAGCAGCCCGGCCAGCAGGCCGCCCGCGATCCGCGCAACCGAACACCACTGCCCGCTTCCTGTCTTCGTCATGCGTCACCTCCGTTGTCGAACGTCAAGCCAAACACCGCCTCGTGCTTCGGCAATCGAACAGTGTGGGCCACAAAGGACGCAAAGCCTTTGCTTTCCTTGCCTTTGTGGCAAAGAACCACCATGCTCCGTTGCCACATCGCTAGCCACAGTTTGAAGTGTACACCATTCGTCCTCTCCCTGTCAACGGCGTTTTTCAAGCGTTTTAGGTTTCAGCGCGCGCGCGTGTGTGTGTGAGGGGGGGGCTGAGGAGGGTGCGGCCGCGACAAGCGCGGCCCTCCCGCTGCAGGCACGGCAGCACAGTCCCAGCGCGCGGGTACATCGCGCGCCAACCTCCAGTCCTGTCTGCACGCCACAAAAAAGAAACGCGGCCGCGCACCTGCGCGACCGCGATCTCATACATTCCCTTGGGGGAGCAACTGTTACTTTGCAGCCGGAGCGGGCTTCGCAGGAACAGGGGCGGGCGCAGCAGGCGTTTCGGGAACCTGCCGCCGCTGAGCCTCGGGAGTGGGGGTGGCCGGCTTCGCAGCCGGAGCGGGAGATGCGGGCTTTGCGGGGGCCGCCGCCGGTGCGGCGGGCTTCGCAGGAACAGCGGCGGGCTTTGCAGGGGCCGCCGGAGCGGCGGGCTTCGCGGCGGGAGCCGGAGGCTGTGCCGCCGGAGCGGCGGCAGGGGCCGGTGCCTGCTTGAGGGCTTCGGGGTCGAGGCTCAGCGGCTGCGGCACCGCCTCCTTCTGGACCGGGGCCTGCTCACCCGCCATCACGGACCCGGCATGCGGATCGCTCTTGGAGGTGAAGCGCGCGAGCACGAGCGTGTTGATCAGGAAGATCGCGCCCAGCCAGGCCGTCACCTTGATGAGTACGTTGCCGGCGTTCGCGCCGAACACCGCCTCGCCCATGCCGCCGGCAAGACCGCCCAAACCGCCCTCCTTCGGTTTCTGCAGCATCACGACAAGCGCGAGCAGCAGGCACACGACAACTTCGACCACATAGAGAAACCCAATCAAGATGCTCATTTTCCTTACCTCTTCCTTTCAGTCACAGACGACAACCGCCGACCATGTTCAAAAAAGCAACCCACACTCAGGGATCGACGAACGTCAACTTCAGCGTCTCGAAGTCGATCTTCCGGTAATAGCAGTTGCGCGGCGCACCCGCCTTGTTTTTCGTATGGCAGATGCCGCCCCGGCACGGACGCACGATGTACAGGAGCGAATTCTGCTCACAGTTCACATACGCCTCCAGCAGGTCAAACGTCTCGCCGCTCGTCTCGCCCTTGAACCAAAGCTTGTTGCGGCTCGTGGACCAGAGAATCAGCTTGCGCTTCGCGAAGGACTCCTTCATCGCATACTCGTTTGTGTACGCGACAAGAATGACCTCCTTCGTGTCGGCGTTCTGCACCGCGACCGGAATGACGCCCGGATCGCATGGCGCCGTACCGGCCGCGCGCGTGTCGGCGACCTGGCGACCGACCTTCTCCAGCTTCGTGAAGTCGAGCGTAAGCTCGGAAGATTCTTCTATTTGTCCCATAAGAGTGGCGTATTATACCATATTGGCGGCGCGACGCAAGCGGGCAACCGTCTTTTCCTTGCCCAGAAGTTCACACGTCTCAAACAGGCCGATGCCCTCGCCGCGTCCCGAGACGGCCACGCGGATGGGATGGACCCACGGCCCCATGCCCTGCCCCTGCGCGAGTTCCTTCACCATCGCCTCGCCGGCGGCGGCCGTGAACGGCTCCAGCGCCTCGAAGCGGTTGGCGAGATCGAGGAGAAGATCCTTCACGCCCTCCTTCTTCAGGCGCTTCTCGACGGCCTTCTCGTCGAACGGATAGTCGTCCGTGAAGAAGTAGGCGCAGTTGCCGGGGATGTCGCTCCAGAACTTCGTGCGGATCTGCAACTGGTCGACGAGCAGGTCGAGGTTGAAGCCCTCGGGCACCGCAAGCCCCGCCGCCGCCACGCGCTTCAGCAGCTCGGCGCGGTATGTCTCCTTCGGCGTGCGGCGGATATACTCTCCGTTCATCCACTGGAGCTTCTTGATGTCGAACTTCGCCGCCGTGACGTGGACCTTCTCGATGTCGAACAGCTGGATCATCTCTTCGCGCGTCAGCACCTCACGGTCGTCGCCGGGATTCCACCCGAGGAGGAGCAGGTAGTTGAACAGCGCCTCCGGGAGATAGCCGTTCTCGCGGAATTCGCCCACGAACGCCGCGCCGTCGCGCTTCGAGTAGGGCTTGCCCTGGGCGTTCACGATCATCGAGAGGTGGCCGTACTTCGGCGGCTGCGCGCCGAGCGCCTTGAAAAGCTCGATGTGCTTGAAGGTGTTCTCCACGTGGTCGTCGCCGCGAATGACGTGCGTAATGCCCTGGTCGATGTCATCCACGACGTTCGCGAGGTGGAAGATCGGCGAGCCGTCGGAACGGACAATCGCGAAGTCCTGCACGTCCTCGGCCTTCTTCTCCATGTGCCCCTTCACGAGGTCGTCGTACGCGATGACGCCCTCCTTCGGCATCCGGAACATGATGACCTTGCCCGTCTTGCCGTCGCGGCTCGTGCGCTCGCATTCGTAGGCACGGCCGGAGGCGAGGAGCTGTTGCACGCACGCGAGGTGGCGGGCGAGGTTCTTCGTCTGGTACACGGCGGGTTCGTCGTAGTCGAGTCCCAGCCATTCCATGCACGCCAGCAGAGCCTGGATCGCCTCGGACGTCGAACGTTCGAGGTCGGTATCCTCAATGCGCAGCAGGAACTTCCCGCCCGTGTGGCGGGCGTAGAGCCAGTTGTAGATGGCGGCACGGATGTTGCCGATATGGACCTTGCCCGTCGGCGACGGGGCGAAGCGAACGCGGATGTCTGACATAGTGGCGGATAGTATAGCACATCTCACATCTGACGTGTCCGCATCGAGCTGTACGACGCGGGACAGGAGGATAGGGGATGTGCGAACGAACCGAACCACCCTCCTCAGCGAAAGACGAGGCAGGAGCCGCCGCAGACATTGAGGCGGAGCCGGCCGTTTCTCACGCCGACAAGCGTCCGGACGCCTGGCTTGAGGCCTTCAACCGTCCAACCCGAGAGGTCGCCCGACGTCACGATCTCCTTCGCCTGTGCGAGCACGTAGATGCCGGACGCGAAGTCTTCCGCACGCTTCACGACACGCGCCGCAAGCTGGACGCACGAGATTATTACGCCGTGAAATCTCAACTCGGTGGGAGGGACGCGACGGAGCGCGTCCCTCCCCACGGCACGGGGTGGTACGAGGCGGCTAGGCGTCGAGCGGCTCGACGCGGACGGGCTCGTTCGGAGCAGAGACGACTTTCTCCACGCGCTGGCGAATGGACTCCAGTTCGGTCGTGCAGAAGGCGGAGAGCTTCCGCCCCTCCTCGAAACGCTTCATCATCTCGCCGAGCGGCAGCGTCCCGCCCTCCATCTCGTCCACCAGCTTCTCAAGCTTCTGGAGCGCCCCCTCGAATGTCAACTTCTCGTCCATAGAAAGAAATTAAATGGTTAGATAGTTAAATGGTTAAATGCCTTGTCGTCTGGAGTCTCCAGAAAATTCAACAATCTAACCATTTGACCATTTCATTCTCCTCACGCATTCTCCATCGCGAACGCATAGGCGTTGCGGAACATCCGCATCCACGGGCCCGCCTCGCCGTCGAAGAGGCCGCCGCGATAGGAGAGCTGGCAGGCGCGGAAGCCGCGCTCCGGGTGCGGCATCATGATCGTCGCGCGCCCGTCCTTCGTCGTGAAGGCCGTGAGGCCGCCCGCCGACCCGTTCGGGTTCCACGGATAGCGTTCCGTCGCCGCGCCGCGCCCGTCCACGTAGCGGAGGGCCGCCTTCGCCTTCGCGCCGTCCACGCCTTCGGGGAAGACGACGCGCCCCTCGCCGTGCGCGACGGCGATCGGCACGCGGCTGCCGGCCATGCCCTTGAAGAAGATCGAGGGCGAATCGAGCACTTCGAGCGTGCAGAAACGCGCCTCGAACTGCTCGGACGTGTTGCGCTTGAACTGCGGCCAATCCTGCGCCCCCGGGATGAGGTCCTTGAGCTGCGAGAGCATCTGGCAGCCGTTGCACACGCCGAGCGAGAAGGTGTCCTTGCGGTGGAAGAACGCCTTGAACATGGCCTTCAGCCTGCGGTTGAAGAGGATGGAGCGCGCCCAGCCCGAACCCGCGCCGAGGACGTCGCCGTAGCTGAAGCCGCCGCACGCGACGAGGCCCTGGAAGTCGGCGAGGTCCACGCGGCCCGCGAGAAGGTCCGTCATGTGGACGTCCACGCTCTCGAACCCCGCGAGCGCGAACGCCGCGCCCATCTCGACGTGTCCGTTGACGCCCTGCTCGCGCAGGATCGCGATGCGCGGCTTCGCCTTGCCGCGCGTGGAGGTCCTGGCCTTCGCGTCGGGATCGTAGGTGAGCGCGAAGGAGAGGCCGGGATCCGCCTCGTCGAGGCCGTTGTCGTATTCCTCCAGGGCGGTGGCGGGATTGTCGCGGCGCGCCTGCATGCGGTAGGTCGTCTCGCTCCAGGCACGGCGGATCTCCGTGACGGTGGTGGCAAGCGTGCGGCGGCAGCCCACGGCGAGCGTGAACGTGCGGTCGTCGACCGGCGCGCCGATGACGTGGACGTCGTCGGCGAGGCCGGCCTTGCGGAAGATCGCGAGAACGTCCGCGAGGTTCGCGTCGGCCACCTGGAGGACGGCACCCGGCTCCTCGCTGAAGAGCGCCGCGAGCGCGTCGCCGTCCGGCAGCGTCGCGGCGAGGCCGCGCCCGCCCGTGACCGCCATCTCGGCGAGCGTGACGGCGAGGCCGCCGTCGCTGCGGTCGTGGTAGGCGAGCGCGAGGCGTGCGGCGACGATCTTCTGCATCGCGTTGAAGAACGCCTTCACGCTCGGCGCGTCCGCGTCGGCGGGCGCGTCGCCGAGCTGGTTGTAGACCTGCGCAAGGCAGGAGGCGCCCAGGCGGTTCGCGCCGTGCCCGAGGTCGACGTAGACGAGCTTCGAGGCGCCCGGCTTCAGGTCCGGCGTGAGCGTAAGCGTGACGTCCGCCACGGGCGAGAAGGACGAGACGACGAGCGAGAGCGGCGCCACCTGGCGGTGGGAGGCGCCCTTCGAGTCGGTCCACGTCGTGTGCATCGAGCAGGAGTCCTTGCCCACGGGAATCGAGATGCCGAGGGCGGGGCAGAAGTTGAGGCCGGCCTCCTGGACGGTGTCGTAGAGGTTCGCGTCCTCGCCGGGTTCGCCGCACGGCGCCATCCAGTTGGCGGAGAGGCGCACGTTCCGGATCGTGCCGCAGTCGGCCGCCGCGAGGTTCGTCAGGGCCTCCGTGATCGCGAGGCGCGCGGAGGCGGGGCCGTCGAGCAGCGCGACGGGCGTGCGCTCGCCGGTTGCCATCGCCTGGCCGTGGAGCGTCTTGTAGCCCATCGTAGTGACGGCGCAGTCGGCGGCGGGCAGCTGGTAGGGGCCCACCATCTGGTCGCGCGCGACGAGACCCGTGACGGAACGGTCGGTGATCGTGACGAGGAACGTCTTGTCCGCGACCGTCGGCAGGTGCAGGAGGCGGAAGAAGGCGTCCTGCGGCTTCACCTCCTTGAGGTTCAGCTTTGCGTGGGGCGTCGCGACGCGCGTCACGTCGCGCACCATGCGCGGGGGCTTGCCGAGCAGGACCTTGATGTCCATGTCGATCGGCCGGTCGTGGAAGTAGTCGTCTTCAAGGACGAGGCGCCCGTCGCCCGTCGCCTCGCCGATGAACGCGACGGGGCAGCGCTCGCGCGCGCAGAGCGCCTCGAAGGCCGCGCGCGCGTCGCGCCGCAGCGCGAGGACGTAGCGCTCCTGGGCCTCGCAGCACCAGATCTCCATCGGGCTCATGGAGGGCTCCTCGTTGTGGACCTTGCGCAGCTCGAAGCGTCCGCCCGTCGCCTCCACAAGCTCGGGGCAGCCGTTCGAGAGGCCGCCCGCGCCGATGTCGTGGATCGAGAGGACGGGGTTCTTCTTCCCCATCGCCGCGCAGGCGTTGATCACGCCCTGGCAGCGGCGCTGCATCTCGGCGTTTCCGCGCTGGACGCTGTTGAAGTCGAGCGCCTCGTCGTTCGTGCCCGTCATCATGGACGAAGCCGCGCCGCCGCCGAGGCCGATGCGCATCGCCGGGCCGCCGATCTGCACGATGTACGCGCCCGTCGGCACCGGCTTCTTTTCCACCTGGTCGCGCACGATCACGCCCTGTCCGCCCGCGAGCATGATCGGCTTGTGGTAGCCGCGGTAGAGCCCGGCGGCCTCGCCCTCGTAGGTGCGGAAGAAGCCCGTGAGCTGCGGACGGCCGAACTCGTTGCCGAACGCGGCGCCGCCGAGCGGACCCTCCGTCATGATCGCGAGCGGCGTCGCGAGGCGCTTCGGGAACTCCGCGTACTCCCGCTCCCACGGCTGCGGGAAGCCGGGGATGTGCAGGTCGCTCACCATGAAACCGCAGATGCCCGCGTGCGTGCGCGAGCCGCTGCCCGTCGCCGCCTCGTCGCGGATCTCGCCGCCCACGCCCGTCGCCGCGCCCGGGAACGGCGAGATTGCCGTCGGATGGTTGTGCGTCTCCACCTTCATGAGCTGGTCGAGCTGCACCTTCCTGAAGCCATACACATGCTCCTTGCCGGGGGTGCGCCCGCCCGCCCCGTTCGGCAGGAACATCTCGGTCTCGAAGCCCTCCACGACGGACGAGTTGTCCTTGTAGGCGACGAGCGTGCCCTCCCCGTTCTTCTTGTGGGTGTTCTTGATCATCCCGAAGAGCGCGTTCGGCATCTCCCGGCCGTCGATGATGAACTTCGCGCCGAAGATCTTGTGGCGGCAGTGCTCGGAGTTCACCTGGCCGAACATCACGAGTTCGGTGTCGGTGGGGTTGCGTCCGGCAGCGGCGAAGCTCTCCGCGAGGTACTGCATCTCAGGCTCGCTGATCGCAAGGCCCAGCTCGGCGTTCGCCTCGCGGATCGCCGCGACGCCCTTCGCCATCACGTCGAAGGTGCGGCCGGGACGCGGCGGCGGGCAGTCGAAGAGGTCGTCGAGCGTGTCGTAGACGCCCTCGGTCATCCGGTCGTGGAGCGCGTTCAGGAGCTGCGCGTCCGAACGGTCGAACGCGGGCTTGATCCGGAAGCGGATGCCGCGCTCGACACGGGCGATGCCCGCGAGGCCGCAGTTGCGGAAGATGTCCGTCGCCTTCGAGCTCCACGGGGAGATCGTGCCCTTGCGGGGCGTCACGTAGAATGCGCCGGCCTCAAGCGCGGGCTCGTCGCCGACGGCGTTCAGAAGCGTCGCCGCGCGCGCGCGCGTTGCGTCGTCGGGGCCGTTCCCCTCGCTCTGGAGCGCATACACCCACGTGGCCGCGATGTCGGCCTGGGCGAGGGCGGGCGTGTGGGCGGCCAGAACGGCACGGAGCGCGTCGAGACGGAACTGCGAATAGGCCGCAGTCCCCGAAAGCAGGATCGGTTTCATCTTCATGTAGCCTTTGCGTTGAAATTGAGCAGAAATTATACCATAAAACCGTCCCCGTTGACGGGGAAGGGCACTTTTGATATTCTTCCCCGACCGGGGCGCAAGAACAGGAACATCGTCTCCGGCAACAGGGATTCCTGCCATGAAAATCAAGGTTTTGGCAAAAGGCGCGAAGATCGGGTCGGCCTCGTTTGAGTATGAACCGGGATACGAATTCATCTCCGACCCCGCCTGCTCGGAATACGACTGGCTGGTTGTCTACGACGAACTGCCGGGCCGGGACATCGGGACGTTCCACGACGGGTATGAGGAACTCCAGTGTCCACGGGCCTGCACGATCCTCGCGACAAGCGAGCCGACGAGCATCAAGCATTACTCGCGAGCGTATGCGTGGCAGTTCGGACATCTCCTCACGAACCGGCCCTTCGAGTCGGAGGAACATCCCCACTATCATCTCGGACGCGGCTACTATCGCTGGTTCATCGGCCGGTCGTATGTGGAAGCCGTGCGGACGGTCCTTCCGCCCAAGACCAAACCGATCTCCACGGTCTGCTCGTCCAAGCAGATGAGGGGCACGCGGCATTTTGACCGCTTCAACCTCGTCAGGGCACTCGCAGACGCCATCCCGGAGATGGACTGGTTCGGGCATGGCGTCCGTCCCTTTGGACGTAAATACGAGGTGACGGATCCCTACAAGTACCAGGTTGTCGTGGAAAACCACATCGCGCCACATCACTGGAGCGAGAAGATCACGGACGCATTCCTGAGCGAATGCCTTCCCTTTTACGCGGGCGCGCCCGACTTGGCCGACGATTTCCCGTCTGCGTCGTTCATCCCCATCCCGATTAACGACCCCGCGAAAGCTGCGGAGATCATCAAGACGGCCATTCTGGCGGACGAATACGAAAAGCGCCTTCCCGCAATCAGGGAAGCCAAACGCCTTGTCCTGACGAAGTACAACTTCTGGGCACAGGTGATCGGCGTCATCAAATCTGCCGAACGGACCGGCCCGCAGGAAATCCGCCCCTCCGAACCCCCTCCACGCCTTTACGCCCGCAAGGCGCTTCGCATGCACAACCTCCGCGCGGCGTTCGAAGACGGCGTGTACCACCTGAAGCACAACCTGCGCTTCCTGTAACCGCACGCACCTTCCAAATGGGGATAGCCCCGTCACATTCACATCACATGCCCTGCCCCGGGGACAGTCCCCCGCACACTCGTCCGGGGCCGGTCTCCGACGGGGCACGGCGGCCTCCTTTCAGCATCCGCAGCTTGTCCGCGAGATCGCTGCCGTCCAGTTCGCAGCGGAGCACGGGGAATGCGACATCGGGGATGTCCGCGCCCATGTCCCTGAGCGCCATCATCGCGTAGGAAAGGGCCTGGAAGCGGCAGACCGGCTCGCCGCCGCCGAAGGCCTGCGCCTCGGTCAGCCCCGCCGTGAAGGTTTTCGCCGCGTCCCGGACGATTGCCTGCAGCGCGGGCACGCTTGCGCGGTCCTTGAACTGCCGCAGCAGGTCGAGCGCCTTGATCCGGTTGGGATAGGCGTTTCGGATCACGGGGTCCCGCGCGCCGCCCGGATGGCCGACGATCTCCCGTAGCACGGGCCGCGCGCGAGGATCCTTCATGAGCCCGAGCGCGACCGCGTAGTTCCCGGCGAAGCGGACCTCCCGCGCCATCGCCGCCGCCAGCTTGTCCGCAAGCGCCTGCCGCGCCTCCGCCGTCCCGCCCACGCGGCATTTCCACGCCGTCCAGTAGGCGTAGGCCGCGCACTCCGCCGGCGTCCCGCTCGCCTTGCCGGCCGCGCCCTGCCACCATTCCGCCGTGCGCGTGACGTCGATGCGCAGGGCCGCAACGACCTGGTCGTCCGAGAAGGGCTCGAACGGCCGCCCGTGGTAGACGTTCGTCCGTTCGCAGCCCGGGTGCCGCCGCAGGCATCCCGCCTTGTCGAGAAGGGACTTGAGGTCCGCGTAGGGGACGTCCTTCGCCTTGAGACCCCGTGCAAGTGCGATCTTCGCCGCGCAGGCCGCCGCGTACCCGGTCTTCCGCATCTCCGGCTGCATCCGCAGCGAGCCGCCGAGGTCGTGGGAGACCCCGAAGTGCTTGGAGGGCACCCAGAGGTTGTCCACGCCCTTCGCGACGATCGTGCCGTAGGGGACGGACGACGGGAACCTGAACATCGGCAGCCCGCAGTGGACCTTCCAGTTCCGGATCTCCTCGCTCTCGAAGGCATGGTCGCCGTAGAAGACCGGCAGGTCCTCGGGCTCGCACGCGAAGAACAGCGGATTCGGGAACGGCCGCTCCGCAATCGCGTCCGCGAGCGTGACCATCTCCTCGGTGGTGGCGCGGCACTCCTCCCGCGCGCCGAGCATCGTCGCGGGGCGCAGCATCCGCGCGCTCCTCCGCAGGCCCTTCCACGTCTGATGGCGCCAGCCGGCCAGCCACGTGACGGTTTCGGAGTATTCCCGCGCCGAGCGCGTCAGGTCGAACGGACGATTCGCGTAGATGGGCCGCGGCGCGGTCTTCCCGTTGTCAAGCCACGTCTCGCCGCGCGCGCACGCCCCCATCGCGCCGTCGATAGCGCGCCCTCGCCTCAGCCGCACGCCCGCCAGATGCGCCACCGTCGCGTTCCCCGTTGCGTCGAGGACGGCCCGCGCGCGCACGCGGTGGGCGACGCCGTTCGTGAAATACTCGAACCCGACGATCCGTGCGCCCTCCATGAACAGCGCCCCGAGGACGGCGCCGTATTCGACCGTGCCCTTTTCGGCGCACCGCTCGTATGCATCGAGCTGCACGGTGAGTCCGCCCCCGAAGCACACGGCGCCGAGCGTGGAGAGGCCGCCCATGCCCGACAGCCGCTCGATGCCAATCACCTTCAGCCCGTCCTGCGCCGCCGTGCGGAACGCCACGGCCCCGGCCGTGCCCAGGCCGATCACGGCGACGTCGTAGTCGCCTTCGAACACGGGCGCGGACGCCAGCCGCTTCACGACCCTCCGCCCCTGGACGATCAGGCAACTGTCCATTTGCTTCCCTCCTCGAAGGCCGTGATGAGGTCGGGGAACTGCCCGGACGGCGTCCAGACGTATCCCAGTTCGCCGTTCCGGCGCTGGACGCGCTTCTCCCCGTAGAAGCACTTGACGGCGTTCACCTCCGCGAGAAGGTCCCCGGGCCGATGCCCCGCCGCCTTCCAGGCGTCGTAGAGCTTGATCCGTGCCGCGTGCCAGCCGTCCGCCGGCGGCAGGTCGACGGTGAAATAGGAGAAGTCGCCGGCGATGCCCCCGAAGCGCTTTGCGGTCACCGCATCCGCGCCAAAGTTCCGCCAGCCGACGTCGGTCGTGTCGACGAACCCGCCGACGTCGAACTGCGAAAGGCCCTCCGTGCCGCCGCCGACGATGCGCACGCGATAGCCGTGCGGCCGCCGTTCAAGCCCCACGAGATCGGCGTTCATGAACGCCCGCCCGTCATGCTCCTGGAAGAAGACGGCCAGGAAGTCCGCCAGCGGCGGCAGCTCCAGCGCGCCGTCCCGTACGATCCGGGCCTCCGTCATTTTCGCAAGCAGCTCCGCGCCCAGCGCCGTCGTGGGCACGCCCGGTGCCGCGGGGCCGACCGTCCCCGCGAAGTCGAGCCCGAGGTGGATGCCGCGTTCCAGGACGAGCGTCTCCTGCGGATGGGCGAGCGCGTAGCCGAGCGCGAACGCGCCGCCCCCCAGCACAAGCGTCTTCGGCGTGCCGCCCGCCATCCGCGCCGCGTCGAACGCGCGCGCGTCGAACGCCGCCACCACGCCCGCCCCCAGTGCGCCCTTCAGAAATGACCGTCGGAGCATGGCCGCCTACCGGAAGATGAGGGCCAGACCCGTCGGCGCGTACCGCTCGAAGTCCGTCTTCTTCGCGGTGTCCGACGTGTACGTCGCCTCCCCCCGACGGCTGGAGACCGTCACAACCTCCGCGCCATCCATGCCGTCCTTGAAATCCCAGAATCCGATGAGGCCCCCGTCGCCCCATGCAGACGCCGCCGTCCATGCGGACAGGCCCCAAAGAGCCAACTTTTTCATGTTTCTTTCTAATTCCAAAAGCGTTCTGTGACAATTTCAAAGAAATGATACTACATGCGGAGCGTGGTGTCAAATGGACGACAATGGACGACAACAGGGCCGCGCGGTCCAACCGGTCGACGTCCACGCCCACGACGTCGCAGTCCTCGTCGGGCAGGGCCCCGGCGAAGCCCGCCAAGACGCCCGCCCACGTCCATCCGGCGAAGCCCCCGTGCCGAATCCATGTCCGCCACTTACAATGCATGGTAACAGCCTCCTCAATCAGCGCGGAATCCGATGCCGTCCGTTACCATTCGCGGCGGCTTCCTGAGACAGCAGAAAACGAACGAACAGAACGACCGTGTTCTGCTGCATTTCGTCAAGCCTTTCACTCTCTTTCCCTGGCACCGTGTATGGCATTTTCGCCCTCGTTCCTTCTTTAGGGGCATAACACCCACGACTGCGCCGAGGGCGGGCCGCCGGGGACGTCGGCCCCTACCACGCCCCACCCCGCACACCCATGGTAGGGCGCGACGTCCCCGGCGCGCCGCGCCCACGGGGACGCCCACGGGAACGCGGGCCGTCCGCGCATCTGCCGTACTGCACACGGAGGGGCCCGTTTCAGCGCCACGCGCCGAGGGCGGCGCGGGTACTTCGCGCGCCAGGCCGAGTTCAAATGGGGACAGGCCCCGTCACCTCCCAAATGGAAGTCCCAATGGGGATAGCCCCATTACAGCGCACGGAACGTCCAGCCGATGCGGTGAATCCAGTCGGCCGGCGCCGTGAAGTCGGGCGTCTCGGCGTCGTGGTAGATCCAGCGAAGATCGCCGCCGTCCGTCACCGTGCACGCCGGCCTCTTGCCCGTGAAGCGGACGTCCCCGACCGTGCCGCGCGCACCCGTCGGACGGCGCAGACGGTATTCCCAGATGCCGTTCGCCTTGCCGAGCGCGCCCCGCGCAAGGCGGAAATAGGCTTCCGCGCGGAATGCGCCCGTGTCGCGCCCGAAGACGTAGTCGACGGCCATCTCGATGTCGCACGTCAGGTAGCGCTTCCCGAAGAGCTTCGGGCGGACGTTTCGGAACGACAGGCGCAGCGTGTCGTCCGGGCCGTGCGTGAGGACGGTCGTGCCGTAGCAGTCGTAGGACTGTTCGGACACGTTCTCGTCGCGCAGCCGCCAGCCGAGCGTCGGACGGTGCTCGGTCGTCTTGGTGCCGCGATAGCCCGTCAATCCGATCTCCTCCCGCCAGGCGCCGTCTGCGCCGCGCGTCCACACGCCGTCAATCGCCCCGCTGTTGTAGAGGCGGACTTTCAGCTTCCCGTCCTCATACGTCCAGCCGCCCGCCGAAACGCGCAGCCGCTCGTCGCCCGTCCCGGCGCCTCGATCCGCGCACGCCGCGTCCGCCGGGCCCGTCGAGACGTGGCAGACGAAATTCTTCGCCGCCTGGGCGGACAGCGTCACCGCCAGCCCGCGTTCGCCGCCGAGCCGATCCCGCAGTTCGACGAGGGCGCCTTCCGCGAATCCCGAAACCGCAACCGCCGTGTCGCCCGCGACCGAGCCGACTTCCGCGTGCCGCCGGCCGAAGCCGAACGGATGCGACGCGCTCGACCAGCGCACCGCCGTCTCGACGCGCTGTCGCCCACGCGCCAACGGCCAGACGACGTCCCGGTCGGGATGCCAGACGCAGTACGGGCTCTCGAAACTGCCTTCCGCCGCATGGGCGAACCAGCGTTCCGTCCCGGCGAAGCGGATCGCCAGGCGGACCTTGGCCGGGTCGAGCCCCGCCCAGTCGGACACCGACAGCCGCAGGCCGTCCGCCACCGGCACGCACGCGAGCGCATACGGCGCGCGCACGACGCCGTTCGTGAGGTCGCGCAGTTCGGCCACCGCGCCCCCGGCGAGCGCCACACCGCCGAGCGCCGGCGAACACGCCACCGGACCCGTCCGCGTGGGAAGATAGGGCTTCGTCTCCCGCAGCAGGCTCTCGACCGGCGCGCCCTTCAAGCGGCGCACCGTGTAGCCGAACGGCGGAAGGCCGTCCGCCGGATGGTCGTTGAAGTTGATCAGCACGACCGACACCGTGTCGGGCAGCGTCCGCACACAGGCGAAGACGCCCGGCGCGGACGGATAGGACAGGTAGTCGGCGTCGCCGGCCGTCAGCTCCGGCACGGCCGCGCGGATCGCGAAGATGCGGCGGTACGCCTCGAACGCGCCCTCCTCGCCCTGCTCGTAGACGAGCGGGAAGCCGTCGATCCACGCGCACAGCGCCATCAGCGCCGTCGCGCACGAACGCCCCCACAGGTTTTCGGCCATCATCGAGTCGTGGCTCTCGGGATAGCGCATCCAGTTCGTCCCCGGCATGTAGGCGAACTTCTGCTCGTGCAGCCAACGCCGCAGGTCGCGGACAACGGAGGCCGCGTCGCGCTCGCGGAAGTCGTGGAAATGGACGTGGCAGAGAAGCTGGTCGTAGATGGCGTCGGTCACGGCGCTCCACAGGCTTTCGTTCTCCTCGCCCAGCGTGACGGCGTTCGGGTTCGCCCGCCGCGCGGCGGCGCGGATCGACCGCTGCTGCGCGATGCCGCCCTGCCGCTGCGCGTAGCTGGCGCGCGCATACGGCGCCGCCGGATTCCAGTTCGGGAAGCGCGACCCGCCCGGCACGTCCATGCGCCAGCCGTCCAGCTCGAACCGCCGCGTCGCCCACTCGATCCAGTCGCCAAAGGTCGAGATCCACGTCGGCCAGTTGAAGTCGTAGGCCCAGAACGTGTCCTGGTCGCGTCCGTCCTCGCGCTTGCAGACGAACTCCGGGTGCGCCTTCGCGCGCGGGCCGTTCGAGTTTCCGCCGTGCGGAACGGCATCGCCCCAGACCTCCAGGCCCAGGGCGTGCGCCGCGCGGACGTAGGCGCGGAGATCGTCTTCCGTCCCGATGCCGGCCATCAGGCGGTAGAGGTCGTCCGGCACATAAGGCCCCGGCCAGGTGACGGGACGCATCCAGATCGTCTTCGCGCCCAGCGCCTGGATAAACGGCAGATAGCCCTGCGCGGCGTTGAAACCGCCCGCGTCCGACATGTCGAACTCCGCCTTGCCGCGCGGATGGTTCGAGTAGACGACCTGCCGCCGCATCCGGCTTTCGGGACGGTCGGCCGGCGGCACACGCCCCGCCGCGCGGTACCAGCCGTGCAGGGCGAGCAGGGCGTCCTCGTCCGTCCCCTTCCCGAAGACGAGCCAGTCGTCGCCGACCTGCTGGGGCTTGCCCGGATGCACGTCGCCGCGCGCGTAAAACGACGTGCTGAGGCGGAACCCGTCGGCCCGTTCCGTCACGTGCGTCTTCGCGGAGTCGGAATAGGGCTGGAGCGTGTCGAGGCAGTGGGCCACGTTCAGCCCCGCGCCGTTGTCGCCGACCACCGGGGCGACCGTCCAGCCGTAGGCCGTGCGATATCTTCCCGCCTGGAAATCTCCCTGCGCGTAGCGGCGCGGCGGATAGGAACACGGCAGGAAGTAGCCGCCCTTCGGCGTTGCGCAGACGACCTTGCCCGCCGCGAGCGTCACGCCGTTGAACCGCCGCTTGTCGGTCGCCGTCGTCTCGAAGGTCAGCCACCGGCGCACCATCCGCGTGTCGGGCAGAAGAACGTGATGCACCCGCACACGCCAGTCTCCCGTCACGTAGGTCGCCGTGAGCGTCCCGTCGGGTTCCTGCACGACGCCTTCAAAGCGCTCCAGCTCGGTCCGGGCGTCGAAGCCGTCCGGCCCGCCTTCGCCGACCGCCACGACGCGCGGCGCCGCCGGATCCGGCACAAGGCGCACCGCGCCGTCCGCTACATACGTCGCCGCGCCCGTGCGGTCGTCAAACGAAATCTCCAGCCGGGCGTCCCCGAACGACGCGGCTCCCGCCACGCCGCCGAGCATCGCCACCAGACCGCCAAACGTCCATCGCCAATCCATGCCGTCCCTTTCGTTCAGTCCTGCGCCGCCACGGGCCCGTGGCACATCACGCGGAAGCCGACGCTGTTGACGCCGCTGTTCCAGTACCAGCGTGCCGCACTCCTCCCATAGGCCGCCGCGTCCCGCCAGCCGCCGCCTCGCCGCACGTAGGTGTTGTTCTTGTTCGCGTCGCCCGCCTCGGTCATCGGGTTCGCCCAGTTGCATGGGTCAATCGCCTCGCCCGCCGTGCGCGCCTGTCCGTAGTTGTCCTCGTGATAGCAGTCAACGCACCACTCGGAGACGTTGCCGTACATGTCGTAGAGGCCAAAGCCGTTCGGCGCAAGCGAGCCCACGCGCTGCGTGCCACCGTCCGCCGGCGCGGTTCCCGGCACGGGCGACGAACCGCTGCCCGCGCGCCCGAGAACCGCTTCGGGCTGAACGTCGTCCGTGCCGTTGCAGTAGCGCGTGGTCGTCCCCGCGCGGCAGGCATACTCCCACTGCGCTTCGGTCGGCAAGTCGAAGTCCAGCGCCGCGACCTGGCGCAGCCGGCCCATGAACGAGCCCTCAAACGGCGCGCCCGGCGCAAAATGCGCCATCCTGTCGTTTGCATTCGCGCGCACCTCGAAGTAGGAGGCCGACTCGACCGGGCGCGTCGCACGTTCTGCCGTGAAGTATCCCTTGTAGCCCCCCATTACGTGCCGCCACTGTTCCTGCGTCACCTCGAAGACGCCGATCCAGAAGTCGTCCTGCAGCGCCACCGGGTGGCGCGGCGCAACCGCCTCGCCGTCTTCGCCCATGTCCCACAGGCGGTGCGCGGCGGGGATGCGCCGCAGCAGCAGCTTCGACGTGCGGTAGAGGTCGGAGCCGACGCCCTCCGGCAGGTCGTTCGTCGACGCATAGAGCCGCACGGCGCCGCGCATCGCGCCGGCGAGATCCACCGTCAGATAGTCCGGCGGCACGTTCGCCGCGCGTGCCGTCAGCCGGACGGCGAGTGCGTCGGCGCGCATGCCCGGCCAGCTGACAAGCGGGTTCCAGACGATGCGCTTGCCCGTGCCCGGCGCAACGTATGTATCGACGTCGCCCTGCGCGTTGTGGAAATGCGCGCGCCCGATCGAGACGCCGTTCGTCAAGACGTCCATCTGTACGGCGGCCAGGCCCCCCGACAGGTCATATGTGACCGTGACCCGCCGGCCGCGATCCTGTGAGAGTGTAACATTGCCGATCTGCGGGACGACGGCGGAGAGCACGCCGCAAACCACGGCGGAAGCGAACAGGACGATCTTCTTCATGTCAAACCTCGCATTCTTCACGTCACGGCCGGACGGCGCCCCGGCACAACACGCGGAAACCCGTACCCTGGAACGGCGCGTTCCAGTAGAATCTGCTGGCGCTGCGCCCGTCCGCCGCCGACGCGCGATAGGAGCCGCCGCGACGGACACGATGCCGCGACGTGCCGTCAACGTCCACGGTATTGCATGGGTCGACCAGAACCGCCGACAACGACACGGCGCCGTAGTCTTCCGCCGCGTAGGAATCGAGGCACCATTCATAGACGTTGCCGTGCATGTCGTAAAGCCCCCAGGCGTTCGGAAGCCGCGAACCGACCCGCAGGAGGCTCGCGCCGGAATCCGCGTCCGCCGTGTAGCCGTTGAAGTCCTTGAAGCTGCCGAGCGCCGCAACGGGCAGCTTGTCGTTGCCGTTGTTGTAGGCGCTCGTCGTGCCCGCGCGGCAGGCGAACTCCCACTGCGCCTCGGTCGGGAGGTCGAAGTCCAGGCCCGTCTTCGCACGCAGAATGCCAAGAAACGAACGCTCGACCGGCACCGCCGTGCGGAACGCCCCCTCGGCAAAGTTTTCGTCCGCAGCCGCATGCGCGTCCTTGTCGCGAATGCCGCCGAAGACGCGGTCCACCGGCTTGAGCGGATCGACGTTGGGCGGATAGGACGGATTCGTTCCCGTGACCCGTTCGTACTGTGCCTGCGTCGTCGCGAAAACGGCCATCCAGTAGTCCGTCGTCAGCACGACGCGATGCTGCGGCTCGTCATCCCTGCGGCCGACCTCCGACGTGGGCGCGCCCATGTTCCAGACAACGCCCGCCGCCGGGATGCGCCGCAGGACAAGCTTCGCCGTGCGGTAGACGTCGTTCGTCAGGCCGCCGAACGGCAGGGCGTCCGCCCGCGTGTAATACCGAACGTCGCCCATCCGGTCGCCGGACAGGTCGACCACCAGATAGTCCGGCGCACGCTCCGGCTCCAGCGCCTTCAGCCGCAGCGTGACATCCTGCGGCTCACCCGGCCAATCCTTGTCGGGACGCCAGGAAAGCCAATGCCCTTCACCGGCCGGAACGATGCGGTTGACGTCGCCGATGAAGGCACCCACGTGCGCGCCGTCAAGCGGAACGCCGCCAACCCGCACCTCGGCCATGACAATGGCGGCGGTGTCCAGCGCATACGTGCAGACGACCTGCCGCGTGTCGGCCTCCTGCCTCCATACGACATTCGACACCTGCACCGCAGCCCACGCATCCAACGTCAGGCAGGCCGAGAGAACGGACAAAAAAGCAAGGCGATTCATGACGCGCTCCTTTAGCGTATGATGAGAACCACGGCCGCCGGCGTACTTCGGAAGACGATTGCGGGCGAAAGGGCCGCCGTGCCCATGCGCCGTTCGAGAGGCGTGACATCCGCATCGACAAATGCCATGCCGTCCGCGAGCGCCGCCAGGTCCACCGAGACCGTCTGCGACGGCTGCCGCGTCGTGCCCGTGATGCCGCCGCCTGCGCAGCGGAAGCCCGCATTGTCCAGCCCGCCGTGCCAGAAGGACCGATAACCGTTGTACGTGCCGGACAGGATGTCGCGCCAGCAGCCGCCACGGCGTACCCGGTCCCCGGACGACGGAACCGCGCGGTTGACATAGTCGACCTGTGCCGTCTGCGTGTCGGCAAGTCCCATGTCGTCGGCAAAGCCGTCCAGACACCACTCCCAGACGTTGCCAAGCATGTCGTACAGGCCGTAGGCGTTGGCCGGATACGAGCCGACGCGCGCCGTGCCGTTCGTGTCGCCGCAAAGGTAGGCGTCCGCCTGCGTCCATCCCGTCGGAAGGCCGCCGTTCTCGGCAAAGCGTCCGATGTCCAGCGGCGACTCGACGCCCGGCGGAAGAAGCGTCTCGCTTCCCGCACGGCAGGCGAACTCCCACTGCGCCTCGGTCGGGAGGTCGAAGGCCAGCCCGGCCTTCGTGCGCAAGATGCCGAAGAACGAGGATTCCGCCGGGGCGTCCGGCACGACCGTCGCCGACGCCAGGTCCCCGCGCAGCGTCTTGTGGAAAAGCTGCGGCGCGCTCCCCGCGCGTCCGCCCGTGACCGGGCGCGTCGGCCAGGCCGTCGCCTCGGCGAACGTGCCGGGCTCTGCGGACAGGATGCGGCGGTACTGCTCCTGCGTCGTCTCGAAGACGCCAATCCAGAAGTCTTCCGAGAGCGACATCGGATATTTGCCGAGACAGGAGAACACCTGATTGGCCGCCGGAATGCGCCGCAGCAGCAGCTTCGACGTGCGGTAGAGGTCGGAGCCGACGCCCTCCGGCAGGTCGTTCGTCGTGGCGTAGTGGGCGCGCGTTCCAAGATCCAGGTCGCACACGAGGTAATCCGGCGGATCGGCGGGATCCCATGCGCTGACGGTGAACGTCACGGCGTGCCCCACGCAGTCGTCGGCATCGGCCGGCGTCCAGGAAAACGAACGCGCGCCACCCGGCACGGCGGCCTGGACGTCGCCCCAGACGCGCGGCGCAGCCAGCGTGCGCCCGCCCGACGCCAGAGACGCCGTGACGATCGCGTCTTCGCTCAGTTCGTAGTTCACCGTGACCCGATGGCGCACGGCGTCCTGCGTGACGGATGTCACCGTGACCGTCGGCGCAGCGCCCAGCGCCCCTGCCGCCAGCACGGCGCCGATCCACAGCCTGTCCCCGAAGTTCCTCATGGCATGTTGCCCTTTCCTTAGAACCAGCACCCTCACGGGACGATGGCACCCTGTGCGCGCAGGGCGGCCTTGATCTCCGCAAGCGGCACCTCCAGCGGCGTACACCTCCGCCGCGCGGCGCAGGCCGCCGCCGCGCCCGCCGCCTGGCCCATCGCCATGCACGCGGCCTCGACGCGAAGCCCCGAGTTGGCCCCGCGGTCGCTGCTGACGCACCGCCCGGCGACGAGCAGGTTCTTCGCCCCCTTCGGCACGAGCGCGCGCAGCGGCACGGTCGCGACGACGCCCTCGGCGAGATGCGCCGGACGGATACCCGTCCGCTTGTCGTGCAGGTCGACCGGGTAGAAGGCGTAGCAGAGCGCATCCGGGAACACGCGCCCGGAGGTGTAGTCCGCCTGCGTGATCGTATATTCGCCGCGAATGCGGTACGTCTCGCGCACGCCGACTTCGGGCGACATCGACACGAGCGCGGCGTGTTCAAGGCCGGGCACGCGCCGCAGGAAGCGGTACATCCGCAGCATCGACGCGCGGCCGCGCAGGTTCGTCTCCGTCCGCAGGTCGGCCGTCGAGCCGTCGGCGTCGTCGACGTAGTTGGCCGTGTTGCCACGGCACTTCAGGAAGTTGTAGAGCCCCCAGCGCGTGTCGTTCGGGCGGAGACGCCCTGCGGCCAGCGCCTCGGTGAACTCGCGTTCCAGGGCCGCGCGGTCCAGCTGGTCGACGTCCACACCCGGATCCAGCGTGTACACGAACGTTCCCGGCTGGCGCACGGCCGCCCGTTCGCGCGCAAAGCCCGCGCGCGCCACGACGGACGCATCGCCCGTGCAGTCCACGATCTGCCGGGCGCGGATCGTGCGCGTGTCGCCGATGGCGACGACCGGGAGATGCCAGACGCCGTTCGAGAGGACGGCGGCGGTCGGCGCGGCATGGTAGTGGATGCGCACGCCCGCCTGCGTGAGCGCCTCCTCGGCAAGCGCCACGTAGAGCGGCACGTTGACCACGATCTGGTGCTTCCAGTGCGCCGCGCCCGTCGGCTCGCGGAAGTCCGGGAGCGTGCCGCCCGCGAGGGCGACGCAGTTCGTGACCAGCTGGTAGCCGACGCCGTCGATCACCTGCCGGCCCCAGGCGTGGAACAGCCCGGGGAAGTTGACGCCGCCGCTCGTCATCGTGCCGCCGACCTGGAAGCCCTGCTCGACGACGACGGTCCGCGCACCCGCCCGCGCGCTCTGCAGGGCCGCCGCGACGCCCGCCGTGCCGCCGCCCACCACCAGGACGTCGCAGTCCTCGTCGGGCAGGGTCCCGGCGAAGCCCGTCAGGAATCCCGCCCACGTTAAGCCGGCGACGACCCCGTGCCGCATCCATGTCCGCCACCTGTTCCGCCACTTACAATGCATGTTTTTTCCTTTCTGAAATCCGGATGTCCGACACGCCGGCGAGAAGTTCCTTCCGCAGCGAGCCGCCGTCCGCCCGGCTTCGGTACCGGCGCTGCGAACCGTCCGCGCCGAACCGCACGCCGTCGCACGGCTTCAGGCACATGTCACGTCCGAGCAGGACGAGCCCGTCCGTTACCAGCAGGTCGGCCGACGCCCCGTCCGGCCGCGTCACGACGCCGACCGACGCCTGCGCCACCACGACGTTCCGCCCGGACACGCGAATGCCGACGCGCCTGTGGGCATCCACCAGCACGGTGCCGACGGCAACCTCGACCGTCCCGGCATCGGGCAGGCGCACCCGTGCCGGCCCGACCGCCGTCACGACGCACCCGTTCCCGACGGCAAAACGGATGCGTCCCGACGGCAGGACAAGCTCCTGCCGCCACACGCGGTCGCCGACATGCAGGTGATGCCCCGATGTGCCGGCGGACGACACCTCAAGGATCTCGATGGCCGCGCCGGGGTTCGCCACCGACCCCGGCTCGTATTTCATGTGAACCGAATCGGCGGCATGCGCAAAGGAGCGGTCCGCCATGTCGCGCGCCTTGCAAAGGTCGATCTCGTCCTGCGTCAGCGTCGTCGCCTCGACCGGTTCGACGTACAGGACAGAGGACGGACAAAGCGCGCGCCCGAGGACGGCCGCCACGCCGACAAGCAGCAGAAGGGCCGCCGCGACCTTCATCCACAAGGGGACACGCGGACGCGCCGCCCGCGTCAGCCGAAAGTGTTCCTCCAGCAGGAAATGGACGCGCAGCTGCCTCAAGGCGTCCCCCTGTGTCCACATGTCATCCATTCGAGTGTCCATGTCCGCCATTCTGTTTGAGCAATGCCAAGATCGACGCGTACAGGGTCTTGCGTATGCGGTAAAGGCGCGAGACAACGGCCTTCTCCGTAAGCCGGAACGTCCGCGCCAGATCCGGAATGCTCCTGCGTTCCGCGTACTTTTCCCGGATCAGCGCGAATGCGTCGCCCGGCAGACGGCGCAGGCTCCGCCGCAGGGCCCACATCTGCAAGTCCAGATCCACGCCCTCCAGTTCGTCCGCCGGCAGCAGGTCAAGGGACGAATCATCCAGGACGAGCCGATCCCGCTCCCGGTCCTTTCGCCAACGCAGGACCTGGAATTTCGCCAAAGTCTTCGCCCACGGCAGAAACGGACGTGACGGGTCATAGCTGCCGGCCTTTCGCCAGATGTCGGCGTTCGTCTCCTGCAGGATGTCCTCGACATCCTGCAGATCTCTCGCCAAGGCCGCGATGTACAACTTCAGTTCGAACTGAGCCTTCGTCAACAGCACGACAAATGTCATGTCAGCGTCCGCCATCTGCTTATTATAAGCGCTCAGTTCAAAAATATCGCGCTCTGTGGGAAATCAACTTCTGAAAGGCGAGGCCACGGTCGCCTCAGTACCGGGATCAGGCGGGCCGGGCAAACGGGAAGCGGACAAACGCCTCCGCGTTGCCGAAGCGGTCGAAGGCACAGTCGATCGCCTCGGCGGCGTGTGCATCGGAACTGAGGACGAAGCGGACACCGCGCGCCCGCAGAAGCGCGCGAAACGCCGGCGACGGGTAGGCGTCCTCCATCCAACCGCGCGAGATGCCGCCCGTATTGACCTCGACGACCTTTCCCGAGGCCGCGAAGGCGTCCGCCGTGCGCCGGAGCTCGTCGAGATACCAGGGCGCCGTCTCGTCGAAGTACCGCAGCCGGCCGTTGAACTTGCGCACGAGGTCGGGATGGCCGATGACGTCGAAGTCACACGTCGCGGCCATGGCCCGGTTCTGCGCGAAATAGGCACGCAGACACTGCGCCACGTCCCCGCCGAAATGGTCGCGGATGCCCGCCATCAGCAATTCGGGCGTATGGTCCACGGGAACGTGCGCGCCATCCGGCGCGACGACCCAGTGGATGGAGCCGATGAGGTAGTCCAGGCCCAGATGGGCGTACCGCGCCCGGTCGGGCGCCGTGTCGCCGGGAATGTAGTCCGCCTCCACCCCGAGTCGCACGCGGATGCGGTCCGCGTACCGTGCGGCCAGCGCGCGGATCTCCCGCGCGTACCGGACGGCGCGTTCCGGCGTCAGGTTCCCCTCGACGACGTCCGGCAGACGCGCATGCGAGGAGAATCCGATTTCCGCAAACCCGCGCGCCAACGCGGCTTGGACCATCTCCTCCGGCGTGTCGCGTCCGTCGCACCACGTCGTGTGCGTATGGTAGTTGACCTTCATGCCCTCTCAGAACAGCGTCATCTGGCCCGGGAGGTCGCTCAGCTTCCTGCGCGGCTTGCGGACGATCTTCGGCGCGTTGACGTCGAGGTCGTTCGCCTCCAGGTTCTGGAGAATCTGGTCCGCCCGCTTCACCACCGCCTGCGGCAGCCCCGCCATCGCGGCGACGTGGATGCCGAAGCTCCGTTCGGCGATGCCGGGGGCGATGCGGCGCAGGAAGACGATCCGTCCGCCGTCCTGCTTCACGCGCACCGTGTAGTTCCGGATGCCGGGGAATTTCTCGGCGAGGTCCGTCAGCTCGTGGTAGTGGGTCGCGAAGAGCGTCTTCGCCTTCGTCTTCGGGTTCTCGTGCAGGTATTCCGCCACGCTCCACGCGATCGAGATGCCGTCGAAGGTGGAGGTACCGCGCCCGATCTCGTCGAGGACGATAAGCGACTGCGGCGTCGCGTTGTTGAGGATGTTCGCGCACTCCTGCATTTCGACGAGGAAGGTGGAGCGTCCGCGCGAGAGATCGTCGCCCGCGCCGATGCGCGTGAAGACGCGGTCGAGCGCGCCGAGGCGCATGCGCGCGGCGGGCACGAAGCTGCCGGCCTGCGCCATCACGGCGAGCGTCGCGACCTGGCGGATGTAGGTGGACTTGCCGGCCATGTTGGGGCCGGTGATGAGCATGATCTGGTCGGTCGTGCCGTTCAGCTTCGTCGAGTTCGGTACGAACGGCTCGGCGTCCGGCAGCTGCTCGATGATCGGGTGGCGCCCGTCGACGATCTCCAGCGCGTCGGAACCGTCGACGGCGGGCCGCACGTAGCCGAGCGCGAGCGCGCGGTCGGCGAAGGCGAGGATCGCGTCGAGTTCGCCCACCGCGCCCGCCGTCGCCTGGATCGCCGCCGTGTGCGCCGCGACCGCGGCGACGATGTCCCTGAACAGGTCCTGTTCGAGGGCGTAGCTGCGGTCCTGCGCGCCGAACACCTTCTGTTCGTACTCCTTGAGTTCGGGCGTCGTGAAGCGTTCCGCGTTCGTGAGCGTCTGGCGGCGCTCGTACTCGGGCGGCGCGCTGGCCGCCGCCGCCTTCGAAATCTCGATGTAGAAGCCGAACACGCTGTTGCGGCGCACGCGCAGCGTCTTGATGCCCGTGCGCGCGACCTCCTTCGCCTGGTACTCGGCAATCCAACGGTGGCCCTCCGTCGCGATGCTGCGCAGTTCGTCGAGGTCCGCGCTGTAGCCGGGGGCGATGAGGTTCCCCTCCGTGAGAAGCACGTTCGGGTTCTCCGCGATCGCGCGGTCGATCAGATCGACCACGTCCGCCTCCGGCGAGAGACGCGCGAAGATGGCGGCGAGGGGAGTGGGGGTTTGGGAGTGGGGAGTGGGGGATGGGGAGACCAGGCCCGAAAGCGTACACTTGATGTCGGGGATCGGGCGGAGCGAAGCGGCGAGGGCGCGGAGGTCGCGCGCGTTCGCGCGGCCGGAGTCGACCTTCGCGATGAGCCGTTCCAAGTCGCGCACGTCCGCAAGGCGTGCCTGGAGGGACGACAGGCGCATGCGGTCCCGCACAAACGTCTCCACCGCGTCGAGCCGCGCGTTGATCGCCTCGGGGCGGCGGAGCGGCTGGCGGATCCAGTTCGCGACGAGGCGCGAACCCATCGGCGTGTGCGCGACGTTGAGGACGCCCAGCAGCGACGCCTCACGCGAGATGCCGTCCACCGGCAGCAGCGCCAGGTGGCGGATCGTCCCCGCGTCGAGCGCAAGGAAGTCCGCCGCCTCGCGCAGACGCACGCTCCGCACGTGGTCCACGGCGTGCCGCAGCGTGGTGTGGACGTAGTGGAGCAGCCCGCCCGCCGCGCGGATCAGGTCGCCCCTCCCCTCCAGGCCGAACCCGTCGAGCGCCGTCACGTTGAAGTGCCGCAGCAGTTCCTCCCGCGCGGCGTCGAGGCTGAACGTCCACGCCTCGGCGTAGGATGGCCGGAGATGCCGGTCGGACGTGGAGGCGGGCGCGGCGGGCTCTTCGTCGGGCTTGGGGAGGACGAGTTCGGCGGGACGGTAGCGCGCGAGCGCGTCGTCGAGCTTGTCCTGCGAGGCGAAGGGCTCCACGGCGAACTCGCCCGTGGAGAGGTCGAGGAGCGCGAGGCCGAGGCCCGCGACGGCGGCGATGTAGGTGTTGACGTTCTCGTCGAGGAGGCCGTCCTCGGTGACGGTGCCGGGCGTCACGATGCGCGTCACCTCGCGCCGCACGACCTGTCCCTTCTTGACGAGGCGGGGGTCCTCCATCTGGTCGCAGATCGCGGCGGTCTTTCCCGCGCGGATGAGCTTCGCGAGGTAGGCGTCCAGCGCGTGGTAGGGGATGCCGCAGAGCGGTGCGCCGCCGCGCTGGGTGAGCGTGGCGCCGAGGATGGGCGCGGCGATGACCGCGTCCTCGGAGAACATCTCGTAGAAGTCCCCGAGGCGGAACATCAGGATGGCGCCCGGCGGCAGCGTGCTTTTGATCGCACGGTACTGCCGCTGCATGGGTGTGAGCTCGTCAGGCATCCGGCCAAAGCTCGTGCGCTAGCTCGCGCAGCTTGTACTTCTGGATCTTCTGCGAGGCGGTCATCGGGAAGATGTCCAGGAAGTGGACGTATTTCGGGATCTTGAACCAGCTGATCTTGTTGCGGCAGAAGTCCTCCACGTCGTTCTCGTGGAGCTCGGCGCCGTCGGCGGGGATGATGAACGCCGCAGGCTGTTCGCCGTACTTCTTCGAGGGGCAGCCGACGACGGCGACGTCCTTCACGCCGGGCATCGTGCCGAGGAAGTCCTCCACCTCCTTGGGGGAGATGTTCTCGCCGCCTCGGATGATAAGGTCCTTCAGGCGGCCCGTGATGTAGTAGTAGCCGTCCGCGTCCATGCGCCCGATGTCGCCGGAGTGGAGCCACCCCTTCTCGTCGATGCACTTCGCCGTCTGCTCGGGCATCTTGTAGTAGCCCTTCATCGTGTTGAAGCCCCGGCAGCAGATCTCGCCGTCCTGGCCGATCGGCGCGATCTCGCCCGACTCGGGGTCGATGATCGCCACCTCGATGCCGGGCAGCGCCTGGCCGATCGTCTGGCACTTGCGCTCGATGGACGGCTCGAAGTAGCGCGTCATCGTCATCACGGGCCCCGACTCCGTGAGGCCGTAGGGGTTCGTGACCTCCTTCATGAACATGCGGTCGAACACCTGCTGCATGCGGTGCGTCGGGCACGCCGAGCCGGACATGATGCCGGTGCGGAGCGAGTGGAAGTCGAACTTCGGGAAGAGCGGGTGGTCCAGCATCGCGATGTACATCGTCGGCACGCCGTAGGTCGCCGTACACTTCTCGCGCTCGATGGACATCATCACCTGGATGGGGTCGAACTTCTCCAGGAACACCATCGTCGCGCCGTGGTTCACGCAGCTCATCACGCCCAGCACGCAACCGAAGCAGTGGAAAAGCGGCACGGGGATGCACACGCGGTCGCGCGAAGAGAGGTTCTGGCACGCACCGATCCAGAAGCCGTCGTTGCCGATGTTGCGATGCGTGAGCTGCACGCCCTTCGGGAAGCCCGTCGTACCCGAGGTGTACTGCATGTTCACGACGTCGTTCACGTCGCACTGCGCCTGGCGCTTCAGGTAGTCCTCCCACGGCGTCTCCACCGCGAGGGCCATCACCTCGTTGAGCGAATACATGCCCCGGTGCTTCTCGCCGCCGAGGAACATGACGCGCTTGAGGTGCGGGTACTTCTCGCACTTCAGCTCGCCGCGCGGCTGTTCGCGCAACTCGGGCACGAGCGTGTAGATCACGTCCACGTAGCTGCAGTCGCGGTAGCCGGAGATGATGAAGAGGTTCTCCGCGTCGGACTGCCCGAGCGCGAAGTCCATTTCGTGCTCCTTGTAGTTCGTGTTGAGCGGCAGCAGGATCGCGCCGATCTTCGCGGCCGCGAACATGAGGACGACCCAGTGCGGCACGTTCGTCGCCCAGAGGGCGATCTTCTCGCCGTGCCTCACGCCGAGCGCCATCAGGCCGCGCGCGAGGCGGTCCACCTCCTCGCCGAACTCGTACCAGGTCAGGCGGTAGTCGCGGTCCGCGTAGACGACGGCGTCGTTCTCGCCGCAGCGCGCGATCGTCTGGTCCAGCAGCTGCCCGAGCGTGTATTCGCGGGTAACGGGCAGGTTGTGCCAGGGGACGCCCGTCGAAACGCTCTGCATGAACGGCGCCTTGCGCGGCGCCGTCCCGAACGGATCAGTCAACTTGAACATGTCTCACCTCTCAGAAGGGCATGAACACGACGCCGTAGATGGAGGCGGGCTTCCCGCCCACGGCCTTGAGGCCGTGCTTCACGACGCTGTTGTAGTAGGCCGTGTCGCCGGGACCAAGCACCGTCTTCTCGCCGCCGTAGGTGAGCTCCACCTGTCCGGCGATGCAGATGATCAGCTCCTCGCCCTCGTGGGAGGAGGCCTCGTCCACGCCGTTCGCGGGGAACTCGATGCGGAAGGGGTCCATGTGGCGGTCGGGCTTGCCGCGCGCGAGCGAGTGGGAGGCGTAGCCGAGCGTGTTCGCGCCCTCGGCGGCAACCTTGTCGGACGCCACATCCGCCGCGCGCGTGATGATCGGATCCGGCTTGAACTGGTCGTCCATGAACGTGCCGAGCCGCTGGCCAAGGGCGCGGGAAAGCTTCGTCAGCACGCCAAGCGCGGGGAGAACCTCGCCATCCTCGATCGAGGCGATCACCGCCACGGAGACACCGCTCTTCGCGGCGAGCTCCCCCAGCGTCATCTTCAGCTTGTCGCGGAACATCTTGATCCGCATCCCGACTTTCACTTCATTGGCCATGTTCTTTTCTCTTTCTTCTTCCTCTTCTCAACCGACCCTAGCGGTCTCAAATGAAATTCATATTTTACCCGATTCCCGCCGTTGGTCAATGGGCAAGTTGGAACCGGGCAAAATACAGAACTCCCGAACCGCCTGGTCCGGGAGCCCCCAATCAGCCACGCGGGCTTACTTGTTCTTGTGGCGCTGCGCCTTCATGCGCTTGTCGTATTTGTGCTTCGACATTTTTTTCCGGCGCTTTTTCTTGATGGAACCCATCGTGGACCTCCTTTGAGATTTGAGTTCGCCGTTCTCGGTTCCAACCTCGAACTTTGAACCTCGAACTTTGAACTTAGAAAATGATCTTGTTGAGCGGCAGCTCGATGATGCCCGTCGCGCCCGCAGCCTTCAGGACGGGCACGAGGTCGCGCACCAGGCGCTCCTCCACCACGCTCTCGACGGCAAACCAGTCCGCGTCGTTGAGCCTGTTGACCGTGGGGGCGTGCAGCGCGGGCAGGGCCGCCGTGATCTTCTCCAGCTTCTTCGCCGGGGCGTTGAGCTTGATGAGTACGCGCTTCTGCGCGTCCAGCGCCGCCGTGAGCAACATCTTGAGCTGTTCGATCTTCGCGCGCTTCGCCTTGTCCCGCCACGCCTTCTTGTTCGCGATGAGGCGCGTGGTGGACGTGAGGATCGTGTCGACGATGCGCAGGTTGTTCGCACGCAGCGAACTGCCCGTCTCCGTGAGGTCCACGATCGCGTCCACGAGCTCGGGGGCCTTCACCTCGGTGGCGCCCCAGCTGAACTCCACATCGGCCTTCACGCCGTTCGCCTTGAGGTAGCGCTTGACAATGCCGATCGCCTCGGTGGAGATGCGCTTGCCCTTGAGATCCTTCACCGTCTTGATCTTCGAGTCGTTCGGCACCGCGAGGACCCAACGGACCGGATTCGACGTCGCCTTGGAGTAGCTGAGCTCGCAGACGTCCACCACGTCCGACCCGTTCTCATACACCCAGTCGTAGCCGCAGATGCCGGCGTCGAGAAGGCCGAGTTCCACATAGCGGCTCATCTCCTGCGGGCGCAGCAGACGGCACTTGATTTCCTCATCGTCAATCGAAGGATAGTAGGAACGGGATGAGCACGAGACGGCGAAACCCGCGCGCTTGAAGAGCGCGAAGGTCGACTCCTGAAGGCTACCCTTCGGCAGACCGAGAACAATTGCCATATTCTACACTTTCTCCGTTGTTTGAAAGCAAGAGTGTATCAAAACCGACGGCAAAGCGCAAGCGGGTTAAGTCGTCATTAAGTCGCCGCTGCGCCGATTTAACTACTTAAAGCCGCGAAGCGGCGACTTAATCCTCAACGCGGCGGTAGACGGCGAGGCGGGTCTGTCCATAGACCCGATCCCGGCAGAGGTCCCAGGACGGCGAAACGTCGGGTGTCTGGTGGCTCTTCATCTCCGCGATGAAGAGCCCGCCCGGCTTCACGATGCCGCGCGCCGCCAGCTCGCCGAGCATCTGCGCATAGCCCCGCTCCGCACCGAGCGCATAGGGCGGATCGGCGTAGGCGATGTCGAAGAGGTCACCCTGCCGACCCGCGAGCCACGCATAGACGTCAGCCCGCACGACCTGGCAGCGCGGCGCGGCGCCAAGCGTCGCCACGTTCGCCTGGAGGCAGGCAAGGTGGCGCGGAGCAAGCTCCACGAACGTCGTCCGGGCGGCACCGCGCGAAAGCGCCTCCAGGCCGACCGCGCCGGAACCCGCAAAGAGATCGAGGAACGCCGCGCCGGCAAGTTCGCCCTGCAGCATCGAGAACAGCGCCTCGCGCACGCGGTCCTGCGTCGGACGCACCGCGTCGCCCGTCGGCACGCGCAGCGTCCGTCCCCGCCACCCACCGCCCGCAATCCTCATTTGAACACCTCCTCCGCGACGCGCACCGTCGCCATTGCGTCCTTCGCATAGTACGTCGCGCCGATCTGCGCCGCGTAGTCCGCCGTCAGCACGGCCCCGCCCACCACCGTCCGGCAGTCGGGCTTCGCCGCCTTCAGCTGGCGGATCGTCTCCTCCATGAAGCCGACCGTCGTCGTCATCAGCGCCGAGAGCCCCACGAGGCGGCAGTCGAGCCGCACCGCCGTCTCCACGATCTTCTCCGGCGGCACGTCGCGCCCCAGGTCCACCACCTTGAAGCCGTAGTTCTCCAGCAACGCGCGCACGATGTTCTTCCCGATGTCGTGGATATCGCCCTTCACCGTCGCGATCACGATGGGCCCACGCAGCACGCTCGGCGTGCCGCTCTTCGCGAGTTCCCGGCGGATCACCTCGAACGCGGCGCTCGCCGCCTCGGCGGCCATGAGGAGCTGCGGCAGGAAGACCTTGCCGCGCTCGAAGCCACGGCCGACGATCTCCAGTGCCGGCACGATCTCGCCGTCGATCACCTCCACCGGCGTCCGGCCCGTGGCGAGCAGACCGCCCGCGATCGTCGCGGCATCCCCCTTCAACCCGTGCGTGATGGCCGCCGTCAGCGGGGAGGCCGCCGCCGCGTCCGTCCCGGCGGCGCCGGACGCGCCCGTTCCGGGGGCGGACGGCGCGGGGGCGGTGGCGCCCACGCGGCCTGTCTCCACGGCGGCGATCCAGTCCGTACACTGCGCATCGCGCCCCGTCAGCGCACGCCAGGCGTGGTAGGCCGTCATCATCTCCTTCGAGAGCGGGTTCACGATGGCCGTCGTGAGCCCCGCCTGCAGCGCGAGCGCGTAGAACGTCCCGTTGAGGAACGGTCGCGCGGGGAGTCCGAACGAGACGTTGGAGACGCCCAGCACCGTGCGGCATCCCAGGCGTTCCCGCACGAGGCGCAGGGATTCCAGGATCACCGGCACGCTCGCCCGGTCCGCGCTCACCGCGAGGCAGAGGACGTCGATGACGAAGTCGCACGGACGCAGGCCGTACGCGGCGCCGCGCGCGAGGATCTTCTCGGCGACGGCGAGCCGCCCCGCCGCCGTCGGCGGGATGCCCGCCTCGTCGAGCGTGAGCGCCACCACCACACCGCCGTACTTCGCGACGAGCGGGAAGACGGCGTCCATCACCTCGTCCTTGCCGTTGACCGAGTTGACGAGCGCCTTGCCGTTGTAGTGGCGGAGGGCGCGGGCGAGGGCCTCGGCGTCGGACGTGTCGATCTGCAGCGGCACGTCGGTCACGCCCTGGATCGCCTGCACCGTCGCGTCGAGGACGTCCGGCTCGTCGAGGCCGGGGACGCCCGCGTTCACGTCGAGGATGTGCGCCCCGGCCTCCACCTGTCCGATCGCCTCGCGCAGCACGTAGCCCACGTCGCCCGTCCGGTAGGCTTCCTTCAGCTTCTTCTTGCCCGTGGGGTTGATGCGCTCGCCAATGACGAGGGAGTCGTCGAAGGGCAGTTCGACCGCCCGCGCATAGGAGGTGATCACCGTCTTCGCGACGGGGGGACGGGAGGCGGGCAGTTCCCCGGCGGCGGCCAGGGCATCCACCGTCCGCCGCACCGCCGCAAGATGCGCCGGCGTCGTGCCGCAGCAGCCGCCCACGACCACCGCGCCGGCCTTCACGAGGTCCGCGACATCCCGCGCGAACGCCTCCGGCCCCACGAGGAAGACCGTCTCGCCGTCCACGACTTTCGGGAGGCCCGCGTTCGGCTTCACGACGACCGGCAGGTTCGTCGCCGCGACAAGGCGTTTCACGAACGGCAGCAGAAGGTCCGGACCCAGCCCGCAGTTGAAGCCGAGCGCATCGACGTGCAGGCCCTCCAGCACCGCCGCCACGACCTCCGGACCCGCCCCCGTCAACAGCTTGCCGTCCTCGCCGAGCGCCACCGTCGCGATCACGGGCAGATCGCAGTTTTCCTTGGCCGCGAGGACGGCGGCCTTGAGTTCGTACACGTCGCTCATCGTCTCGATCACGACAAGGTCCGCGCCCGCCGCCGCGCCGAGGCGGATCTGCTCGGCGAAGGAAGCGTAGGCGTCGTCGAACGCGCAGTCCCCGGCGGGCTTCAGGAGACGGCCGGTCGGCCCCACGTCGAGCGCCACGTACCGCGGGCGCCCGCC